>Ga0164241_10001634_pt1 | contig 26810 bp, 22 predicted proteins | sample OricomyardsoilBY_FD_108780 | JGI IMG/M metagenome (GOLD analysis project Ga0164241, IMG submission 108780) | Backyard soil microbial communities from Emeryville, California, USA - Original compost - Back yard soil (BY) | ecosystem: Environmental > Terrestrial > Soil > Unclassified | place: USA... | reverse complement strand
GGCCTGATAGAACTGATTGGCCTGTTTGCGCCCCTCATCGTTCAGATCGGTATCTTTACCGCGCCCCTGCACTATACCCAGTCTGTTTAATTCTGTTTGTCCATGGCGGACGATGTATAATGTTTTAGTCATGTTGTTAGTCAATTGTCATTGGTCGTTAATCATTTGATCATTTTTGCTGATGCAGCTATGAACCATTAACTATGAACCATGACCTAATTAATCACCGGCAGTTTATAAAACTGTGGTTTTGTTTCTTCGGCAAACTGATGGTCTTTATAATCAGTAACTACGTTATATAAAGTATCGCGTTCTATCGGGTGGCGGCCCACTTGTTTTATCAGTTCCACCAGTTCTTTAGTGCTCATAGCAGGCGTTTGCTCTTCTGCTCCGGCCATTGAGTATATTTTGGTGGTATCGTCCAGCGTGCCGTCTATATCATCAACACCAAAGTTGAGCGATAACTGCGCTGTATTACGGCTTATCATTGCCCAATATGCTTTTATATGTTCAAAATTATCCAGATAGATGCGTGCGATGGCATAATTACGCAGGTCCTCAATAACACTTACCTCGGGCACATGCGACATCTGGTTATCTTTATTGCGGAATTTTAGTGGAATAAACGTTTGAAAACCGCTTGTTCTATCTTGCAGTTGACGCAGGCGTTCCATATGGTCAACCCGGTGATGAAACTCCTCAATATGCCCGTAAAGCATGGTAGCGTTAGATCGTCCGCCCAGTTTGTGCCATTCTTCGTGTATATCCAGCCATTGTTGCGATGTACATTTATCTTTAGCTATCTGGTCGCGAATTCCCTCATCAAATATCTCTGCACCACCGCCGGGAATTGAGCCCAAACCGGCATCCATCATCATTTTCATGCCCGTGGCATAATCTATTTTAGCTTTTTTGAAGATATAGTGATATTCAACGGGCGTTAAAGCTTTCACATGCAGTTCCGGCCTGTGCGCCCTGATCCTGCTAAAAAGCTCAGCGTAAAATGGCACATCATATTGAGGTAAAACGCCGCCAACTATATGTACCTCTGTAACAGGTTCGCCATCGTATTTTTTAACGATGTCGAACATTTCGTCCATGGTATATTCCCAGCCTTCTGACCGTTGTTTTATCAGCCTTGAGTAGGAGCAGAACTTACAATCGTAAACACAAAGGTTAGTAGGCTCAATATGAAAGTTGCGGTTAAAATAGGTTACATCGCCATGGCGCTGCTCGCGGATATAATTGGCCAATGTGCCCAGGTAAGCCAGCTCGCCTTTTTGATAAAGTAAAACGCCTTCGTCAAAATTGATGCGTTCATTATTCAGCACCTTCTCTGCAATTTGTTTCAGATCAGCAGAAAGGCCGGGATCTTGTAGTAATATTTGTAATCTGCCTTCAGCTCCCATTAAAAATCTTTTGGCAAAAGTAACAAATGTTAATGTAATGCTAATGCAATTTGCCGATAAACTGTGGCTGCGGGCTGAAAACTGACCTTGTTCTGATTTATCACAAATGGATGAATAGATGTCATATTGCTGTACGAATATTTCAACCAAAAATACTTCTCCTTCGCGTTTCATCGTGAAACAAAAAAACAGCATTTCGCAATCATTTGGTAATCAAATAATTAATCCATATTTACAGCTAAAAATCCTGACGAATAAGTAGTTTCATTTTCACCTAAAATATTAAACTACTAATATTCAATTGTTTATAAAAAAAAGTGTTTCACCTGTTTCATGCCATGTTATATTCATGTGAAACGAAACACTATGCAAATTCCTTAATATTTCAAAGCAAAAAACACATTGTAATGATTTAAGGTTAGGGCTATTTAATTAAGTTTGCCATTATGAAACAGGAAACCATAGCTATACATGCAGGCAACCACACCGATGAATTTACCGGCGCGGTTGTACAACCAATCACCCTGTCAACCACGTTTGAACGTAAAACTGATGGCAGTTTCCGCGAAGGCTACATCTACAGCAGGGCATCAAACCCTAACCGTACGTCGCTTGAAAATGTACTGGCTAAGTTAGAGAACGGTGCTGAAGCAGCAGCATTTGCATCGGGCAACGCGGCAGGTATGGCTGTGTTTCAGTCGCTAACGCCAGGCACGCATATAATTGCACCTGATGATATGTACCATGGCCTGCGTAATCAATTAAAACTATTGTTTGCCGGGATACTGGAGTTTGATTTTATTGATATAAATAACAGCGATGCGTTGAATGCTCATATTAAATCCAATACAGGTTTAATATGGATAGAAACGCCATCTAATCCGCTATTAAAGATAACTGACATAAAAAAGGTGGTGGCCATAGCGCGCCAGCGCAATATAAAAGTAGCCTGCGATAACACTTTTGCATCACCAATTTGCCAGCAACCATTAACGCTTGGCGCTGATATAGTGATGCACTCGTCCACCAAATACTTTGGCGGTCATAGTGATCTGATGGGAGGGGCCTTGATAACTGCCGGGGATAGCGATTGGTGGAAGAAAATACGTGAAATACAGACCATGGGAGGGGCCATACCTTCACCACAGGATTGTTATATGCTAACGCGAAGTATAAAAACACTGCCTTACCGTATAAAGGGGCATGTTAGCAATGCGCAGGCATTGGCGGAGTTTTTGGAGACCCAGCCTGCTGTTGAGCAGGTTTTATACCCGGGCTTGCCATCGCATCCAGGTCATCAGGTTGCTAAAGAACAAATGACCGGTTTTGGCGGCATGCTATCGTTTACTTTGAAGGATGGGCCCGAAGCTGCCAATCGCGTTATTAATAAGCTACAGTTGTTTACCCGTGCCACCAGTTTAGGGGGTGTAGAAAGCCTGATAGAGCACCGTGCCACCATGGAAGGGCCCGACACCAAAACACCTTTTAATTTATTACGCATATCAGTGGGCCTTGAGCATATTGATGATCTGATTGCCGATATGAAGCAGGCGCTTTCTTAAGGCTTTTAACCTTTCAGCTTAAAAAATTTGCTTTTACACAATCAAAACCTATATTTGCAGCACATTGCAATAGCGATGTGATTGATCAGTATTCCTTTCAGGCATATTTGATTTATAAAGAAGCGGCGAGAGATCAGGCTCAATGACCCGCTGGCAACCCTCGGCAAATGCAGAGAAGGTGCCAATTCCTGCCCCGGTAAATATCCCGGGAAATATAAATTAACAATATGGAAAATTTAACAAACACCCTTCAAGTAAACTTTTTTAATACCTCTTCAGGTACGTCGCGTTGCTTTGCCCCGGGCATGTATATGCGCCGCTGTTGCTGATACAGTTAATCATCCGGCTTGCTAAAGCTTTAACGGATTGAGTTTATTTTAACCACTTTTTATACGAATGATCGCTAAAACCTATAAATATTCACAACCATTTGAACTGGAATCGGGCCAAACGTTGCACGGCCTCGAAATCGGTTATCACACATACGGAGAACTGAATCCGAATGGCGATAATGTGATCTGGGTATGCCACGCGCTTACTGCTAATTCTGATGTGTTAGATTGGTGGAAAGGTTTGTTTGGTGAGAATGACTATTTTAATCCGACTGATCATTTTATAGTTTGTGCCAATGTGCTTACCTCCCCATATGGCACAAGTAATCCACTCAGCATAAATCCGCAAACAGGAGAGCCGTATTACTTAGATTTCCCGAAGATAACTGTGCGCGACATGGCTAAAGCCCATCAATTGCTTGCGGCGTATCTGGGAATTGACAGTATAGAAATTGCGATAGGCGGGTCACTTGGCGGACAACAGGCATTAGAGTGGTCTATAATGCAGCCCGATCTGATAAAAAATCTGATCATTATTGCAACGAATGCACGTCATTCCGCTTGGGGTATCGCATTTAATGAGTCGCAGCGATTAGCCTTATTAGCCGATGAAACCTTTTTGCCGGGCCGACCGGATGGCGGAAAAAAAGGATTAAAAGCGGCGCGTAGTATGGCGCTTCTTTCATACCGCACCTACAAAACGTATAATATAAGTCAGCAGGAAGACGACGATACCATCCAAGACGATTTCCGTGCATCAAGTTACCAATGTTACCAGGGCGATAAGCTCGTTAATCGTTTTAATGCTTATAGTTACTGGTACCTGTCGAAAGTTATGGACTCGCACAATGTTGGTCGCAACCGTGGTGGCATAGAAAATGCGCTTAAGCAAGTAAAAGCCCGAACACTTGTTATCGGCATACGATCTGACGTGTTGTTTCCAATAGAAGAGCAGGAATATCTCTTCAAAAACATTCCCCAAGCAGCTTTCGCCGAACTGGATTCATTTTATGGGCATGATGGCTTTTTAATTGAGACAGACGCCCTTACAAAAATTATTACTTCATTTTATAAAACAGATGTAAAAGGAAAGATCATCCGATTACAGAAAATCGCGTAATGAGCAAAAAACTTACTATTGGCCTTTTTGGCTTCGGGGTTGTGGGGCAGGGCCTTTATGATATCATCAAAACCAAAAACCTGAACATCGAGATAAAAAAAATAGCGATTAAAGACGCCACAAAAGAGCGCTCTTTACCTGCCGCTTATTTCACTACCGATAAAACCGAACTACTTAATAATCCCGAGATCAATACTATTATTGAACTTATTAATGATACTGACGCCGCCTTTGATATTGTTTCAACCGCACTCAAATCGGGTAAGAACGTAGTATCAGCCAGTAAAAAAATGATAGCGCTTCATTTGGAAGAGCTGCTTAAGATACAGGAAGAGTATGGCACTTCGTTACTTTACGAAGGGGCTGTTTGCGGCAGTATACCTATTATCCGTAACCTGGAAGAGTACTACGATAACGAGTTGTTGCACTCTATTTGCGGTATATTCAATGGGTCATCCAACTATATACTTTCTAAAGGTTTTTTAGAGGGGATGGACTATGCGACAGCACTGAAACAGGCGCAGGATCTTGGCTTTGCCGAAACCGACCCAACTATGGACGTTGGAGGCTATGATGCTAAATTTAAACTGGTAATAGCGGCAGCACACGCTTATGGCGTTGTGGTTGAACCTGATGCGGTACTGAACATCGGTATAGAAAATCTGGCAGCCAGTGATATCCAATACGCCCGGGAAAAAGGCCTTAAAATAAAACTGGTACCTGTAGCCAAAGAGCTGGATGACCAGCACGTTGCGCTATTTGTGCTACCTAAGCTGGTAACGGAAGGCGAGTTTTTATATAATGTAGAGTACGAATACAACGGTGTGATAGTCCAGGCCGCCTTTGCTGATCAGCAATTCTTTTTTGGAAAGGGCGCTGGCGGCCATCCAACAGGCTCGGCTGTGTTGTCGGACATTGCCGCGCTCCGTTATGATTACCAATATGAGTACAAGAAACTGAAGAATAATACCGGCCTCAAATTCACCAATGATATTGAGCTTTGTGTGTATCTGCGGTATGAAAATGACGATCTGGTAGATGCTTTAGATTTTCATGAAATAAAAGAGCGCTATTATTCAGGTAGTTATAAATATATAATCGGAAAATTAAATTTGAGCAAACTGATTGACAATAAGCAACGTATATATGATGAAAAGGCATTCCTTGCCTTTGCCGACCAGCTAACGGGGGTCAGCTTAGTTTCGGCAATTTAACACACTGCCTCACGGCGGTTGTTATACAGAAAGGCTCTTGTAAAGGAGCCTTTCTTATTTCTATCCATTTTTCCTATTTTCGCTCACCAAAAATCATCCCCTTATAATGGATAAAGTTACCCGGGTAATAACAAGCAAACCCTTTGTACTCACCTTATGGTTCGGGCTTTGTTTGTTTCCGGTTATTAAAAGTGTAATTGAGGGACACAGCCATATCCACAATAATTACTTTGTATACAAGGGCAACTTTTTCCATGTAATTAACCAGCAAAACCTGTTTGCCTATTATCCCGATCAATATTTTGACCTGAATCATTACGGCCCTATATTTTCGCTGGTAATTGCACCGTTCGCTGTATTGCCCGACTGGCTGGGCGTATTACTATGGGTGGTTTTTACAGCCTGGTTATTGCTAAAGTCGGTTGAGCAACTGCCAATAACCCGCGAACACTATCTTTTAATCATTTTATTATGCGCGCATGAGTTAATGACATCTACAGCCAACGTACAGATCAATCCTCTGGTTGCGGCGCTTATTATATTCAGCTTTACTTTTATTCGTAAAGAGAAAGACTTTTGGGCAGGATTAACAATTGCCCTGGGTATTTTCATTAAGTTATATGGTGTGGTTGGGCTGGCATTCTTTTTCTTCTCAAACAATAAAATAAAGTTAATTGGCAGCCTGCTGTTTTGGTCGGTGGTGCTTTTTGTTTTGCCGATGCTTATTTCTTCGCCATCGTTCATCGTTAAGACCTACCACGATTGGTATAGCGACCTGGTGATGAAAAATGCCGAGAACGAAACGTCAACTCGTGTAGATGTATCGGTAATGGGGATGATCAGAAAGATCGCTTTTCCAAATCTCTCCAATATCATCGTCCTTATCCCGGGTATTATATTGTTCGGCTTATCCTATTTACGTATAAAAGCATTTCGTAATCTAAATTATCAATTGCTGATACTATCATCTACACTAATTTTTCCGGTGATATTCAGCACCGGGTCTGAGTCGCCCACGTATATTATAGCTTTTGTTGGCGTGGCCGTTTGGTTCATTAACTCGGAACGGCCGTTAAGTAAACTGGATATAGGGCTGCTGATATTCGCCCTGATATTAACCAGTCTTTCGCCCTCTGATCTTTTCCCTCGATATATCAAGAAAACCTATGTCGAGCCCTATGCTTTAAAGGCTTTGCCCTGCTTTTTGATATGGCTAAAGATCATTTATGAAACATTATTCCGTAATTTCACTAAAAAGGATTTAAACTTGCCACCCGAGACGGTATGAAGAAAAAACTTTCCATAGTGGTACCTGCTTATAATGAGGAGAAGAATATAGCTCACCTTATTGCGGAGCTCAGCAAATCCATCAGCAGTACGGGGTATCACTACGAGCTTATTTTTGTGAACGATGGCAGCCGCGATAATACGCTGCAGGCTATCCAACAGCAGGCCGACATTTACCCGCATGTGTTTTATATCGAGCTTTCCAGAAACTTCGGCAAGGATTACGCCCTGAAAGCCGGTATTGACGCCGCCAGTGGTGACGCTATTATTACCATGGACGCCGACCTGCAGCATCCACCACATCTTTTGCCTGAACTGCTTAAAAACTGGGAAGAGGGTTATGATATCATCTACACCTTCCGCAGCGAAGCCAACCGCCACGCCAGCGCATACCAGCGGCTTGCCTCAAGGCTTTTTTATAAGGTGGTAAATACATTGTCAGACATTAAACTGGAGAACGGTATATCTGATTTCCGCCTGATGGATAGGAGGGTGGTAGATGAGTTGAAGCAGATCAACGAGTACGAGATATTCTTTCGGGGAATGGTAAAATGGGTTGGCTTTAAACAAAAAGGCATACCCTATACGCCTGCCGAACGCCACACCGGCGAAGCCAGCTACTCATTCTTTAGGCTATTTAAACTAGCGGTAGGGGGCATTATGGCTTTCAGTGTAAGGCCCTTGTATATCGCCACGGGGTTGGGGTTGTTCTTCTCTGTATCCGCGGTGCTTTATATTCCTTACGTGCTGATCAGCTATTTTACTGATTATGACAAGGTTTCCGGCTGGGCATCATTAATTGCTACGGTAGCCTTTTTTGGTGGACTACAATTGCTGGTGCTGGGCATAATCGGCTCATACCTCGGTAAGATATTTATGCAAACCAAGCAACGCCCAACCTATATTGTACGCTCAACTAATCTGCAAAAAACAAAGAATGATACTGTTAGGGTTTGATGTTGAGGAGTTTGATATGCCGCTTGAATACGGTAAAACGCTTCCCTTTGATGAGCAATTAGCCGTATCAACAAAAGGTACCAACACCATTTTAGAAATATTAGACAAAACAGGCATCAAAGCCACTTTCTTCTGCACCGCTAACTACGCAGTTAACAAACCCGACATCATTAAAAAAATTGTAAATGCCGGGCACGAACTGGCTTCGCATGGGTATTATCATTCTGATTTCAAGGTGGAGCATTTGCTGCAATCTAAACTGAAACTTGAGGAACTATCAGGTGCTGAGGTTTCAGGTTTCCGCATGGCGCGGATGATGCCGGTTGATGAAAAAGAAATTCAAAAAGCGGGTTACACCTATAACTCGTCTATCAACCCGACCTTCATTCCCGGCAGGTATAATAATTTCGATAAGCCGCGCTCTTGGTTTTTTGATGAGGGGGTTTTGCAGATACCCGCCTCGGTATCCCCGCTGGTACGATGGCCGCTCTTCTGGTTAACTTTCCATAACCTCCCCATGTCTCTTATTCAATGGATGGCTGCGGCTGCTCACCGCAAAGATGGCTACCTTAACCTGTACTTCCACCCATGGGAATTTACGGACTTGAATCAACCTGAAAAGTATGGTTTCCCGGGTTATGTCTCAAAAAACTCAGGCGAGGCTTTTGTTAAAAGAATTACAGACTTTATAACCTGGGGACAAAGCAAAGGATATCAATTTGCCCGTACGGATGATTTTGCAAAAGGTGTAATTAACTCGTCTAAATAGGTGATCCAAAAAATATGTGTCACCTCGAGAAATGGATCACATTTAACTTGATTATCAGCCTGTTAGCGTTGTTAGCTATACTGACTTTTACGTCAGCAGATTTAGCTGTAAAATTGCTGTAATTATCTGATTATAAGCCATTTGCAAAACAACAAAATTTGCGAATTTTTCCGCTATTTTGGATCACTTTGGATCACCCCGGATCAGGGCAATTCACACACAAAAGAATCAGCACGCTAGCTTACACCTTCCCAAAAACCACCGTAGCATTATGCCCGCCAAAACCAAACGTATTGCTCATGGCATATTTAACGTCGTGCTTAACGGCCTCGCCTAAAATTATGTTCATGCTATCATGAATAGCAGGATCTAAAGTTTGTGTGTTAATGGTTGGCGGGATAATGCCATCACGGATGGTCAGCAAACTAAGGATGCCTTCAATTGCACCGGCGGCACCTAACAAGTGACCTGTCATTGATTTGGTCGCGCTTATCCAGATGTTGTTCTTTTCGCCATGCGTAAGGTTCAGTACAGCATGAATTTCTGAAAGATCACCTATCGGTGTAGACGTAGCGTGCATATTCAGATAATCCAGCTCATTCGTAGTTATTTCCGCCTCTGTTAAGGCCAGTTGCATGGCTTTGGTGGCACCTTTACCTTCGGGATGGGTACTTGTCATGTGGTAAGCATCGGCTGTCATAGCGGCCCCGCAAACCTCGCCATATATTGTAGCACCACGTTTAACGGCGTGTTCATATTCTTCAAGCACCAAAGCTCCCGCGCCCTCACCCATCACAAAACCATCGCGGTCAACATCAAAAGGACGCGATGCGGTTTGCGGATCATCATTACGGTGCGACATAGCTTTCATTGAACTGAAACCGCCAAATGATGTTGGCGAGATTGGCGCCTCTGAACCACCCGTTACAATGATCTTTGCCTTGCCCAAACGAATGTAGTTAAACGCATCCATAATGGCCGTGTTTGACGTTGCGCAGGCAGAAACCGGAGCATAGTTAACACCCATATAACCGTGGCGTAAGGAGATCAACCCCGAAGCCATATTGATCAAAAACTTCGGAATTAGATAGGGATTAAAACGTGGGTGCCCGTCGCCCAGAGCGTACTCGCGGACCTGGGTTTCGTAGGTTTCCATACCACCCTGGGCCGATCCCCATATCACACCCACATCAAAGGGGTCCATAGTATTAATATCAAAGCCCGAATCCTTAATGGCCTCGTCTGATGCTATCATGGCATACTGTGTATAAGCATCAGTTTTTTTAATATCTGCCCTGTCTAAAAAATCGGTAACATTATAATCTTTCAGTTCGCAGGCAACCTGCGATCTGAACAATGATGCGTCAAAACGCGTAACCTTGCCGGCACCGCTTACGCCTTTCACGGCGTTATCCCAAAAAGTTTTAACATTATTACCAAGCGGGGTTAGCGCGCCAATGCCGGTTACAACAACTCTTTTTAACATAGTTCTTAAAAAATTTCACAAAGGTATAATTATAATGCAAATGTTGAAGGGGGCTGTGTGGGACATAAATCATTTTAGATTTTCAGACGGCTTTCCGTATAGCGATGGGTTTCAAACCCATCGCTATGAATAATGCCCCCGCTGCTACCTCGCACCATTAAACATTTGCAATTGCGTTTGTACAAATCAGTTACTAATAATTATATTTAAACATGAAGAAGATATTCTTTTCGGCCCTGCTAGTATGCACGTTTAACTTAGTTGTTTCTGCTATAGGATATAGCAACGTCAAAGTAAATCAAACAACAGTATCTATAAGTTACGAAGACCTGCAAGAGGGCGATATCATCTTTCAAACCTTAAACTCACCACTAAGTCAGGCTATACAATTGGCAACCAGATCAAAATATTCGCATTGCGGAATAATTTTTAAAGATAAAGGCACCCTTTACGTTTACGAAGCGGTGCAGCCTGTGCGCTCAACACCGCTGGATAAATGGATAGCCGAAGGGCAGGGTGGTAAATTTGTGATAAAAAGACTGGCAAATGCAAAGCAGGTATTAACCGCCGCAACTATTAATAAGATGAAACAGGCAGGCAAGCAATTTATGGGGAAGGATTATGACGGCACGTTTGAATGGAGCGACGAAAGGATATACTGCTCTGAATTGGTATGGAAGATCTACAAAACCGGAGCAGGAATTGAAGTTGGAAAGCTGAAGAAACTAAAAGAGTTTGATCTGAGCAGCGAAGCGGTAAAGGCAAAATTAAAGCAGCATTACGGCAATAATATACCAATGAATGAGCCGGTAATTTCGCCCGTCGCGATATTTAACAGTCCGTTGTTAGTTACAGTAAGATCAAACTAAAACCATAATCATGGCAAAAAACATAAATAAAACCACAGAAAACGAACTGAGCGTAGCAGATTTTTTAAACGGAGTTGCTGATGAGACCAAGCGCAGCGACTGTTTTAAGATTGTTGAATTGATGGAACAGCAAACCGGCTTGCCTGCCAAAATGTGGGGACCGGCCATTGTGGGTTTTGGCAGCTATCATTACAGATATGAAAGCGGCAGGGAAGGAGATGCGCCGATGGTAGGCTTTTCGCCGCGTGCTAATGCTATTACTCTTTATTTAGCCACAGGGTATGCCGGGCATCAGGAGTTATTGGCCAAATTGGGTAAACATACTACCAGCAAAGCCTGTATCTATGTTAAAAAATTGGCGGATGTTGATTTGGAGGTTTTGAAAACGATGGTGGGAGAGTCGGTTAAATATATGAGGGAGAAGTATAGTTAACAAGCAGGTTATTATAGCGTGTGTTGGGTGTCATCCTGAGCTTGTCGAAGGGTGCGCGTAAAGGCCTGCCCGCTATCCTTCGACAAGCTCAGGATGACACCTCACGCTCTGACGTGAATAACTAAATACACTTTTTAGATTCGGCATTCATAACTTTACCTCGTGCCAGCAAGAAAACCCAAACCCAAGGTAAGCAGGAAAACTCCTGCGAGGACAAAACGGATTATTAAGAAAAATTCGTGGTGGAAGTTGTTTCTGGCGGGTATATTACTTATCCTGCTTTCACCCTTTTATTATGGCTACGTATTGAAGTTTTTCAGCGCCACCTGGCGCTGGGTTACTGACATTGGGGAATCGCCAAACTACCGCACCTATCAGAGTTTTGGTATCCGTATCCCGGTGAATTATAAGATCCATGGTATTGATGTGTCCTACGCGCAGGGCAAGATCAACTGGCAAAAGGTACGCGCGATGGAGGAGGATAGCGTGCGTATCCGGTTCGCCTTTATAAAGGCTACCGAAGGTTTGCTAACGGTTGATCCTTATTTTAAGCGAAACTGGCGCGAGGCGGCAAAGGCGGGTATTGTTTGCGGCGCGTATCATTTTTTCAGGCCGAAGAAAGGTGGCCTATGGCAGGCACGGTTCTTTTTGCAGAATGTAAAACTGGAGACAGGTGACTTACCGGCGGTGGTGGATATCGAAGTGCTGGATGGAACCTCGCCGGAGAAGATGCGCAAAGAGTTGAATGCTTATATTAAAAAGGTGGAAACCGCAACGGGTGTTAAACCCATTATTTACACAAGCATTAGCTTTTATAAGGATCACCTGGCGGGATACTTTGACGGTTATCCTTTATGGATCGCTCATTATTATCAGGGAGAGTTGAAACTGGCCAAAAGCACCAACTGGTGGTTCTGGCAGCATTCGGATAAGGCCACCATTAACGGTATCGGTCATGTGGTAGATTTCAACGCGTTTAAGGGGGATAGCATGGATCTGCAGCGTTTACTGGTAAGGTAAGTGCAGTTAAGAGACAATTTTAGTTGCGAGCGTAAATTGTCATACTGAGCGATAGTGAAAGATCTTGTAAACTATGCTATACCCAGCGCTTGGTTAGCAAAGTGTATAAGATCTTTCACTATCGTTCAAGATGACAAATTGGTAAGATATTTACTTTTTAGTATAGTGCGCAGACACCACTACTAATTAACCATTATAAGCAGCGGCAAACTTAATCGCAAAATCTTCGAGTTTGGTTTTACCTATCAATTCGGCATTATCCAGATCAAAATCATCCCAGATCAAGCCGCTTCTAATGGCCGCGCCCATTTCCACGTAGTTTTTGGCTATATCCTCGGGCAGGCCTGCGTCGGTCATACCAACAAAAGCCTGCTCATCTGTAAACTCAACCCAGGGCAGCTCGGGTTTGCCAATGGCTTTACCTAAAGTGGCGGCAACCACCCCAAGTGTGGGTATAGCACTTGCTACATATACTACGCTTTGCCCGGTAAATCCTTTCTCAATATTTTCGGCTGCGATATCTGCTATATCCTCCGGGTCAACCATAGCCAGTCGCTGATTTGCGCCAAAGTTTGATCCTATAATGCCCGCATGTTTTATCATGTTGATATCGTCGTAAAAATTATTGTAGAAATAGGCCGGGCGAAGGATAAGCAGATCCACGCCGTCCAGTTTTTTCAGTATCTCTTCTGCGCGGTGTATACCGGCAATAGGGCCCGTACCCTCAGCCAGGTGCGCACCGAGACTGCTTAGCATTACGACTTTTTTAACACCGGCGGCCTTTACGGCGTTAGCGTAATTCTGCCCGGTTGCAGCTATATCCGCTTTAATATCCGGTGCCGCAAAATTAGTAGGCACCATTAGATAAACCACATCAGCGCCGGCAAAGGTTTCCGTTAAAAAATCTTCATCGGTAACTGAACCGATAGCGGCTGTAGCGCCGATATTTTTTATCTGATCTGACTTATTGCCGTCGCTGCTGATAACTGTTACATTATGACCCTTTGCTGCGAGTTTGGTTGAAAGCGGGCGGCTTATATTGCCTAACGACCCTGTGATAATTATTTTCATGATGTATTTGTTTTTGTTGCCAGCAAAAGTATATTTGTACTTACTTTTTTACAAGTACTTACCCTAAAGTATGTATCATGACAGCGATTAAGGAATCATCAACCATAAACATCAATAAAAGAGCTAACAGAGCCAACTGCCCGGTAAGCTATGTTATAAGCAAACTAGGTGGTAACTGGAAACCCCTCATACTGTTCGAGCTAATGCACGGACCGAGAAGATATAGCGAGCTTAAAAGAGCCATACCAACCGTAACCGAAAAGATGCTTATTCAGCATCTTAAGGAGTTACAGGAAGACGGGCTGATCAATCGTTATTCTGAAAATGTTGTTCCACCCGTAGTAACTTACAGCTTAACACCCGATGGCGAAGAACTGGGGCCAATTATGGATGAGATGGTTAAATGGGCAGCGGGTAGGTTTAAAGGCGGGAGTGTAGATAAGTGGCTGGAGAAATAATTCTTTTGTTTTACCCTTCTTTTCTCACCTTTGTAACCTATGATCGACTACAACCCTAAAAGCTGGTTCACATTTATTTTTCGCGTTCACAAGGCCGATACCTTTCGTAAGCTGCTGCCGCTGATGGTGGCAATTGCCGCCTATTCAGGTGTAATTGCTTATCTCGAAATGAATTTGTTTCATTTATCCCAAAACAGTAATATCAAAAACATCAGCCTTGTACATACCATACTTAGTTTTGTTATCTCTATGCTGCTGGTTTTTCGTACTAATACCGCTTACGACCGTTGGTGGGAGGCAAGGAGGATGCTGGGTTCGCTTACTAATACCTGCCGTAACCTGGCCATTAAATTGAAAGCAATTAACATAGATGTTAACCAGCGCGTATTTTTTATGGCGGCAATACCTATGTATGCTGATGCCCTGCGCCAGCATTTGCGTAATGAGCGCAGGCAGACTGAAAGTGTACCAGCTATTGCCGTTAACCCTGATCAGCATGTGCCTAATCAAATAGCCGGATTGCTAACAGAACGAGTTTACAGCCTGCACCGCGAAGGTGTGATAAAGAGGGAAGAACTGCTGCTTATCGGGCCCGATCTGGCTGCGCTAACGGATATTTGCGGCGCGTGCGAACGTATTAAAACTACACCCATACCATTCTCATACAGTGTGTTCATCAAAAAGTTCATCTTCTTTTTTGTAATGACGTTGCCGTTTGGCTGGTCGTTTAGTTTAGGCTATCTGGTGGTGCCGCTGGTAGCCTTTGTATTGTTTGTATTGGCCAGCCTGGAGCTTATTGCCGAAGAGATTGAGGACCCTTTTGGCTATGATGCTAACGATCTGCCGGTAAACCGCATATGCGCCAACATACACAAACATGTGAAAGAGTTATTAGATAGCTAAAGATTTTATAATTAATTATGAGCAAAACCTATAAAATATTTTGTGCCGAAAAGCTTCCGTTTTTGGATGAAGTGAAACACCTTTTTGAGAATGTTCAAATTGATTACTGGCCGGAACCCACTACCATTACAGATGAGGCTTACCAGCAGGCTTTTGATAGTTATGAAGGTGTAATTACCACCCATACCGTAAAAATTGACAGCCGCTTATTTAGCAATAATTTTAAAGTTAAGGCACTTTCAAGCTATGGTACGGGGCAAGATTATATGGATAAACCATTTTTGGCGTCAAAAGGCGTTAAAATTATAGGTATAAATGTTGAACATGTTTATTCTACCGCTGAGCTGGCTTTGGGCCTTGGTTTAAACTGTATACGCAACATCAGCACTTCTAATAACTATGTTAAAAGGGGCGAGTGGGATAATACTGCCCTAACCCTTTATATGGGCGATAATCTGTATAACAAAACATGGGGCATTGTAGGCATGGGGAAAATTGGAGTTACCCTGGCTAACATGCTTAAGGCATTTAACTGCAAAGTAATATATACCGCCAACCACGATCATTATAACGAATGGGAGTACTGCACCAAAGAGGAACTGCTGAAGCGGAGTGATATTATATCCTTACATATTCCGCTAAAAGACGATACTTTAAATTATATTGATGAAGCGGAACTAAAGCTGATGAAGAAAACCGCCATATTGGTCAATGTGGCCCGTGGCAAGGTGGTTAATAACGCTAAATTGTATGAATATTTAAAAAATGGTTCAATAGCATCGGCGGCATTGGATGTTACCGACCCCGAACCTCTGAGTGACATGGCAATCACTAATATACCCAATCTATTAATTACACCGCATATTGGCACCGCCGCGGCTTATACCCGAAAGAAAATGACGGAGGCGGCTATCAGAAATTTGATAAAATTGTTGAATGGCGATTAATTACTTCACTACCATATGTATGAGAAATAAACCATCACTGAAGGAAATTTCTGTTGTGATCTGTTTTTGCGCAAGTTCGCTTACTGTGGTTGCTCAGCAAGCAACAGGCCTAAGCAATGCCGGTAGCACCCAACCAAAGGTTGAAGCCAAACTATCCAACGTATCCGAAACCATTCGCTTAAATCAGTTGGGGTATTATCCTAATGGCCCTAAGATAGCTATCGTTACAGAAGGTGGAGGGTCAAAATTTACCCTGCTCTCAAATAACAAGGCGGTGTTTACAGGCGATTTGATAGAATCGGTAAGCCCGGCTTTAAATGGAAAGAAAACGCTGATAGCCGACTTTACTTCTTTTACAAGGCCCGGTAGGTATGTTATATCAGTAGATGGTGCGGTGTCTTCTTCATTTGTTATAAGCCCCGATGTGTTTAAGGAACTGGCGGCAGCATCCGTTAAAGCATATTATTATCAGCGTGCGTCAACCCCCTTATTTCAAAAATATGCCGGCAAATGGCATAGGGCCGGCGGCCACCCCGATACGCAGGTGTTGGTGCATGCATCAGCCGCAACAATAAAACGACCCGCCGGCACAGTCATATCCTCTCCTGGTGGCTGGTACGATGCGGGTGATTATAACAAATACATTGTAAACAACGGCATAACCATCGGTACGCTGCTTTCCCTTTGCGAAGATTTTCCGGCCTACATCAAAAAAATCAATTTGAATATTCCTGAAAGCAGTAACAATGTGCCCGATATTTTAGATGAAATTTTATACGACGTGCGCTGGATGCTTTCTATGCAGGATCCGGATGATGGCGGCGTGTACAATAAGTTAACCGATGCATCTTTTGATGGTTTTGTAATGCCCTGGGTAACCAATGCACCGCGATACGTTGTGCAAAAAGGCACTGCGGCCACACTCGATTTTGCAGCCATGATGGCCCAGGCCAGCCGGATAGTGAAAAACTATCCTAAAGATTACCCTGGCCTAGCAGACTCGTGCCTTGCTGCGGCTACTAAGGCCTGGGAATGGGCAATTGCAAATCCTAATGTCGCTTATGACCAGGATAAAATGAATTTGCAGTATACACCCAAAATATCAACCGGCGGTTATGGCGACCGCAATTTTAAAGATGAATTAATCTGGGCCGGCAGTGAGCTATACATTACCACGGGTCAAAGTAAGTATAATCAATCGGCTACATTTATGGCGGATAAAAGCATGCCTTTGCCATCCTGGGGGCAGGTAAAGCTGCTTGGTTATTATTCGCTTATCCGGAACAGCAAAAAGTTAAAAGGCGATCTTTTACCTGTTATCGATACGCTTAAAAGCCGGGTGACCAATATGGCAGATGGTTTGATTGATGGTACAGATAATAGGGCGTACCGAACTGTATTTGGGAAAAGCGCGAGGGATTTTGGTTGGGGGAGTAACTCAGGCGCCGGTAATCAGGGTATTGCTTTAATACAAGCATATCTGATCACTAAAGACCGTAAATATTTAAACTATGCGCTAAGTAACCTGGATTATTTGCTTGGCCGAAATGGTACGGGCTATTCATATATAACAGGTTTTGGCTATAAAACGCCTATGCACCCGCATCACCGCCTATCGGGCGCCGACGGCGTGAGCGACCCAGTACCCGGTATGCTGGTTGGCGGGCCCAACCCTCAACAGCAGGATGGGGTTAAATTACAAAGTAAAATTCCCGATGAAGCCTACGTAGACGACCAACAATCTTACGCGACGAACGAGATCGCTATAAATTGGAACGCTCCACTTGCCTATTTAGTAAACGCGATTGAGGCACTAAGAGGCGAGGTCGGGTACCTGAAGAAATGAATTGGATTTATACTGACCAAAGTTGCTGAGGGACGGTATTAACCTGTTTGTTTATCTACAGATATCCCTTAGCCTGTAATCGAAAAAGCTCGGCGTATTGACCATTTTGGGCCAGTAATTCCTCATGTGTTCCGCTTTCCAGTATCGTGCCGCCGTTTAATACTAATATACGGTCTGCCAGCCGCGCGGTAGAAAACCGGTGCGAGATCAGTACTGCTGATTTACCCTGCGTTAATTTAGCAAAGCGCTGAAAAACGTCGTATTCTGCCCTTGCATCTAATGCAGCGGTAGGCTCATCCAATATCAAAACCTGGCTATCTTTCATATAAGCCCGCGCCAGTGCTACCTTTTGCCACTCGCCGCCAGATAGCTCTATACCGTTATTGAACCGCCTGCCAAGGGCTTGTTCATAGCGCCCCGGTAACTTTTCAGTCAGCGCATGGGCCAGGCTTTCCTTAGCTGCTTTTTGTATCAAGGGAGCGTTACAAAGTTCGCCAATGTTACCAACCGCTATATTTTGCGAAAGCGTCATTTGATAGCGCAGATAATCCTGAAAAATAATACCAATGTTTTGCCGAAGGGCTGTCAGATCATATTCTTTCAGGTCTATACCATCTAAAAGTATGCGACCCTCGGTGGGATCATACAACCGCGCCAGAAGTTTCACCAACGTGGTTTTTCCGGCTCCATTTTCTCCTACCAGTGCCAGTTTCTCGCCGGGGTTTAAAGTAAAGCTGAGATGCCGGTTTGCCCACCTTTCGGCATTGTGGTAACGGAAACCGACATCCTCAAAAGTAAATCCCTGTAAGATTGGATTTGGAAAGGCTAAGGGATTTTTGGCGATACTGATATTGGGCCTTATTTCAAAAAAATCAAGGAAATCATCCAGATAGATAGCGCCCTGCGATACACTTGTAAAGCGGTTAAGCATTGTTTCCATCAATGAACTCAGCTGACGAAACGAGCCGGCCAAAAATGTAAGCATGCCCACCGTAGATTTGCCACTTACGGTTTGGTAGATAATAAAACCATAAGCTGCGTAATAGCCGATGCTTCCCAATACAGAAAAGAAAGTTCCCCAGCCTGAGCGTTTAACGGCAAGCTTGCTGTTATCTGTATAAAATTTATTTGATAAGGTTTTAAAACGATCGACAATAAAATCAGACAGGCCGAATATTTTTACTTCCTTGGCGGTTTCGTCGCTTGCACCCAGGTAACGCAGGTAATCCAGCTCACGCCGCTCGGGCGTCTGACTGCGGGTTAAAGCATAGTTTTTACTGTTAAAGTACGACTCGCCCAAAAATGAAGGTATAATTGCTACTAACAGGAGAAGGATGAGCCAGGGGTTAAAGGCTATTAATCCGGTAAGCAGGAAAGTCATAGAGATAAGGTCCTGTATCTGGCTCATTACCTGCGATAATAGGATGGAGCGCCCCACGGTTTGCTGCCTTGCCCTTTCCAGTTTATCGTAAAAAACTGAATCTTCAAACTGTTCCAGGTCAAGTGTGGCTGCGTGGCGCATTATTTTAACCGAAGTGTGGTTGGCAAACAGGTCGCCCAGCAAACTATCTGTCAAAGTAATACAGCGATTGAGGGTATCCGTAAGCACTGCCAGTCCAAACTCAATGCCAACCAGTTTCCACAATTCGGTTTGGTCGCCGCCGTGTCTGTTTAGCTGAACCACCTGGTCTATAATAAGTTTACCCACATACAGCAAAGCCACGGGCATAGCAGAGCGCACTATGCGCAGGCTAAAGCTTAAAACGGTTTTCTGTGGACTGCTTTGCCACACCAATCTAAAAAGCGCCGGCAGATTTTTAAGGGCGGAAAGCCGCTGTTTAAAAGTGAGATCAGATTCGGTAATACGTTTAGCCATCTATCAACCAGCAATAGATTTTTTGCTTAGCAAACTAACAGCGATGAAAACTAACACAACGGCTGCCACCCCGTAACAGGTGTAAACGATAACAGAATTGCTATTTTGATTGGCTACAGATATTGCCAAAACGGCCCATATGCCTACAAGCCCGAACGCGTAAAGTTTTTTAGTCTGCACAACCAAAACATTCACCAGGCCCGCTATGCACAGCATGATAACCGTCCAGGTAATGCCTGAAATTCCCCATCCGTTCCACCCTGATTTAGTAAGGAACGCGGCAACATCGGCGATAAACGCTACCGATACCCATCCAAAGTAAATGGAAAACGGCCAGTAAACATAAAGCGATGTTTTTGTATCAGGTGCCCGCTGCCCCGCTATATATGCTTTTTGAACTATCTTTAGTAAAGACACAAATAGCACAGCCATTATCGCAACTGATAAACCTATCTGATCATACAGCCAAACTACTACCCACAATGAGTTGGCTATACAAGACACAACAAACCACCACCCAATTTTTGACACTACCTGGTTGTTTTTATCAGAAAGAGAAGTCCATCCGTAAATAATAAACCCAAGCAGACCAAGATAAATTACCCCCCAGATAGAAAACGCGTAACCGGCCGGCGTGAAATAATTTGCGTAGCGGTCGGAAATGGTTTTCATTGTGTTGCCGTTGATCAATCCTGTGTTGGAGAGATAATTTATTGCAATTGTGACGACCAACGCTATAGTATTGGCTATGGCTAATGCTTTTTTCATAACGGAGTGTATTCAAAAATAAGGCCTAATATACGTCAACCAAATTACACTAACCTTTTAGAAAAAGATTTCAATTCGCGAATGCGATGCCGGGTAAACTATTTGGACACTTTAATACTTACAGTGTTTGCAAACCGTGCCTTCAGCTTTTCGTAAAGCGCCCTATTTGTATTGTAGTTTACCACAATAGCATTATTGGGACCCGTGCGTGTCGTCTGCCCAAAATCGGCAGCGGTAAGCCCTTTTACAAGCGCATTAAGCTCGATAGTTACTTTGGCAATATATTTACCTGAAGTTACCTCGATTCTCTGGGCTTCTTTTACAAAAGATATAACCGAATTTAACGTAACAGTTACGGGGATTCTTGTACCGGAAGATTCAATGTACGTTCCACTTAATATCGCAGGAGGATTTACAGCAGATTCGTTCATGGTAATTTTGAAGCGAAGATTTTCATAAACACCTGAAGGAATAGCTACAGTGCCTGATAGCGAATCGGGTTTAAAAGGGTTAATACTATAAAGATTGGTTGAGGTGAGAGCTGTAGTAGTACCGGCATGGCTGGCGCTGAAATCTGCTTGCGAAATATTCACAACTGCACCCGTCCAGTTGATACTGCCGTTGGTACCGGCAGTAACAGGCGATCCGCTGGTGGCTTCCGTACTAAGCACCGCGCTTGGATTTAACAAGTTAAAACTGTAATTCAGGCTGACATCATTAATAGAATTTTTGGTGCATGCAGCACATATTGTGGCAGCTAATAGTACAATAACTGTTATCTGTTTCATGACGATGGTTTTTAATTTAAAATAAGTTTACGAACTATATAATTTAAATACAAATGCTTTTAACGTTTTGTATATCAAATGGTTCTAAAATATGACGAGTATCAGATTTAATAGGGCTGACTTATCAGGAAAAGGGTTCAAGCAAAGTTTTCAGCTCTGCGATAGCGCAGTTATACCGTGCCAATATTCATTAAAGCTTGCTCACAATGCAAAGGATAACGCAATCTAGTCAAACAAAACTTTGTTATTTTAATTATATAAATGCACCAATATAAAATCTACTATGAACAACTTTACTAAAACCCTATTAGTTTCGGTGGGGGTAGTGGCGATCACAGCCTCTGCTAATGCACAAAGCACCATGAAAAAAGAGGCGGCAGGCACCATGCAGCTACAGGGTATGTATCGCGAGAGTAACCTGAACCAGCTTAACGGAATTTTAAATGCCAATGGCATACCATCATTGCCCGATAACAATTACTGGTTAAACCTGTCAATGAACCATGTTTACAAAAAGATGGTTATGGAGGATGGAATCGGTGCCAGCTTTACATCTACTTCAGCAGCCAACAGTACTAATGGCATTCATGCTAAATATAACCAGTTTCAAATTTTTGGAAGGGCCGGATACAATGTTGCCACTAACGAGAATATGCGTTTGTTCCCTTTTGTTGGGTTAAATTTATCGCAGGCAATGTTGCGTATCCGCGATGATAAACGCACGCAAAGCACTTCGGATTTTTCGCAGGAGTTGTTGAATTCAACATCAAGTAAAACACTGTGGAATCCACGCTTCGGCATCGAGTTTGGTGGTGGTTTTGATTACCTGATACCGGTAAAAGACAAGCAGGTGGATAATTATACCATCCATCGCAACATTCCTATCGGTGTAAGAATAGGTTATTATCTGCAAGCCTCAAACAGCAACTGGAAAATAGATGATAATTACAATCTTAACAACGGCCCTAACAATAAGCAAAGCGGGGTTTTTGTGAATGTGAATATTGGGTTGGGGTATAAGGTGCAGAGGCCGTAACAGAAATATATTAAACAACTTCGACTAGTGAAGGTGGTGCTCCCGGTCGCAGCTTAAAAATTTACTCATTAATTGCTGTTTTAGATTTAACACGTACAACATCGCCAACTAAAAATATATACGAACAGGCACCTAAAAAACCTATCAAAGCAATAAAGAACAGAGCCGGCGCAAAGTTGCCGCCACGGGCTAAAAAGCCTATCACAACAGGTACCACCACACCGGATAACTGGCCTATAAAATTAAATACGCCGCCGGTAATGTCAATCAAGCCTTTGGGAGCAAGTGTAGATATAAAAACCCAGGTGATGGAAGCACAACCTACGCCAAAAAACGATACCGACATAAAAAAAATGATGAGGTGCGGTGCGTTTACGTAATTAGCCCCTACAATAGCTATCGACAACAGCAAACCGGCAATTACAGGGAGTTTACGTGCCCTGGCCGCCGGGTATCCTATTTTTATTAAATAATCAGACAGGAAACCCGAGCATAAAACGCCTGCAAAAGCGGCTAAATAAGGTACCGATGCCCAGTAGCCGGATTTTATAATATCCAGCCCGCGATAATCTACCAGGTACTTGGGGAACCATGTAAGAAAGAACCAGAGGGCAGCATTGACCGCAAACTGCCCAATATAAACGCCCCAAAGTTTACGATGCGACAGAACTTCTTTTAAATCGGGCCAGTTAAAAAGTTTTTTCTGTTGGGTATTGTTCTCGTCTCGTTTTAAAATTCCGCCACCTTTTTCAATATAATCCAACTCCTGCCGGTTAACCGTTTTATGTTTTAACGGATCGCGGTAAAAGGCATACCAAACAATGCCCCAAATTACCCCTATAATACCTGTTACCATAAATAACCCTCGCCAGCCGACATGCAATTGTATTTTTGACAGCACAGGCATTAAAAACGCCAACCCTAAAAACTGGCCCGATGTATATATTGCAATAGCCGAAGCACGCTCGCCATCCGGAAACCAGCTGCTTACTACCCGGTTATTGATGGGGTAGGCCGGTGCCTCGGCCATTCCGGTGGCCATGCGCAAGCCAAACAAAGTAATAAACCCTTTAACAAACCCCTGCATAATGGTAAATACCGACCATAAAATTAAACTAACAGCATAAAATACACGTGGCGAGTAGCGTTTAACCAACATTCCTCCGGGTACCTGAAACAGGATGTACGTCCAACTAAAGGCCGACAATAACAAACCCATTTGTACCGATGAGAAACTAAACTCCTTGCCAATGGCCGATGCAGCCACGGCAAGGTTGCTCCTATCCATATAGTTAATAACCACAGTTATAAAAATAAGGAACAGTATATGGTACCTTTTTTTTGTGGGTTTGTTGGCGAAGTTTGTATTTTTCATATTACTACTAACGTTCGCCAATGTGTACGGCAAGTGCTTGTGTAAGCTTTTGGGCTTTTATGTAAAATAGCTTGAGTACTGAGTGCACTATGGAATTATAATTTTTACCAAAATAATAAAAGATTGGTAACGTTTTGAATTCATCTGTTTTTATTTTCTGGTGATCCCCATTCACTTCCACATAGGGCTTCTTTTCCTTCAACTGTTTAACAAATCAACTCCGTTAAAATCGGGTAGATTGACATCGCTTAATGCCACCTTCACGAGATTCACGGTCAAGTACTTTTAAACCTTCTTTACCGGATGCTGCGCGCTAAACAGGATAACCCTCCAAGTCGATGATCCTTGCCAACAATGCCGATAGCTTAGTTTCATCATCTATAATCAATACGGCCTGGTTTCATTTCTATTCTAATTTATTTCTTTTTCGCCACCGGCAATGTAAACCAAAAACGACTGCCACTGCCCATTTCACTTTCTACGCCGATCTCGCCACCCTGAGCCAAAATAAACTCTTTGGAAATAGCCAAACCAAGACCTGAACCGGATTTATTTTGTCCGTCAGTCGGTACCTGAAAATAACGATCGAATAAACGATCCCGGTATTGCTGATCTATCCCTTTGCCATGATCCTGTACCGAAAATTCCAGGAATGCCTGTTTGGGTTGAACTGCAATGATAATTTTTGACTTTTCAGGACTGTAACGTAACGCATTGGAAAGAAAATTGATCATCACCCACGCCGTTTTCTCCATGTCTGCCTGCACTTGAGGCAAATTCGCCGGCAGCAATTCTTCCAGCTTAACTTGCTTTTGACCAGCTTCAAATTTAACGGCTTTGATAGCATATTGGAGAATATGTTCAGGTTGCGTAGCCGTAAAATTTAATTGGATATTCCCGGTTTCTACCTGCGAAAGATCAAGCAGTTCATAAGTGATCTTTAATAATCTCTCGGCATCATCCCCAATATGATTGATCAGATCCAACTGCTCCGTATTCAAGCTGCCTACACGTTCATCGTGCAAAAGTTTGAGGCTCATTTTAATACCCGAGATCGGCGTTTTTAACTCGTGCGATATCGTAGCAATAAAATTCGTTTTGGCTTCATCCCGCTCTTTAAATTCGGTCACATTGCGTAAAATATAAACCCGCCCCGCCGAGTTTCGGGCTACCCTGATTACATCCGGTTCAGCAGGTGCAATGTTCGGTACGGTGATCTCGGTAGAATCCAGTTGAAAAAAAGCATCCTTTCCGTTTACTACGATACGGAACGGTTTTCCGGTGCCGGTTTCGAGAATCGATTTTAACAGATCATTATGCTTAGCCACCTGCGCCACTTGCTGGCCGGCATATTTTTCTTCACTTAAATTCAGCATCGTTTTAGCGCTGGTGTTAATAAATAGCACTTGCCCTTGTTCATCTACGCCAATGATGGCATCCTGCATTTGCTCGATGATCGTATCAATACGCTGTTTTTCAGACATCAGGTGTGAAATATTGCTGTTCTCCCACTCTTTGAGTTTGGAGGCCATCTCATTAAAAGCCCCGGCAACCTCCGCAAACTCGTCATTGTTGTCAAAATAGATGCGCTCCTGGTAGTTCTGTTTACTGATCTGCCGGATACCTTTTAACAAAGCATTTATCGGATCGGCAATTGCGCTTGGGAAATTAACGCTAAAACTGAATAATACAAGGAAGGTAAATGACCCTGACAGGCCAAGAAACAACAGCGTTTTGTCGACCGAGTGATTGGCCTGATCGTTTTTGCGAACAATAGCCTGCATATTCAATATTTCGATCTGCCTCAGGTCGTTGCGGATCAATTTCAGTATTGCGGTTGAGTTGGTTAGTTGTCCAAAATGTCGACGCAGGGCAGCGGTTGCAGCCGCTTCACCTTTTTCAGTGATATTATGCTCCTGCCGGATCAATTGATTTTCAAATACTTTATGTGCGGTTTCCGTTAATGGCAATTCCTGGTTGTCCAATACGTAACGCATTTCACGCACAAAGGTGAGTGTTTCATAATTGTTTTTGAGGATCACCTTCCCGTTGTTCGCGATCTGGTTGATCAGAAAAATGGATATGCTGCCGAAGAACAATACAACGAGGAACAGGAATCCAAATCCCAGCCGGAGTTTATTTTTTACTTTCATGATAGTATAACTAAATCGGTTTCTGTTGCAGCGATCTTTCTTAATAGCTCATTAAATATCGCTGTACGTAAGATCACCTGAAAAAGGTTTAAATGGGGCTTGCCTATACAAATGGTGGTCACTTCACGCTCTTCCGCCACCTTCATAATGGTATGCGTGATCTCATCGCTTTTTACGCGCAGCACTTCGGCGCCCAATTCGGTGGCCAGCTTAAAGTTATTGATCAGGAAACGCTGTTTATCCAGCTTGATCCGGTCGCCACTCTCGCTGCTGCTTTGCACATACAATACAATCCATGGCGAACGATAGTAAGAAGCCAGCCGGGCGGTTTTGCGGATGACCACTTTAGACGTCTCCGCATTGGATGATATACAGGCCAGGAATCTTTCAGGCCGCAGCTTGATCTGCTTAGGCACTTCGATATCGATCTTACGCTCCAGGTGATGCGCCACTTCCTTTAGTGCAAGTTCACGCAGCTGCAATATCTTATCACTTTGAAAAAAGTTTTGCAATGCGCGCTCGATCTTGCTTTTATCGTAGATCTTGCCTTCCTTTAACCTCCCGATCAGTTCATCGGCGGTCAAATCGATATTGACTATCTCATCCGCCAGTTGCAGGATCTTATCGGGGATGCGCTCGGTAATAGCTATACCCGTGATCTCTTCAACATCCTCGTTCAGACTCTCCAGATGCTGAATATTGACCGCAGTGATCACGCTGATGCCCGCCTGCAGGATATCCATCACGTCCTGCCAGCGCTTGCCGTTTTTGCTACCTTCAATATTGGTATGGGCCAGCTCATCTACTACCACAACTTCGGGGTGCCGGTTAAGGATAGTTTTCAGATCCATTTCATCCAGCTCTTTGCCTTTATAAAATACCTTTCGCCGCGCTATTACGGGCAGGCCGTCCAGTAAAGCATGCGTTTCCTCCCTGTTGTGAGTTTCGATATAGCCGATCTGCACGTCTATGTGGTTCTTCAGCAGCGCGTGCGCTTCCTGTAACATCCGGTAGCTTTTGCCCACGCCGGCACTCATGCCGATATAAACCTTCAGTTTACCGCGCCGGGATTTTTTCACCAGTTCGATGAAGTCCTTTACCGAGCTATCTTTATTTTCACTGTCCATTGTT
>Ga0164241_10001633_pt1 | contig 26824 bp, 19 predicted proteins | sample OricomyardsoilBY_FD_108780 | JGI IMG/M metagenome (GOLD analysis project Ga0164241, IMG submission 108780) | Backyard soil microbial communities from Emeryville, California, USA - Original compost - Back yard soil (BY) | ecosystem: Environmental > Terrestrial > Soil > Unclassified | place: USA... | reverse complement strand
GGCGTGTTCCTGGCCGTCACCGGTGGTGAAGCGCTCTACGCGGACCTCGGGCATTTCGGGCGGCGACCGATTCGGCTGGCCTGGTTCGCGGTGGTCTTTCCCGCGCTCTTGATGAACTACTTCGGGCAAGGGGCGCTGCTGTACAATCACCCGGAAGCCATCGAAAATCCCTTCTTTCGCATGGTGCCGAGCCTGGCGCTTTACCCGGTGGTGTTGCTCTCCACTTGCGCCACTGTGATCGCCTCGCAAGCCTTGATCTCCGGCGTGTACTCGCTGACCAGCCAAGCGACCATGCTCGGCTTCTTGCCGCGCTTCTCGATCCGCCACACGTCTGCGCACGAGCGCGGTCAAATTTACATTCCGAGCGTCAACTACGCGCTCATGTTCGCGGCCATTGGCCTCGTGCTGGGCTTCAAGTCATCGATGGCACTCGCGGCGGCGTACGGCATCGCGGTCACGCTGACGATGATCATCACCACCATCTTGGCGTTCTTCTTGGTGCGCTATGGCTGGGGCTGGGGCTATCACAAGGCCATCCCGGTCACACTGGTGTTCTTCATTCCGGAGATGTTCTTCGTCAGCGCGAACGTGTCCAAGATCGAGCACGGCGGCTGGGTGCCGCTCGCCATTGGCGCATTCATCTTCACGATCATGGTCACGTGGAAGCGCGGTCGTGAAATCCTGTTCGAGCGTTTTCGCGAACAAATGCTGCCGCTGGTCGACTTTTATGACGTGCTCGCGGTGGAGCGACCGGCGCGCGTTCCCGGCACCGCCGTATTCATGACTGGCACGGGTGACGGCACTCCCCCCGCGCTGCTGCACAATTTCCTGCACAATCGCGTGCTGCACCAGAACATCGTGCTGCTCACCATCACCACTACCGACGCCGCGCGCATTTCCGAGGACGAACGCTACAAGCTAGAGAAGCTCGACCATGGCTTCTGCCGCGTGGTTGGGCGCTACGGTTTCATGGAACAGCCGGACGCGCCCTCGCTGCTGATCGACGCGGGCTTGATTCACACCGTCGAGCACACCACGTTCTTTCTCGGCCGCGAGAACCTAGTAGTCACGAAGCACCCGGGCATGGCGCGCTGGCGAGTCGGGCTATTTTCGTTCATGTCTCGCAACGCGCTGTCCGCCACCAAGTTCTTCAACATCCCGCCCGACCGTGTGATGGAGATCGGCGCACAGATCGAGCTCTGATCTCGCGCGCGCCGATCGCGAGCTCGCTCCGCGCCTCAGCGACGGGGCAACTCGCGACGAGAACAACGCGGGCTGGGAGGTGCGCTGCTGGATCTCGATCGCCCCCTCCCTCCACTCGATAAACGCCGAGCGCGAGCAAACTGAGTGTCTCGCGTTGGGGTGGCGAGGCCCGAGGCTCGCTCGACTATCGGTGTCTGGGCCCCACGGGACTTGGGCCCCGAGTGCCAATGTGGGTCTGGCAGTGCCTTGTTTTGCAGCAATTGCTGGGCATACCCTGAGACTTCGCGGGCCTTCGCATCACGCGTTCGCTCGCGTTCATCGCTCGCAAACGCGCGAGTCCAGGAGTCGGATGATGACGAAACAGGCTTGGATCTTGAGCTTCGCGCTGTTCGCGTGCGGTTCCGGGGAGGCGAAGAACGACGGGCCTCGGACGAGCACGAAGCCGCCCGCGGGACCGATGTGCAACGCGCGAACAGCGACCGAGAGCTCCTGCACCGGCGGTGTCGACGACGATTGCGACGGCTACGTCGATTGTTTGGATTCCGAGTGCGACGGGCAGTCGTGTGGCGACGGACTCACCTGCAGCGGCGGCGCATGTCGCAAGCCTTGCGCGGCCGGGCAGTCGTGCGTGCCCGAGTTGCCCACGATTCAGAACGTACGCGTGAAGACCCGCGGGGACACGGCGTTGATCGAATTCGAACCGATCGCCGGCGCGCGCGACTACCGCATTTATCCAGAGCCGAGCGCCGCAGACTGGCTGATCGGCGATGACGGTGAAGTCGGAGTCAAGGACGGCATCTACCGTTGCGCGGGGGATCGCGTGTTTCAAGCGCGCGAGGCGGACGTCGCAAACTTGTTCGAGTGCTCGCTCGCCGGTTGCGACAATCTCCGTCACAACTATGCGCGCAGCGAAGCCGAATCCACGCTGGGCTATGTGTTCCTAACACCGGGAGCTGACCGACTACCGGTCTATCGCATCGCCGATCCCAACGGCGCGGGCGGCTTTCGCAACGCCGATTGGGTCGTGCCTCTCTATGCCGAGGCGAACAGCGCCGAATACGTCAGTGACCCCGACGCACGCGCGGCACTCTTGGCCAAGGGTTGGCGCGACGACGGCATCGCCTTTTACACCACGAAGGCTGCGACGAAGAGCGTCTATCGCGTCCACTACGCGAAGGGTGCCGACTGGCAGGGTGACAACGTCGTGTTGTTCTTCACGGACGGTCCCGAACACGACGCGCGTGCCGCGCAGCCGGCGTCGGAGATCGAGGACCTGGGCGCGCGCTTTCAGATCCTGGACAGCGAAGAGCCCGGCAGCGTGGCGTTGCATCGCGTGAGCTATGGCGGCTTCGACGTACTCGCTGCCGGCGAAGCGCGCTTCGATCAGGTGCTCCATCAAGGGTTGCGTCCGGTCTGGTCACTCACTTGGCCGGGCATCACCGAAAAGACTCGTTTCGTCATCGAAGCGCTGGACGCTGGCTGTCCGTTCGCTGGCGGATACATTGCCGCGACGCACGCCGACGCGGACATCGATCGCACGAGCATGCAGCCGTTCAACGCCCCATCGATCACCTTGGATGAAGCGCGCCTTTCTTCTGGCGAAGTGTTCATCAACGGGCAGCACGAACCGACCAATCGTCCGCGACCAATCGCGCGCGCGTACGTGGACGTGACGCCAGAAGCTCAGCCAAAAATGGACTTCTTGGCCACGTTCGATGCAGGTGCGGCGTGGGAGCCTTTCACCAAGTGGCGCGACAACAACGCCTTCATCTATCGAAATTCGCAGTGGGTCATCGATACGAGTGGCTGCACCGAGAACTTCACGTTCGGCCCGCTCCTGGGCCAATTCGTGCTGGGCATGGCGGACGGGGGCTCGAGCTGCAACGTCAGCATCACGCCGCGCGACGTGCCAACGAAACTCAGCAGCGACAAGTTCCTGCACGTGCGCATGGCGTCGGACATTCCCTCGACCAACCGGCGCTATCCGCAGATCATGATCACCAACGTACCGCTCAAGGAAGATCCGGCGCCCGACGCGGGATACATCGACGACATTCCGGTTCATAGCCGGCTTGGAAATTTTCCGTACGAGCAAGCGGGCAAGGACATGATGGCCGGCACGGCGGATGACGTGCCGGCGGAGGGCGGGCGCACGATTGTGGTTCAACCGTTCGGCGGCTATCAGGAGACGCAAATCGAGTTTTGCGACACTCGCGGCTGGGGCGTGAGTCAGCAGTGCGACCGCGCGAACGTGTACGGCTTTCACGCGGGCGACTACACCGATATGTGGAAGCAACCGTGGACCGGCGTGCCAGTGCAAGGTGACGTAGCGGGCTTCGACCGACCCGTACAATGGGACGTCTATACGTCCACTTCACGCGTGTACGTGTTCATGGACGGCAAACCGGCGGCCTGCGCGGTGCTCCCCGAGGGGCGCATGCCCGCTGGAGCCGTGACGGTGGCGTACCGCGCGGTGCTCTATCATTGTGGCATCGACGAGTCCGTAACTCCCGACGACACCGGGCATCGCTATGAGCACGATTACAGCTTGTGCCACAGCGATCGGCACATGGATGATTTTGGGATCGACCTGAGCACGCCCGCTCCGGAGTGGGACGAGAGCGCGTTGCCGTGCGGGACCAAGTGGTATGGCGGCACCTGAGCGGCTCGTTTTACTGGCGACGCTGCTGTTCGGCTGTGGTGCCTCCGACAAGGGGGGAGCGGACACCGCGCCGACCATCACGGCCGAACAACGCGCAGCGTTGAGCGTCCTGCGCTACGACGAGCGTGCGCCCGACGCGGATCCGAGCAATCGCTTCGCCGATGATCCGGCAGCGCGCAGCTTGGGTCAGCGATGGTTCTTCGAGCCGCGTTTTTCTGGTCGTTTGCTGGAGGGAGACAACGACGGCTCGGTCGCGACACTCGGGGCGCAGGGCGATTCGAGTCGTGTGAGCTGTGCGGGTTGTCACGTGCCGGAGTCGGACTTCGTCGATACCCGCAGTCCGCACGGGCAAGTCTCGCTCGGCGCCCAATGGACGCTGCGCAAGACACCGTCGTTGCTCGACGTTGCCTACGCGCCTCTGTACAACTGGGACGGCCGGCGCGACGCGATCTGGAACCAAGCGCTCGGTGTGATGGAGAGCAATCGCGAGTTCAACTCCGGGAGACTATTCGTGGCCGAGCAAGTCTTTCGGCTATATCGAACCGAGTACGAAGCCGTATTTGGCCCGTTGCCGCCACTCTCGGATGCAGCGCGTTTCCCGCAGCTGACGAGCGAAAACGCCGGCTGCGTCGAAGTCAATACCAGCAAAGGCTCACGCTTCGTGTGTCGCGGATTGCCGGGCGACGGCGCGGATTACGACGGCATGGCAGGAGGCGATCAGGGCCTGGTGAGCGTGGTCGCGACCAATGTGGGCAAGGCTCTCGAAGCCTACGTTCGTCAATTGCGCTGCGGGACGAGCCGCTTCGACGATTGGCTCGACGGTGATGCGAGCGCGCTGACGGCGAGTGAGCAACGCGGGGCAGTGCTCTTCGTGGGACAAGCGCGGTGCGCTGAGTGCCACAGCGGTCCGCGTTTGACCGATGATGCATTTCACAACGTGGGCATCAGTCCGGCACTGGTCGCGGTCGCCATCCAAGACACCGATGATCGCGGCGCCGCGCTCGGTATCAGTGAGGCGTTGAACGATCCGGCGAGCAGCGCCGGCGCGCTGAGTGACGGTGACCGCCATCAGCTCCCATCGGCGCCGGGGCCAGAATTGGAAGGCGCGTTTCGCACGCCTGGATTGCGTTGCAACGCGCGGCACCCAAGCTTCATGCACACGGGGCAACTGCGGAACCTCGCCCAGGTGGTGGAGTTCTTCGATCGCGGCGGAGACCCCGCGGGACACTATCCAGGCACGAGCGAGCTCACTGCGCTTGGTCTGAGTGACCAGCAAAAGCAAGATTTGGTGGCATTTTTGGGCACATTGAACGGCTCTGGCCCGGAGCCCACGCTGCGCATGGCGGGCAGGGAGCATTCGCCATGAACCTTGGTTCGAAACTGAAGCTCGTCGTCTGCGCTTCGTTCATCGCGGGCTGCGGCGCCGGCAAGAGCGACGCAGGTGCGAACTCGAACGACACATCGGCGCAAGCCGGACACGCGAGCGATCTGCCCGACGTCCCGTTCGAACATCCGGACGTCCCGACCCATTACGTACCCAAGCCTGGCAACTGCGGCTTCGATGCCCCGGCTTTTTGCGACGATTTCGAAAACGGTCCCGCGCCGAGCAGCCGTTCGGGAGAGCTCAACGCATCGAACTGGAGCGTCGCCCGCGGCATGCCCGTGAATGCCTACAATTCAGACGATGTATTGCGCATCGGACCAGCGCTGATCGGTCAGTGCCGCGCGGGCCTCTCGAATACACGCGTGCTGCCCGACTCGGACGTGTTGGTGTGCGATCCGATCGCGACCATTCCCAGCCGTCACGTCCTCGCCACTGCAGCCGCACAGAACTACGGGCTCAGTACCTATCGAATTCGTCAGCCGTTCGACTTTGCGGGGCGTACTGGCACGATCAAGCTCGACATGGATCTGAGCAACAACGGCCTCGGCGGTTGGCCTGCGCTGGTGATTGCCGAGGATCCGTCACCCGCACCCAGCTTCGATTGGCAAGAGCGCGGCTCTGGGCCACGAAATGGCGTCGAAATCGAGTTCGGCACGGGTTGGTGCAACACGCCGCATACGCTGGAGGCGATCGTATACGCCTTCACCGACTACGTGCAGACCACGTTTGCGCCCACGTTCGACTGCGATATCCCGCACGCGCTGACCATGCCGGACGCGCTGAATCACGTCGAAGTATACTTGACGCAAAAGCATCTCGAGGTGTGGACTTCGGACGCCTCCGCCGACGGCGTCAATTTTCCGAACCAGCATTTGCTCTGGCAAGGAGATCTCGAACTCCCCTTTTCTCGCGGCTACGTGAGCCTCGCGCTGCGCAACCACGCGACACTCAAGTATTGGCTCGGCCCCGCCGCAACGGTGCGCTGGGACAATATCGGTTTCGATGGTCCGGTGGTGACCGGCTATCGCGAGTACAGCGCGCCTGACTCGCTCACACCATATCAGGGCCTTCCGGGCTGCAAGATGGGCGGAGATAGCTGCTTGTGGGCTGGAGATGTGATCGGCCAATTCCCAGATGATGCAGGTCGCGTCGCTTGCGCGGAGAGCGGTTGTACCTATGACGGGCAGGGCTTCAACGTCGGGTACATGCTGCCGAACGTGGGAGAGGATGCGCCTCCGGTATCGCTGCCGTTCCAAGCCGTCAAAGTCGGCGACGCCACACGCGCGCGCTTGATCCTAGCGGCCACCTACCCTTGGTTCGAGTGGAATGACGTGATGTTTCCGCCCACGCACATCAGTCTACGAGTGCGCGTGAACGGCGGTAGCTGGCACGATCGCCCGGTTTCCGAAGCCGAAGTCAACGCTTTCACCGATTACTTCCCAGAGCTCGGCGGCGCCGGGGCGAGCGCGGGATTCTTGAATCAAGCCGTAACTCTCGACTTGAGCGAGCTGCACGACGGCGATAACCAGATTGAGTTACAAGCGGCTGGCACCTGGACGGGCGCTTATCGTGTCACGCTCACGGGCGCCGATCTCGTACTCGATCACGGTCCGTAGTCCGGCCGGGGCATAGGGGCTACCGGGCCGGCCGCAGCCAGGCAACCGTAGTTGGCATATGCTGCTCGACCAGGGAACGGCTCAGCATGGCTACGAACAAGGGCTCTCGAGGCATTTGGATCCTAGTGGCAGTCATCGCGTGGCTTGGGCTACGCGCACTTCCGAGTGGCACCGCAAGCGCCGAACCACTGGCGACGACAGCGAGTGTGAGCACCGCAGAGGTACCTAGACCTGCACCGGCAGCGAAGAACGAGTGTGCAGAGAAAAGCTGCGACGTCGAATGTAGTTCGGGTCTGGACGCGACCTTGGCCGGCTTCAACGCGCTGTACGGCGTAACTCCGCAAGCGATGATCGCGCTCGGCGCCGATCCAGTCGACTCGGGACTCGCCTACTACTTCGACGCGACGCTCGAGGGTCTGGAAGCAGCCGCTGGCGACGTTCATGACGGTGAAGCGTGGGTGCGCGATCGCTTTTACTTGCCGTGGAAAGACTTGGATGGGGACGGCAAGCCGCGAAAGGATCTGTTTGCTTGTCGCAAGTCCGTGCCCGGAGTGATCCTATATCGACGCAAGCGCGCGCAGAAGAACGAGGGCTTGGCCGTCTTCTTGGTCGGTGAAACCTCGACTTGGGGCATCGAGCAGCCGGTGTTCGCGGAAGCCGTGCGCCGAGTGAATGCCCTGCAGTCCGCCGAACCGGGCGCACCGAAACGGATCTCCATCCTAGGTCCGACGTTCTCCGGCACCGCCAGTTCGCTCTCTGCGGCACTCGACGGCGAGCTCGCTGGAGCGAGAAAACAAGGCGTCGCGCTCGATTTCAAGATCCGCTCCGGGACGACCACTGCGAGCAGCGCACAACGCGCATTCGCCGCGCTCAATACATCGGAGAGCACGAAGGTCGTGGACTACCGCAGCGCGGCCCCTGCAGACGACAACGCACGCTGCGCCATGTTCCAGCGCCTGCGTGCGCTGCGCGTGCCCACTCACGGTCCGGCCGACGCCGAAGTCCTGGAAGGCGTCGCGCTGCTCAGCGAAGGCGCGACCGCCTATGGGGCCGCCTTTCGCGCGAGCAGTAAAGCAAAAGCACAATGCCCGAGACCCGAGTTCGAATACGCATTTCCGAACCTCGCCGATGTTCGCACGGCCTACGGTGGCACCGGCAGCACGCCGCTCGGGCTCAACAATGTACCGCAAGCGCGCGTCGGCGTGGCCACCGCCAATGACCCCCTCTCGCGCATTCACCCCACGTTGTCGTCGTGGACACCCGTCGCACGCGACATCGGCTTGGCAACAGCCCTGTCCGACCTAGCCGTGCGCAGCGTGCGCTACGTGGGCATCGCCGCGACGGACATGAGCGATCTCACTTTCCTCGCTCAACGCGTCAAACGTCAGCTGCCCGACGTGCGCCTGTTCGCGTTCGAGAATGACGTTCTGTTCGAGCACCCCGACTACGCCACCACGCTCAACGGCATGCTCGTCGTGCATGGCATGCGCGTCGACCTACAAGGCAAAATCCTGCCACCATCCTCGCTAACCAACGTACAGGCTCGCGAGATGGTGCAGGGCGTGTACCTGGCAGCTCTCGATTTGCTGGAGAATCGAGCCATTCCGCGGGTGATCCCCGAGGTCTCGGTGGTCAGTAACGGCAAAGTGTGGGGCATCGCCGGCTTCGTCGGAACGGTGCCGTCCGCGCCCGTCGCGCCCCGTGTCTTCTGGCTGCTCGCTGTTTGGCTTGGCTTTTCTTCTCTCGTCAATGGCGTCGCGTACCTGGTTCAGAGCCTTTCGGCGCGCGCCCGCGAGCATTGGTCATTGCTACCGCTGCGCGCGCTGCGCCCGTGCCGACGAGCTGATCTGGCCGCTGCGCATGCGGTTCGCACCTTTGCGCTGTTGCTCGTCGCGTTCACGCCGGCACTCTTGGTGTTCGAGATCTCGATCTCGCTGCCCGGCTTCAGCTGGCAGCGACTGTTCCTATTGGCTGGTGTGGTCGCCAACGCCGGCGCGCTCGTGGTGGCGTTGATCGAAATGCTGCGCGCCTATTTGGTGCGCAAGTTGGTGCCACCGACGGCTTGGGCCTATCTCGTCTTGGCTTTGGTGGTCTCGACATTCACGCTGCTCGGGGTGGCTCCGTGGGCCGCCAGCGCGCCGGCTCAACGCTCGGTCACGTTGGCCAGCGGGGTGTCCCCAGTATTGCCGGTGCTACTCGGCGCCGGGCTCCTCTACTTGCTGATTCTGTGCGGTCTCATCCGTATCCGTTTGCTCGACACGCAGCTGCCTGAAGCCGGCCCCGATGTGCCGTTTCAATCCCTGCCGCTCGGGATCACGCGTGCTTTGGGCTTAACCAAGTCGGCTTACCCCGAACCGCTGGCCCGAGGCTCGGACCTGCAACGCCTCGAGCGTCGACTCGTGCATTGTTTGCACGATCCCTGGAGCATCGCCCCAAGCTCGGTGATGATCGCGAGCGCGGTGCTGGTGGGCGGGTTCGCGCTGCTGTTCGACACCAAGCCGATGCTCACGCTCGAAGCGTGGAATTGGCACGTCCTCTTGGTCGCGGTGTTCATGGCCTGCTTGTTGGTGCAAGGTCTCACATACGTGCAGCTGTGGCTCTACTTCGCGCAGCTGCGCATGCTCTTGCAGCGTGTCGCGCGGCATCCGCTGGCCAGCGCACTCCGACGCATTCCGAGTTCGTTGTTGAGGCCGGTGGAACAGCAGCTGCTCGCGAGCCGACCCGAAATGCTCGACCTCGCCGATGTCGTTCAACTACTCGGCGACCTCAACCTCCAGCGGCCCGAGCTCACGCCAGCGGACGAAGCCTTGTTGCCCCAACTCCCGACGCGCAGCGCATTGGCCGCGGCTCATGAAGCCGCACAAAAAGCACTAGCAAGCGATCTCGACCGCATCGCGCTTCGACTCGTACCAGAGCGTCGAGCGGTGTGTGATGTGTTGCTCGGCGTCGCGCATGATCTGTCCTCGAGCTTGTCCGGAGTCTGGCTGCGTGACCTACCGACTGAAGCGCCCGCGCAAGCGAGCGATCCGCCATCGGCTGAGCGCAGCGGTGCGCTCGAGGTCTACGCCTCGTCACTGAGTACGCCAGCGCTCGCGTTCTCACGCAAGGTAGAGACTTTCATTGCCTCGCTCGTCACTCTGCAGATCCTTCGCTACGTGCGCTACTTTCGGTACTTCGTCGTCGCGCTCTTGGGCAGTGCGATCTTGCTGGTGCTGATGACGGCGCTCTACGCATTGCAACCACAACGGTTGATGTTGAACGTCGAGCTCGGGATGACCACCGCGATCGTCGGCACCGTGTTGTGGATGTTCTTCAGTCTCGATCGCGACTCGGTGCTGAGCGCAATTGCCAACAGCCACGCAGGAGAAGTCACACTCAACAGCAACCTGATCACGCGCATCGTGACCTGGGGCGTTCTGCCGATGCTCAGCGCGATTGCGGCTCAATATCCGGAGTTTTCACAGTGGGCGTTCGCTGCCGTAGAGCCACTTTCACACGCGTTGCGCTGAACGATATCGCCACGTTGCTTGGGCGGGCTCCTGCGGCCATCAGGCCGGAACGTTTCGCCCAATACCGGTCCGCCTCGTCGCCCCCACGGCTAAGCCCTCGACCAGACTCTGAAAATCCATCTGCTCGTGATTGTCCGCCGCGTACCCAGGTGGCGAGACTCGCACGCCCAATATCTGTATTGAGGACACTTGCACTGGGGCGACAATTCGCTGCCTTGAGCGGAGCTCGATCCGCATGCTAGTAGCGGCTTCCGCGCTGCGCTAACTGTGTAGCGTTGTGTGTTGCGCGAGATCCAGAGGGGATCATCGCCCGAACTGAGGAGCCAGCCCTTGCACCGTCGACTCGGAGCGTCTGTTGCGATTTTGGTGGCCAGCCTATGCGGCTTGGTCTTGTCATTGTTCCCACGGCTGGCGGCAGCTGCAGAGCCCCATCAAGGTGGTGAAGCGGATCTCGTATTGCCGGATCTGAGTAGCGTGGAAGTGCTGGGGATGACCGGCAGCGCACTGCTCCAACTCGGCATGGTGGTCGCGGCGCTCGGCCTAGTGTTCGGCGTCGTCACGCTGCTACAGGTCAAGAATCTGCCGACCCACAAGTCGATGGCGGAGGTGTCGCAGATCATCTGGGAGACCTGCAAGACCTACCTGATCACTCAGGGCAAGTTCATCATGCTGCTGGAGGTCTTGATCGGAGCGATCATCATCCTCTACTTCGGGGTGTTGCAGCACATGCCGCCCGTGAAGGTGGCGATCGTGCTGGTGTTCAGCATCATCGGCATTCTAGGCAGCTACGGTGTCGCCTGGTTCGGCATCCGCATCAACACCTACGCCAACTCACGCACCGCTTTCGCCAGCCTGCGCGGCAAGCCGTATGACGTGTACGCCATCCCGCTCAAGTCGGGCATGAGCATCGGCATGCTGCTGATCAGCGTCGAGCTGCTCTTGATGTTGATGATCCTGCTGTACGTCCCGGGTGACTACGCCGGTCCGTGCTTCATTGGCTTCGCCATCGGTGAATCACTAGGCGCCTCGGCGCTACGCATCGCCGGCGGCATCTTCACCAAGATCGCGGACATCGGCTCCGATCTGATGAAGATTGTCTTCAAGGTAAAGGAAGACGACGCGCGCAATCCGGGCGTAATCGCCGATTGCACGGGCGACAACGCCGGTGACTCGGTCGGCCCCAGCGCGGATGGCTTCGAGACGTACGGCGTGACCGGCGTCGCCTTGATTTCCTTCATTCTGCTCGCCGTGCACGACGCGGAGACCAAGGTTTTACTCCTGGTCTGGATCTTCGCCATGCGCATCATGATGGTCGTCGCGAGCGTGGTCTCGTACTTCATCAACGAGCTGATTCAGAAGGCGATGATCGGTGACAAGAAGAAGGTCAATTTCGAGCACCCGCTGACCTGGCTGGTGTGGTTGACGTCATTCTTGTCGATTGGCCTGACCTTCCTGGTTTCGTTCGAAGTGCTCGGTGACCTGGGCAAAGAGGGCAACCTGTGGTGGGTGCTTTCGCTGATCATCAGCTGCGGCACGCTCGCTGGCGCGGTCATCCCCGAGCTGATCAAGGTCTTCACCTCGACGGAATCCGCGCACGTCAAAGAAGTCGTCACTTCATCGCGTGAAGGCGGCGCTTCGCTCAACGTGCTCTCCGGCTTGGTTGCCGGTAACTACAGCGCGTACTGGATGGGCATCGTACTCACCGCTTTGATGGGCGGCGCGTACTACTTCAGCATGATGGGGCTGGAGGAGTTGATGCTCGCGCCGGCTGTGTTTGCCTTCGGCTTGGTCGCCTTCGGCTTCTTGGGCATGGGCCCGGTGACGATCGCGGTCGACTCCTATGGGCCAGTGACGGACAACGCGCAGTCGGTGTTCGAGCTCTCGCTGATCACCGAGGACAAGAACGCCCCGGCCGAAATCGAGAAACAACATGGCTTCAAGCTCGACTTCGAGCGCGCCAAAGAGCTGCTCGAGGAGAATGACGGAGCCGGAAATACCTTCAAAGCCACGGCCAAGCCGGTGTTGATCGGCACCGCAGTCGTGGGTGCAACCACCATGATCTTCTCGATCGTCGTGTTGCTCACCGAGGGCCTTACGGCCAACGTCGAGAAGCTCAGCATCCTGCACGCTCCTTTCTTGCTCGGGCTGATCGCCGGCGGCGGCATCATCTTCTGGTTCACGGGCGCATCCATCCAAGCGGTGGTCGCAGGCTCGTACCAAGCCGTCGAGTTCATCAAAAAGAACATGAAGATCGACAGCATGGAGAAGGCGTCGATCGAGGACAGCAAGAAGGTCGTCGAGATCTGCACGCGCTACGCACAGCGCGGCATGGTCAACATCTTCATGACCGTGTTCTGCGCCACGCTGGCCCTGGCTTGCATGGATCCGTTCCTGTTCATCGGTTACCTGATCTCGCTCGCGCTGTTCGGTCTGTTCCAAGCACTGTTCCTGGCCAACGCAGGCGGCGCTTGGGACAACGCCAAGAAGATCGTCGAGGTCGAACTCAAGGAACGCGGCACGGATCTCCACGCGGCCGCGGTTGTGGGCGACACAGTGGGCGATCCCTTCAAGGATACCTCTTCCGTCGCCATGAACCCGATCATCAAGTTCACGACCCTGTTCGGTTTGCTCGCGGTCGAGCTCGCCATCCAACTCGAGCGTCAGACCAGCGCGATCTTGGCCGTGATCTTCGGGCTCGGCAGCTTGTTCTTCGTGTGGCGCTCGTTCTACGGCATGCGCATCGCCACCAGCAACGATGGCGAGCGCGAAGGCGCCGCGGCGGCCGAAGCGTCCTCGCACTAACCCGCTGACGTCGAAGTCGACGGGAAGACGACGGGGAGAGCCAAGCGCTCTCCCCGTTTTTCTTTTTGTGGTGTAGCTCGATGCCCGGCGGCGGTACCCTGCGCGTCATGTACGTCGTAGTCGTGAACATCCACGTGAAGCCCGAGGCCGTCGACGAGTTCATCGCGCTCACCGCCGACAACCATGTGAATACTCGAAAAGAGCCTGCAAATCTGCGTTTCGACGTGTTGCGCCGAAACGACGAGCCGAACCGCTTCGTGCTGTATGAAGCGTACACGAGCGAGGCAGGCTTTACGGCACACCAACAAACTGCGCACTACGCCCGCTGGAAAGAAGCAGTCGCACCAATGATGGCCGAGCCGCGGTCGCCCCAGAAGTGCACGAGCTTGTTCCCCGAGCCCTGGCAATGAACCAAGCCGCAGCGGAGGCCCCGGGAAACACCCGAAAGGGTGAACATTTCGAATTTTCGCACCGCACCCAGGTCGTCGTAGGCGCCGGCGTATGGTCGAAAGCACTCGCCGAAGCGCGCACGTTCGGCGAACAGGTGTTGCTCGTCAGCGGCGTGAGCTCGCTCGCCCGGCTCGGTCTACAGCCCGTGTTGGAGTCCGAAGCCGCGCGCCTCGGACTCCGGTTGTGTCGATTCGTCGTGCCGCGCGAGCCGGACGTGGAGCTTGCCGATGAAGCCGCCGCGCTCGCGCGGTCGTATGCGGTCTCCGCCGTGATCGGCATCGGTGGCGGCAGCACTTTGGATGTAGCCAAAGCGGCGGCGGCCCTGGCCACGAATCCGGGTTCGGCCAGAGAGTATCTCGAGGGTCTTCCTGGTCCTGGTCCAAAACCGTTAGCGATGCCCCCGCTGCCAGTGCTGTGTGTGCCAACGACCGCGGGAACGGGCTCCGAGGTGACGAAGAACGCGGTCTTGCAAGTCGCAGATCTGCAGGTCAAACGCAGCATGCGCTCCGAGCTGCTCTTCCCTCACGGTGCGTTCATCGATCCAGTGCTGTCGGGTCGAGCGCCAACGCGCGTGCGCGCAGGCACGGGTTTCGACGCGTTGACGCATTTGATCGAAGCATTTTGCTCGAGCAAAGCTTCGCCGTTCACCGACGCATTGGCAAAGGACGGCATTAATCGCGCAATTCGTGGCCTGCAAAGCCTCGCCAAAGGCACCGCGAGCGAAGACGACGCACACGACCTCGCGCTTGCCTCCACCCTCGGAGGGATCTGCCTCGCCAATGCCGGCTTGGGCGCCGCACACGGGCTGATCGCTCCACTTGGGGGCTTGTATCCCAACATCCCGCACGGCGCCGGGCTGGCTTGTCTGCTGCCCGCCACACTGGCGATCAACGCCACGGCGGCGCAGCGCTCCCCCCAAGCGAGCGCGCGCATGCTCGAACTTTGGCCCCTGCTCGGCGTGAACACCGCGAGCGATGCAACGCGCATGCTGAGCGATCTACGCGCTGCGCTCGGCCTACCCACGCTCGCAAGCTACGCGCAGATCGATGTCTCGCGCGTGATCAAGAGCCCCAGCGGAAGCCTCAAAACGAACCCCGTGCCGCTCGGTGAAGCCGAGCTGAGGGCATTGCTCGAGCTATCCTTGAGCGCCTCCTAGGCTCATGCTGCGCTGGTCTTTCTGTGCGCTCCTACTCAGCGCCGCCTGTGGCCGAACGCCCGACCCTCCCCCGCTAGAACGCACGGCGCCACTCGCCACGCCGCAACCCGGCGCGCCGCTCGGCAGCGACCCACCAGTGCTTGCGCCGCATGATTTGCCAGGGAAAAGCCCTGCGCATGGCGCTCCGGGCTCTCGAATCAAACACGTGATCGTGATCGCCATGGAGAATCACGACGCGAACCAAATCTACAACGACCCGGTGAACGCCCCGTACATCCACTCGTTGGTGGAAACCTACGCGCACGCCGAAAATTTCGACGATGAGTTACCGCTCGAGATCCCGAGTGAGGGTCACTACGTTTGGATGGAAGCAGGCACGCACCGTTTCTCGGACGCACTCTTCGATGATGACTCGCCGCCTTCGGCGAGCGCCAGCACCGGCAGCAACCAGCACCTCGTTCGACAGCTCAAAAACTCCGACACTGGTTTGTCGTGGATGACTTACCAAGAGGGGATGAACGAACAGACCGGCGCGTGTCCGATCCGTAGCTCTGGGTTCTACGTACCCAAGCACAACCCGTTCATCTTCTTTCGCGATGTCTCCGGCGATCCGCCCGCCAGGGACACGCCCTATTGCGCGGCGCACCACAAACCCTATTCATCACTACAAGCAGATCTAGCCGGTGAACTCGCGAGCTACGTCTTCATCACGCCCGACGAATGCCACGACATGCACGGACAACGCGGCTGCCCTGAAGAAAATCCGATTCGAACCGGCGATAAATGGCTCAAATCCGAGCTGCCGCCGCTGATCGCTTATGCGGAGCAGCATGAAGCGGTGATCTTCATCACCTTCGACGAGGGTAGCTCGTCGGCCAAGATGCCGTTCATTGCGGTTGGTACCATGGTCAAACCACACTATGCAGGCACTGAGCGCTACTCGCACAGCTCGCAGCTCAGAACCGTCGAGCGCATCTTGGGCCTCCCGCCACTACCCGCCGTAGCCAATTCCAACGACCTCTCGGACTTGTTCAAGCCAGGAGCTTATCCGTGACCACCGCCACTCGCAGCCACTTTGCTCGACACTTCAGCCTCGATCCCAACGTAGTCTATTTGAACCACGGCGCATTTGGTGCATGCCCGCTGGTCGTTCAAGCGAAGCAGATTCAAATTCGCGAGCGCCTCGAGCAAAACCCCGTGCACTTCTTCATCCGCGAGCTCGAACGGCAGCTCGACGAGACACGCGCGGTGCTCGGACCATTCGTCGGCGCCCGACCAGAGGATCTCGCCTTCGTTCCCAACGCAACCGCGGGCGTCAACACGGTGCTCTCCGCTTTGGATCTGCCTGCCGGATCCGAGATCGTGATTACCGATCACACGTACCCGGCCTGTAAGAACGCAGTTCAATATTGGGCCGCGCGCCGCTCCCATCAGCTGCGCATCGCGAAAATCCCCTTCCCTTTGGCGTCCGCAGAAGAAATCAGCCAAGCCATCTTGGCCGAAGTCACGGACCGAACGCGGCTCGTCTTACTCGACCACGCGACGAGTCCGAGCGGTCTAATCATCCCCATCGAACGCTTGGTTCGAGCACTTCATGAGCGTGGCATCGACACTTTGGTCGACGGCGCACACGGCCCAGGCATGTTGCCCCTAAACCTCGAACGCCTCGGAGCGGCGTACTACACGGGCAATCTGCACAAGTGGTGCTGTGCGCCCAAAGGCTCCGCGTTTCTGTGGGTGCACCGCGATCGCCAGGCGCTGATTCATCCTTTGGTGATCAGCCACGGCTGGGCGATTCCGCGCACCGACCGCTCACGCTTCTTGCTCGAATTCGACTGGCCCGGCAGCTTCGATCCGAGTGCGATCCTGAGTATTCCGGCCGCCCTTTCGTTCCTCGAGGGATTGTTTGAGGGTGGATTTCCGGCGCTCTACGCGCACAACCACGCGCTCGCGTTGAAGGGGCGTGACGCTCTTTGCAAAGCCCTCGGCACACCACCACCATGTCCTGACGCTTTGCTGGGTTCGCTAGCTGTCGCGCTGTTCCCGAAAGTCACACCCAAAGTTCCCACGCCGGATGCGCTCTACAACGCGCTCGTCGCCCGCGGCATTGAAGTGCCGATTGTGCCGCTGCCCGGCTATCCCTCGGGCTTCGTGCGCATCGCTGCACAGGTGTACAACTCGGAGAGCGAGTTCGTGGCGTTGGGCGACGCGCTTCGCGAGGAATTGGGAATCGCGTAGCGAGCATCCCACCCTCGACGTCCATCTCCGGTGGCTTTAGATCGATCGCATGACCACAATCGGATTGATTGGAGCAGGGCACATCGGCAGTCAGGTGGCACGGCTTGCGGTTGCGCACGACTATGACGTCGTGCTGAGCAACTCGCGCGGTCCGGAAACGCTGGCAGGGCTCGTTCGAGAGTTGGGGGCACGAGCGCGGGCAGGAACGGCGCTCGAAGCGGCACAAGCGGGTGAGCTAGTGGTCGTCACCATTCCGCTCAAGAATATTCGCAGCGTGCCGGTCGAGCCGCTCGCGAGCAAAGTGGTGATCGACACGAACAACTATTATCCACAACGCGACGGGCAGATCGCCGAACTCGACAACGAATCGACGACGACGGCGGAGCTGCTCCAGCAGCACTTGCCCAAGTCGAAGGTGGTCAAGGCGTTCAATCACATCTACGCCGCACAGCTCACGACCGACGGCAAACCTGCAGGCACCCCCAACCGTCGCGCGCTCGCCATCGCGGGTGATGACGCGAGCGCGAAAGCCACCGTCACCAAGCTGCTCGATGCCTTCGGCTTCGACACCGTAGACGCAGGACCACTGGCGGAAGGCTGGCGCATCCAACGCGACACGCCCGGTTACGGTCCCCGGCAAAATGCCCTGGAACTGCGGGCCGCGCTCGCCGCTGCGAAGCGCTATCGCGATCAGTGATTTCTGTGGGGAGGTGCCCCGCGCAACGAGCGACGAAGCGCGGCGGGCGTTCTCGGGCTTCGCCCTGCGAGCGCCCGGCTACCCAAGCGCTGGCCTTCGGCCAGCGCGGCGCGCCAGCGGGGTCGTTCGCAGGGTAGCCGGAACGAGACGCCGAAGGCTGACACGGGCGCGGGAGGAATGGTGACCATCAACCAAACGGACTCGGAGCGAGCTCAGGCCCGTTGCAATCAGGCCCCCAACGCAGACGGTTGATCTTTGGCGGTCAACGGAGAAACAGGCGATACACCGGGTTTTCGGTCTCTTCCACGCAAGGATAGGCGAGCGTGTCCAAGAATTGTTGGAACGCTGCCGCATCCGAGTCCGGGACTTGGATCCCAACCAAGATGCGGCCGTAGTCCGAGCCTTGGTTCCGATAGTGAAACAGGCTGATATTCCAAATCGGATGCATTGCCGCCAAAAAGCGCATCAATGCCCCTGGGCGTTCGGGAAAGATGAAGCGAAATAGCCGCTCGCTATCCGCGAGCGCCGAACGCCCGCCCACCAAGTGTCGCAAGTGTTCCTTGGCGAGTTCGTCGTCCGAGAGGTCCACGGTCGCAAACCCCTGCTCCTCGAGCGTGCGAGCAATGCTCGAGGCCTCGCTTCGCGAGCCAGTGCTGAGACCCACGAACACGTGCGCGACCTTCGCGTCGGAAATGCGATAGTTGAACTCGGTCACCGAACGCTGACCGAGCAGCTCGCACAGACGCCGAAAGCTGCCGCGTTCTTCCGGGATCGTGACGGCGAAAAGCGCCTCGCGCTGCTCGCCGAATTCTGCGCGCTCGGCGACGAATCGGAGCCGATCGAAGTTCATATTCGCGCCCGTGGTGATCGCGACCAGCGTGCACGCTTCGAGCCGGTGCTGCTCGATGTATTGCTTGACCGCAGCAACCGCTAAAGCGCCAGCGGGCTCGAGAATGCTGCGCGTGTCCAGGAACACGTCTTTGATGGCCGCGCACACCGCGTCGGTGTCGACGAGAATGAAGTCATCGACCAAAGCGCGGGCGATGCGAAACGTCTCGTTTCCGACCTGTCGCACGGCCGTGCCGTCGGACAACAACCCCACGTCCGAAAGCGACTCGCGAACCCCCGCGCGAACCGAGCGCACCATGGCGTCAGAGTCCACGGTTTGCACGCCGATCACACGCACCTCCGGGCGTACCGCCTTGACGTACGCGGCGACCCCGGAAATCAGGCCTCCCCCTCCAATAGGCACGAATACCGCATCGATGGGTCCTTGGTGCTGGCGCAGGATCTCCATACCGACGGTCCCCTGCCCGGCGATCACGTCGGGATCGTCGAATGGGTGCACGAACACCAAACCCTGCTCGGCTTCGAGCTCGCGAGCGCGCTCGTAGGCGTCGGAATAGCTGTTGCCGGCCAAGACGACCTCGCCTCCCAATGCCCGCACCGCGTTGATCTTCAACTCGGGAGTCGTCACCGGCACGACGATTTTCGCGCGGCATCCCAACCGACGCGCAGCGAGCGCAACTCCTTGCGCGTGATTGCCCGCCGACGCCGCGATCACGCCGCGCTGGAGCTCTTCAGCGGACAGCTGCACCATCTTGTTGTACGCGCCGCGCAGCTTGAAGCTGAACACGGGCTGTTGATCTTCACGCTTCAGAAAAATCCGGTTGTGGCACCGCCGCGACAGGTTCGCGGCGAGCTCGAGTGAAGACTCGACGGCAACGTCGTACACGCGCGCCGTGAGGATTCGCTTCAGGTATTCCGCAGTGATTGCGACGCGCTGCGCCTGTGTCACCGAGTCATCGGAACGAGGGATCAATGGCATTTTAGTTCGCTTTACGCGCGATGAGACAAAACCCATGACCAAACGGATCGCTGCAAAATGCGGCCGACCCATGCTCCGGGTTTTCAAAAACCTGTTCGCGTTTGGCCCCGAGCGCCTCGACGTGTCGAAGGGTGGCGTGCAGATCGTCCACGTGGAAGTCGAGGTGTACCGGGGTCCAATGGCGCTCGTACTTGCGAGAGTCAGAGGTTTCGGGAGACGGCTTGGACCCCACGTGTTTTTCGAGCAAGCAGAGCTCGATGTTCAGCCCGTGCAACACCGCGACGACGCCCGGTACGGGTTCGGACTTTTTCGAAAAGCCGAACGCCGCGCAGTAGAAGGCAACTCCCTCGGCGAGATTCGGCACGTCGATACTGACGGAAGCACTCATGGTCATTGGCGGTGCGCGCAGCGTATCAGATTTTCACGACAGCTCCGACTGACGCTGTTTCAATCGACCCGTGTTTTGGATTTTGGTTTAGCGGGCGAGGCACGCACAGCACGTCGCGTAGCTCGCTTTTCATCTTCCAGAACACACGGCGCACGGCACCATTCGCTATTTCTTCTCGGCGTACGGCCCACCAGGCGCGCGCCAGTTCCACACGGGCATCGGCTCTTGCGAGGGCTCAGCCACAACAGGCTGCGAATTGATCACCGCCACGCGTGAGCCCCACTCGATATATCCCACGAGCGCCGAACCAAAATTCGGATCAGTGCCCCCCCCCAACTCGTCGGCTGTGTCGAGCAGCAACGCCATCCACCGCGCATTTCAAAAGTTTTTTCGATCGGCTTTGAACAGATCGTGCGCGACCGGGCACGCAGGGCGAATCAATTCACTGGGTACGGGCACGTTCGTTCGCCTGGGGGCGGAGGTGTGCCGTCGAAAGAGCGCGAAAGCGCGAGGGAAAGCTATGAAGACGTCCATCCTTTTCGCAGTGGTATGTGCGCTGTCGAGTGTCGCGTGTGACATCAAGTGCTTCGGCGAGTGTGAGGACTGGGATGATGATTGTTCGGACCAACATCACAACGCTGCAGGTAGCGGGAATGCCGCCGGATCGAGCGCAGGAGAGGGCGCGTCCGGAGGTACGGCTGCGACGGGGAACGAGTCCGGGGGCGGCGCAAATTCCGGTGACTCCGGAGGCACCGCGAACTCCGCTGGCAAGTCCGGCAACTCGGACACCGGCCCCAAACCCTGCACCGAGGAGCGCGACTGCCCCCGTGGGTTCAACTGCGACTACGAGCGCAATCAGTGCGTCGCAGCCGATGCCGAGACCTGCCCCGAGCTCGCGACCGAATCAGCGTGTGACAATCGCAAGGACTGCATGTCGATCTACGCCGGCATCAATTGCAGTTGCGGCGCGGACTGCGAGTGCGTCGGTGGTGAGCCGGGCTGCGTGTGCCAAAGCTTTGAGTTCTTCACCTGCGAGGCGCTGAAGAACTAGCAGCGCGGAAGCTTCGCGCGATCAGCACCGAGAGCGCTCGATCACCCCCAAAAGTCAAAACGCGCGCTTGCTTTGGCGTTTCGCCAACGGCAAGCGCGCGTCGCTCGAACCTGCGCTTTGACTACTCTGCAGCTTTGCTCGCCTGTGCGAGCAAAGGAAACCCGAGCGCTTCACGTTGCGCCAGGTACGCCTCCGCGACGGAGCGCGCGAGCGTACGAACGCGCAAGATATACCGCTGGCGCTCTGTTACGCTGATTGCGCCACGTGCGTCCAACACGTTGAACGCGTGCGCGGCTTTGACGATGAAATCGTACGCCGGCAAAACCAGCTTCTTCAGCGGATCTTCGTCGCGCGAAAGCAGGCGCTTGGCCTCGGTCTCGTTCTTGTCGAAAGCGGCAAAGTGCGCTGCCGCGTCGGCCTCTTCGAAGTTGTAGGTCGACCATTCCCACTCGGCGCGCTTGTACAGCTCACCGAAGGAGACGTGGGCGTTGTACTTGAGGTCGTACATCGTATCGACGTCTTGCAAGTACATCGCGATGCGGCCAAGACCGTAAGTCAGCTCGCCGCTCACCGGCTTGCAGTCGAAGCCACCTGCTTGTTGAAAGTAGGTGAACTGGCTGATCTCGAGCCCGTCCAGCCACACCTGCCAACCCAGGCCCCAAGCGCCGAGCGTCGGGCTCTCCCAGTCATCTTCGATGAAGCGCACGTCGTGCTCGAGGGGCTTGGTGCCGATCGCCTCGAGCGACTCCAGATACAGGTCCTGGATGTTGATCGGGCTCGGCTTCAAGATCACTTGGAACTGATCGAACTGCTGCAGGCGGTTCGGGTTGTCACCGTAGCGACCGTCCGTCGGCCGGCGCGAGGGTTCGACGTAGGCTGCATTCCAAGGCTCTGGTCCCAGCGCACGCAAGAACGTGGCAGGATTATAGGTGCCTGCGCCGACTTCTGAGTTGTACGGCTGAACGATGAGGCAACCGCGCTCCGCCCAAAAGCGTTGCAAGGTTAGAATGATGTCCTGGAAGTACATGGCGGGCGGAGAGTACCCGTTTTTCGGCCCGTTGCACGCAGACTCAAGACTTCTTGGATTTGCTGGGGGCTCTGGAGGAAGGCGCAGGAACGGCCTTGCCTTTCTTCGAGCTCGCGGGCCCCTTACTCGACTTGGGCTCGCCTTTCTTCGACTTGGGTGCGCCCCGCGTGCTCTTCGGCTTCGGCGCGGCAAGCGACGCGCGGATTGCCGAAAGGTCGGCTTGCTCTCGACCATCCACAGTCGCCCGCAGCGCTTCCGCAAACAGCGGGCCAAGCACTTCATGCTTCAAATAGGCGTACGCGGATTGCCAGCGCTGCGCGGCGATGCGCTCACTCCACTCGGCGATCCCTTTCGGATCGTAGTCCATGCGTCGCAAGCGTAGGTAGCCGAAGTCAGCAGTGGCCACGAGCGGCGGGGACTTTTCTTCCTCTTCGAGATCGCCGGCTACGAGCGCGACGTTACTCTGCGAGAGTACGCTGTATACGTCGTCCGAAAACCAAGAAGGATGACGAAACTCGAGCGCGGCCTTACGCCGCTGAGGCAAACACGCCAAGAAGTCACCCAACACGGCCAAATCTTTCTTCAAGAACGGCGGGGTTTGGAACAACACCGGACCAAGTTTTTCCCCCAACACATCCACCACGCCGAACAGATGCGCGACATCCTCACTGACGTCGATCAGCTTCTTCTGATGGCTGATGCGCCGGCTGGCTTTGACCGCAAAGCAAAACGAGTCGGGCACTTCGTCGCGCCACGCAGCGACGGTGTCTCGATTCGGCATACGGTAAAACGTATTGTTGATCTCGACCGTCGCCAGGCGCGTGGCGTAGTACCGAAGCATTTGTGCACCAGGCAACGATTCGGGATAAAAGTGTCCGCACCACTCCGGGTAGCTGAAGCCGCTCGTACCTGTGAAGATCTGCATCACTGCTCCGGCTGCACACACTAACCGAACGCAGTTCCAGTGACGCGCTAATCAGGTGTTCACGTCTCCCTCGTCGAGGAATTTGCACATTTTCTAGCTGTCGCGTCCGGCAGGACGGCCGAACTTTCGTGAGGCATCGAATGACGGCAACGAATGACGGCGAACGAGCACGAATGATGCCCGAACCTGCCGGCTGCGGAAGCCTAGACGAGGGCGCCCTTTTGGTGCGACCCTAGGCTAGGAGTACGCGCACAGTTCGAACTCGTTTCGACCACAGGAGACCAGTCTTAAGTGAGTGAAACGATGAGCGCCGGACTCGAACCCGGGATGGTCATTGGCTCGCGCTACCGCGTCGAGGAGCGCCTCGGTGTGGAAAGCGAGCCCGTTGCCTACGCTGCGGTCGATACCGAAAGCCAGGCGCAGGCGGTCGTGCTGGACGTGAACGCTGGCGTCGCCAAGCTACTGTCAAAGGGCAAGGGACTCGGGCATCGGCATTTGGCCAGCGTGCTCGAGCTGGTCGAGACAGAAGACAAGCACTTCGTCGTCTGCGAGCAGCTAAGGGGCGAAACGCTCAGCCAGCGGCTCGTGGAGATCGGCAAGAAGGCTCCCGTCGACGCAGTGCGCTCTGCGCTGCGCGTTGCTGATGCGCTTTCGTCGCTGCACGAGGCCGGCGGCGCACACGGCGCCGTGCATCCGAACAATGTGGTCCTGACGCCGGAAGGACGAGACGGTCCAGTCGTTGCGTTCGGACCGATCGCACGCGGTGATTCTGCGTTTCATCAGCCGGAATGGGAAGCCGGTGATACGCCGTCGGAACCCGACGACAGCTGGAGCGCTGCGGCGTTGTTGTTCTTGATGCTCGTGGGTGAGCCGCCGGCTCGCGCGGGCTACGAGTCGGAGAGCTCTGTCGCAGACGCGGGCGTGCTCGATCCCGTGCTGCGCACCGCGCTGTACCACGCACTGGCGCGCGATCTCGGAGTGCGCAGTCACGACTTGCGTCCACTGAAGCGCGAACTGGCGCGCTGGTTCGTCGAGCACGCGGGTGAGGAGCCGATCCCGCCGGGACCGCATTCGACGTCGCCACCGCCGCTGCCGCCCAGCATGCGGCCAAGCCAACTGCCGCGCGCCTCTTCACAGGCGCCGCGACGAAGCGCGCCTCCGCCCCCGCAAAAGAAGCCGTCCAAACTGTTGATGCTCGCGTCTTTCGGGGTCGCGCTGGGTTTGATAGGCGGCTGGACCTTCTCGACCTTGCGCTCCAAGACGCACGTGAAGGTGATCGAGGTTCAAAAGCCACCAGCCGCGGCAGCGCCCGAAGAGCCGAAGAAGGCGATCGATCTGTCCGAAGTCCCGGTGAACGGCGAGAGCGAAACCGCGAGCGTCGACAAGGTCGGCTCATGTGTCTCCGGCTATCTGCCCAAGGGTACATTCGACAAAGCCCCAGACATGAGCTGGGTGTGTGAAGAAGCCGACCCGCGCACCGGCGCCGAAAAGCTGCGCGTCGCCGTGATCAATGGCGGCAAGGGCAACGTGACGGACGCGATGAAGATCTTCGCACGCATGGGCTGGTACGACATGGCGGCGTACTCGGTCCTGCGCACCGGCTGCTGCGAAACCGCGAAACCACTGAGCTTGCCGGAGCCGAGCACGGGTTGCACCGCGCTCGCTGATTCGCTACGCGAGATCGCCAGCGCCGTGGTCGCTTCGCGCCCCTATGATGAGCCGATCAAGGCGTATACAGCGGCCGTTCATTGCGAACTGAACGCGGGCAAGGGCGTGGCTTTTCGCCACCCGAATCGCCCCACGGGCGGCGAGGACAGCGCGTTCGGTGAGTTGGTGCATGCCGTTCAACCGTAGTCACCCTCGGTACTGAACGGTCGACGCGAAGGTCACGTGTTCGAGCCGCTGATCGTCGCATTGAGCCTGATTTTGAACGCGCTTTTACCCTATTGGGTCGTGCGCTTCGATTTGCGGCGGCTATCCGCAGACCGGCTTGCGCGCGCCTGGACCGACGCGAGCTTCTTGTCGGCGGTGGTTGCCTTCGGGCCCTTCTCGCTCCCGGTACATTTCACGAAAACACGCCGATCTTTCGCGGGCTTTGGCCTGGGAGTCGGTTTGGCGGTGCTCACGCTGGCGGCGCAGGCCGTGGTTGCGGCGTTATTGAGTGCGGCGTTCGGCCTGGATTGAGAGCCAAGCCTGGAATAAGCACGGTTTGGGAATTGTCTCCCGCGCGCCCGCCGCGCTAAAAGCGGGGGCTCGCCCCCCAGGAAAATCATGCAGGACGTACGCGCGCTCAATGAACTCGTGGCCAAGGAAAGCGCCTTCGTGGACGACCTTATGGCCGAAATCGGCAAGGTCATCGTCGGCCAGACCTATATGATCGAGCGGATCTTGATTGGCCTGCTGACCGGCGGTCACGTCTTGCTCGAAGGCGTCCCCGGGCTGGCCAAGACGCTCACCGTACGCACGATTTGCAACGCCATTCACGCCAAGTTTGCGCGCGTGCAGTTCACGCCCGATCTTCTGCCGGCGGATCTGATCGGTACCGTGATTTACGATCAGAAGACTGGGCAGTTCAGCTCCAAGCTCGGTCCCATTTTCGCAAACCTGGTGCTGGCGGACGAAATCAACCGCGCACCCGCCAAGGTGCAAAGCGCGCTACTCGAAGCCATGCAAGAGCGCCAAGTCACGATCGGCGACAAGAGCTACCCCTTGCCCGATCCGTTCATCGTCATGGCGACGCAGAACCCAATCGAGCAAGAGGGTACTTATCCACTGCCCGAAGCGCAAATCGATCGCTTCATGCTGATGGTGAAGGTCGGCTATCCGTCTCGCGAGGAAGAGCGGCTGGTGATGGATCGCATGACCTCGGTCGTGAACACCACCGCCGTGTCGAAGACCACGCCCGAACAATTGCTCGAGGCGCGCAAGGTCGTACGCGACGTGTACATGGATGATCGCGTCAAGGATTACATCGTGGATGTGGTGTTTGCCACTCGCGAGCCCCAGAAAAAGGGCATGAAAGACCTGGCACCACTGATCGAGTACGGCGCCAGCCCACGCGCCAGCATCGCCCTGAATCTGGCTGCGCGCGCCCACGCCTTCCTCCGTCACCGCGGCTACGTCACGCCCGAAGACGTCAAGGCCATCGGCCCTGACGTTCTCCGCCACCGCGTGGTGCTGAGCTACGAAGCGGAAGCCGAAGAGGTCACCGCCGAAGAGATCGTGCGACGCGTGTTCGAGGTCGTCGAGGTTCCCTGAGGCGATCGCTTGCTCCCCTCGTGTCTCAACGTACTGAGGTGATGCGGTGATCCCGAAGGAATTGCTCAAGGCACTACGCAAGATCGAGATCACGACCAACCGGCTGGCGACGGAACAGCTGGCTGGGAGCTACACGTCCGTCTTCAAGGGTCAGGGGCTCGCGTTCCGCGAAGTTCGAGAGTACCAACCCGGCGACGACATCCGCACCATCGACTGGAACGTGAGCGCCCGCATGGACGCCACCCACGTCAAGGTGTTCGTGGAAGAGCGCGAGATGACCATGATGCTGGTCGTCGATCTTTCCGCGAGTCAGCGCTTCGGCACACGCACGGCAAGCAAAGCACGGCTCGCTGCCGAAGTCGCCGCGCTGTGCGCCTTCAGCGCGATCAAGCACAACGACCGCGTCGGACTGATCCTGAGCACCGATCAGATCGAGAAGCTGGTGCCCGCTAAAAAGGGCCAAAAGCACGTGATGAGGGTGGTGCGCGAGATTCTGGGCCGAGTGCCTGAACGCACTGGAACGGATCTCAAGATCGCCCTCGAGACACTGGATTCCGTCGCTCGGCGCCGCAGCGTCGCGTTCTTGATCAGTGACTTCTTCACCAGCGGTTACGACCGCGCATTGTCACT
>Ga0164241_10001632_pt1 | contig 26832 bp, 22 predicted proteins | sample OricomyardsoilBY_FD_108780 | JGI IMG/M metagenome (GOLD analysis project Ga0164241, IMG submission 108780) | Backyard soil microbial communities from Emeryville, California, USA - Original compost - Back yard soil (BY) | ecosystem: Environmental > Terrestrial > Soil > Unclassified | place: USA... | reverse complement strand
TTGATATCCTTCTCGTCCACGTCGAGCTGCTCTTTGATGATCCGCTTTACTTCGGCGGTTACGTTCCGACCTTCAGCCATGATGCCTCCAGGTGCGCCTCGTACCAGAGAGGTCGCCCCATTTGCAGAGATTTTTCAAACCGTTAGCTAGATTCTGTCGTGCGTCCAAGGCTTCCGGCGGCGCTTTTCTCGGTGTCCAGCGTCATCGGAAAACCCCAAGATTTACATGTACATGCCGCCGTTTACGCGCAGGGCCTGACCCGTGATGTAGCCGGCCTCGTCGGAGGCGAGGTACACGACGGCGGCCGCGATCTCTTCCGGCTTGCCGGTGCGGCCGAGGGGGATGGCGGAGTTGATCGACGCTTTTTGCTCGTCGGTGAGGGCGCCCGTCATGTCGGTGTCGATGAAGCCGGGGGTGACGGCGTTGACGGTGATCGACCGGGAGGCCAGCTCACGGGCCATCGACTTGGTGACGCCCAGGAGGGCAGCCTTGGAGGCCGAGTAGGCGGTCTGACCGGCGTTGCCCATCTCGCCCACGACGCTGGACAGGAAGATTACCCGCCCGGTCCGGGCGCGCATCATCACCTTGGTGGCGGCGCGAGCGCAGGCCACTGCGCCCTTCACGTTGACGGAGAGGATGCGGTCGAAGTCCTCGTCCTTCAAGCGCAGCAGCAGGCCGTCGATCGAGATGCCCGCGCTACACACCAGCACGTCGAGCCGACCGAGGCGCTTGGCGACCTCGGCGATGGATTTCTCGGCGGCGTCACCGCTGCCGACGTCGAACTGGACGATCTCGGCTTTGCCGCCGGCCGCCTGAATCTGCTCGGCGACCTCCCGAGCGGCGCCCTCGTTACTCACGTAGTTGATGACGACGTGCGCGCCGCGCTTGGCCAGAGCGAGCGAGGCTGCACGACCAATACCGCGCGAGCCGCCCGTGACGAGCGCTACTTTGCCGGTGAGATCGAACATTCGCTGAGGTTCCTTCGAGAAAGCGCGGATAAAAACCGCGTGAGCGCGCGTCTTTAGCACGCCGTGGCGCTTGTCGAGCGCAAAATATCTTACGCGGCTCGATTGCGGCGCGCGGTTTTACGCGCCGCGTTGCGCGCTTTGCCTAGTTTGTAGCCAGCTTGCTGGATGGCGGACTGACGATACTGAGCGGGCCGTCGCCGCCGAGAAAGTCGGGAATTTTCGCCACGGCCTCGGAGTCGCCCACCGAAAGCACGCTCACGCTCTTGTCGATTCGCTTGACCAGGCCCGCTAGCACCTTGCCGGGACCGATCTCCAGCGCGGCGGTCACGCCCGCCTGGGCCATGGCCAAAATGGTCTGCTGCCACTGGACCGGCGAATCGACCTGCCGCACCAGCAGCTCGACGATGCGTGAGGCATCGCGATTGGGCCGTGCCTCGACGTTGGGCGAAACTGGGAAAGCGAGGTCGCCGAGCTGCACCTGGGCGAGGGCCTCCTTCATGCGCAGGGCGGCGGGTGCCATGAGCGAGCAGTGGAACGGCGCGCTCACGTTGAGCACGATGGCCTTCAGCTTGCGTTCGCCAGCTAGCGCCGCAGCGCGCGCGACGGCCGTCTTGTGACCCGAGATCACGATTTGGCCCGGCGCGTTGAAGTTGGCAGGCGATACCACCTCGCCCTCGGCGGCGTCGCGGCACAAGTCTTCGACGACGGCGGCGTCGCCGCCCATGATGGCGGCCATACCGCCGAGACCCTGCGGCACTGCCTCTTGCATGGCTTGCCCGCGCAGGTAGACGAGCTTTACGGCATCTTCGAAGCTGAGCGCTCCGGCCGCCACCAGCGCGCTGTACTCACCCAGCGAATGGCCGGCGGCGTAGGCCGGCAAGGCCAGGCCCGGCACGGCCTCGCGGATCGCCGCCAGCGCGGCCACGCTCGTCGTCACGATGGCGGGCTGGGCGTGCTTGGTGAGCGTGAGCTCGGCCTCGGGGCCCTCGAAGCACAGCTTGCGCAGAGAAAAGCCGAGCGCCGCGTCGGCGCGCTCCCAAACTTCACGAGCTTTGGGCGAGCTCTCGTACAGCTCCTTGCCCATACCGACTTGTTGCGTGCCTTGTCCGGGGAATAGCCATGCCGTTGTCAAAAAAAGACTCCTCGAGACGCCGCCCGTAGCACGGGCGCACCAATCAGACGCGAACGAGCGCGCTGCCCCACGAGATACCAGCGCCCAGCGCGCACATCAAAACGGTATCGCCCTTTTCGATGCGACCGTCGCGCAGGGCTTCGTCGAGCGCGATGGGGATCGACGCGCTGGAGGTGTTGCCGTACTTCTCGATGTTGAGCACGAAGCGCTCGAGCGGAATGTCCAAGCGCTGAGCGACCTGCGCGATGATGCGCAGGTTGGCTTGGTGGGGCACCACCCAGCGCACCGCCGAGGCCGGTAGCGCGGCCTGCTCGAGCGCCGAGCGCGACGCGCTGGTCAGGTTTTTCACGGCCACCTTGAAGATGTCTTGGCCGGCCATGTGCACCTTGTCGCGTTGAGCGTGCAGAGCTTCCGAGGTGAGGCGCTCCTTGCTTCCGCCCGCCGGAATGCACAGCGAGCCCACCAGCGACGAATCGGTGTAGAGCTTGGTGGAGAGGATACCGGCGCCGTCTTCCTTGGCGGGCCCGAGCACGGCCGCGCCGGCGCCATCGCCGAACAGCACGCACGTCGTGCGGTCCTTCATGTTCAGGATGCGGCTGAGCAGCTCGACGCCCACGATCAGCACGTGCTTTTGCGCGCCGGAGCGGATGAACTGATCCGCGATCGACATGGCGTAAATGAAGCCCGCGCACGCCGCCGAAATGTCGAACGACGGAATCGGGCCCGCGCCCAGCTTCTGCTGCAAGATCGCCGCGCAGGCGGGCATCGGCAGGTCCGGTGTGACCGTGCCGACGATGATCATGTCCAAGTCTTTGGCGGTGAGACCGGCGGCTTCGAGCGCGCGTTGCGCGGCGAACAGCGCCATGTCGCTCGAGGCTTGGTCGTCGGCTGCGACGCGTCGTTCCTTGATCCCCGTACGCTCGGTGATCCAAGCGTCCGAGGTGTCGACGAGGCGCTCGAGATCGCCGTTGCTCAGGATCCGGTCGGGCGCGTAAGCACCCGTACCCAGGATGCAACTCTTAGGGGCAGTGACGCTCGGCATGCCTGCTCTGGATACGATCACCGTGAGGAGACGTCACCAGAAATGGTTAAACCAGCTGTCTCGTGGGTCGGAGGCCGAAGCTTCCAAGACCCAAGACGGCTCAGCTCTTTTCGGTGGTGGCGGTCTTGACGACCGCGCGACCCTTGTAGAAGCCACAGCCCGGGCAAACCCGGTGCGGGATCATCGGCGCCGAGCAACTGGCGCAGGGCACCACGTTGGGGGCGACGACCTTGTCGTGATTGGCTCGGCGCATGTCGCGCTTGCTGCTGCTCAAACGTCGTTTCGGAACGGCCACGAGGATTACTCCTTCTTGATCTTCTGCTCGAGCCGGCTTTTTAGCTCGGCTAGCGGTGACAGGCGCGGGTCGAGAGGCTTGTCGCCTCCCGGCTGGCTGTCAGCGGGGAGCGGAGGGTTAGCTGGTGGACTGTCCGTTGGCAAGTCCGAACGGCGGGGAAACATCGGAAGTTCCAAGATGAGGAACTCGCGCACGAAATCGTCGAGCGCTATCTCGTGGCCGTCGTAGGTGTCTTGACCCGCGGTTTCCTCGTCCAAAATGGGGGTTTCGTCCCAATGGCCGTCGGCCGAGGCGCCTTTGGAGGGCCCTTTCGCGCGGGCCGCGCGCTCGGGGGCGGAGCCCCTCTTCTCGGGGCCGCCCACGGCCTCGGGCTTGGGGGGCCGGGGCTTGCGGCGGGCCACGTGACCCTCGTGCTCCGTCGTGGCGCCGCTCTTGGGCGACAGCATGAGCAGAATCGGGGTTCGGACTGGCACCGGCACCGGATCGAGCGTCACCACGCACGGCAGGGTCAGATCGACCGTGAGCTGGCCGCGCACCAGCACGGCCGGACCATTCTTGCTGAGCGTCACGTCGAGCAGGCCAGGGGCCGTAACCGTTGCGTCAGTGCCTTCCAGGGTGCGGCGCAGCCAGGCCTCGGAAAGGACGAATTCGGCGTGTTTGGCCCCGCGATCCAAATCGGCGACGGGAATGACGAGCTCGGGACGGGACATCGACGCACCGGCCATAGCGCGCCAGCGGCGCCGGCGCAAAAGGGGGACGGCGGGGACGGCCGTGCGCGAGTTTGATATGGCAGGCAGGTGAGGTTCGACGCGAGCCCGGGTACCCGCCCGCGGCGCCTGCTGCTGGCGCTCGCGATTTACGTGGTGGTCACGCTGAGCCTGCTGGCTTGCGCCACGCCAGAGCTCCTGCGCGAGCACACGCCGTACAACCACTTCGCGCTCTTGGCCGAAGCGTGGCTGAAGGGGCACCTCGATTTGGGAGGGCCGCCGCCCGACTACGCGCGCGGTAACGACTTTGCCAGCTACGACGGCAAGTGGTTCGTGGTGTTTCCACCCTTCCCGAGCGTGCTCCTGCTGCCGCTGGTAGCGCTGGCGGGCAAGGCGGAAGCGGTCGCGGATGGTCGCTTCTTCTTGCTGCTGGCGGGGCTCCTGCCGGCCGTGCTGTTTTTGGTGTTCGAAAAGCTGAAGCGGCGCGCCGAGTCCACGCGCGGTGAGCTCGAGAACCTGCTTTTGGCAGGCCTGTCTTGCTTCGGTAGCGTCTATTTCTTTTCCAGCTTGCAGGGCACGGTTTGGTTCGCGGCGCACGTCGTCGCGGCGATCCTGCTTTCACTGTACTTGCTCTTTGCGCTGGGCGCCGAGCAGCCGCTGCTCGCCGGCGTGTGTTTGGGGCTCGGGGTCGCTACGCGCACGCCGTTGCTGTTTGCCGCGCCGCTGTTCGTGTTCGAAGCGCTGCGCGCGGCGCGCCTCGAAATACCGAGCGGTCGTGGGCTGTTACAGCGCTACGCCTTGCCAGGTTTGCTGCGCTCGTTGGTGCCGTTCGGGCTGCCGCTGGCGCTGGTGCTGGGCCTTGGTTTTTGGCACAACGCCGCGCGTTTCGGCGACGCTTTCGAGCCTGGCTACCGGTACCTCGACATTGCTTGGGCCAAGCGCATCGCCAAATGGGGCTTGTTCGATTATCACTATTTGGCGCGCAATTTGGGGGTCATACTGACGAGCTTGCCCTGGCTGCCCGCGCAAGGCGGAGCCGTGCAGATCAACGCGCATGGTCTTGCGTTGTGGGTCACGACGCCAATGTACCTGTGGCTGTTCTTGGCCAAGCGCTGGACCCCGCTCGCGCGCGCGCTGCTGCTCAGCGTCGCGCTGGTAGCGCTGCCGACGCTGTTCTACCAAAACACCGGTTGGGTGCAGTTCGGCTATCGCTTCTCGAACGACTACGCGCCGCTGTTGTTCTCGCTGCTCGCCATCCTCGGTCCGCCGCTGCGCGGCATGTTCATGCTGGCGTCGGCGGTCGCCGTGATCATCAACTTCTTCGGCGCGTTGACCTTTGGCCGGCCCGAGCACGCGAAGTTCTACGTCGTGGAGCCGACGCAGCGCGTGCTCTACCAACCGGATTGAGACGGCGACCGGCGAGGCGGCGAGCTGAGAGCCGCTTACGGGTTAGTAGCGGGAGCGGCGGGAGCGGGCGCAGGCTCGGCCGCCTTCGGCGCAGCGGGCGGGGGCGCGGCGGGGGCGGCCGGCTTCGGGGCGGCGGGCTTGGGCGCGGCCGCAGGCGCGGGGCTGGCGGACGCCTCCGGCTTTTCGCCCTTCTTGGGCTTGCGCTTGATGGTCACCTTGCTGATCTTCGTCGGCTTGACGGAGCGATCGCCGGAGACCTCGACGCCGGAAAGCTTCGAGATGACGTCCTCGGGCGCGCACTTGCCGAAGATGGTGTAACCGCCGTCCAGGTGGTTGGCGACGCCGTCCATGATGAAGAACTGCATGCCGTTGGTGTTCTTGCCACGGTTGGCCATGCACAGCTGCCCGCGCTCGTTGTGGTGCGCGCCCTCCCAGATCTCATCGGGAATGACGTAGCCGGGCTCGCCTGCTCCGGTGCCTTGCGGATCACCACCCTGGATCATGAAGCCTTTGATCACGCGGTGGAACGTGGTGCCGTCGTAGCCGTTCTTCTTGGCCCACTTGCCGTCGTTCTGTTTGAACGGCCGCAGCCCGCGCGCCAGCCCCACGAAGTTGGCGACCGTGATCGGCGCCTTGTCTTCGTACAGCTCGCACTCCAGCTTGCCCAGGTCGGTCTGGATCTCCGCGTACAGTCCGCCGGTGCCGGTCAGGCCCTTGGTGGCGTCGTCGAGAGTGAACTTGCCGGCCAGCGGATCATCGGGGCTCACCGGGACGCTGGCCACTTTGGGCGTCGGCGCGGGGGCAGGCGCCGACGAGGCCGTGGTGGCGGCCGTTTCGACGGGCGCGGCCGTTGGGGCCGGCGTGGCCGGCTTGGGCTCGGGCTCCGCTTCCGCGGCCCGAGACTCGGGCTCGGGAGCGCTCTTCTGGCAGCCGAGCATTGTGGGCAACGCGAGCAAAGAGCCCAGGGTGATGAGACGAAGGTTGCTTGCGAGCTGGTGCATCGCGCCGCGATCTACCACCGCCCGAGCCGGTTGGGCAGGGCCGACCCCGCCCCGTGTTTTTTCAGCCTTCGATCTTCAGCTTCATGCCCGGCGCCAAGCCGTGCGCCCGCGCCCAGCCCGCGTTCAGCTCCAGCACGTGGGCGACCGGACAGGGGATCCCTCGCGGAGCGTCATTCAGGGTCGGCACTTGCTCGAGGATACCGGCAATGATGCCCTCTCTCGTGACGTACAGCATGTCGAGGGGGATGCAGGTGTTGTGCATCCAAAAATTGCGCACGCGCTCCTCTTGCCACGAGAACAGCATGCCCCGGCCCTCGGGCATGCTGGTGCGGTACATCAGGCCGCGCTCGCGCGCCGCGTCGTCGCGGGCGAGCTCGACCTCGACCTGGGGAGCGCCAGGGGCGTCGGTGAACGTGATCTTACCGAGCGGTAGCTTCAGGTTGCCGGTCGGGTCTTTGGGGCATTGCGCGGCCTTGCCCACGACGGGCGCGGGCGCACCGAATGGCACGGTGCAAGCCGGCCGCGGCGCGGCGGCGCTCGCCACCGGCTCCGGGGGCGTGTTCGTCACCGGAGCGCCGGGCGCTGGGGTGATGGCCGCAGCTTGCGGAGCCGCAGCGGCCGTGGCGCTCTCGGCTCCCGACGGCGCGGCCGGCTCCTCGGTGCGATTGCAAGCGCAGCCAAGAACCAGCGACGAGAAGGAGGCGATGAGGAAGCGGGAGCGCCGCAGCATGGTGGCGCCGTTCTAGCGGGGGATGCCTCGGGCTCCAACCGTTGTTTGCAGCGGCTTTCGTCGGCAGAGGTGAGGCAAAAGCCGCTAACTGTCGCCGGGTTGTGGAAAGTTGCTGCAAGCAGGCTATCTTAGCCCAGTCATGTTCGGGAGCAGGACCGCGATCGGGGTGGGGTGCTGTGCGGTAGCGCTGGCGGCCGCCTTGGGCTGTGGCGGGTCAGTCGAGCAGCGCGACCCTCCGAGCGCGGGCGGCCCGAGCAGCGCCGGAGAAGCTTCAGGCCGGGCCGGCTCCAGCTCGGTGTCGGGCTTCACGGGGCGCGGAGGCGCCGCCGGTTACGCTGGCACCACCGCCGACCCCGACGGCGGGCTCGTCGATCCGGAGCCGGTCGAGACGGGCTGTAGCCCCGAGCAACTGCCGCCCCCGGTGCTGGAGTGTGATCCGTTCGGAGCAAGCTCGTGCGGCTCGAGCTCCGGCTGTTACCCGTTCGTCGCTCATCCAGAAGGCAGCGGCTGCGATCAGCAACGCTACGGCACCATCTGCTTGCCGGCGGGGGTCGGCACTCAGGGTCAGCTCTGCGGCGAAGGCGCGAACGACTGGTGCGCGCCGGGTTTCGTGTGCGTGGTCGGGCAACGCGCCGGCAAGCGTTGTGCGGCTTTGTGCCAGCTAGGCTCCCCCAACACGTGCAGCGGGGGGCTCATCTGTGGCGACTTGGACGTGGCCGGCTTCGGGGTCTGCGGCTAGGCGCGCATGAGAGTGCCCTCGTTACCTCGCGCCGCGCTCGTGACTTCCACGGCTTGGTTCCTGGTGCTGGCCTGCGGGTCGCGCACCGGGCTTTCTCCCGGGCGCGTGCTGGGTACGGCGGGCTCGCAGGGCGTCGCCGGCGGTTCAGCAGAGCCTGCCTGCCAACTTGCCAGCGATTGTCCGCAGCCTCCGCCCGATCGCTGCGGCACGGCGTCGTGCACCAATGGCGTGTGCGCGCTCGATTTGGTCGAGGTGTGCGACGACGGCGATCCGTGCACCGTCGACACGTGCTCGCCCCAGGGCTGCACCTTCAGCGACGGGCGTGTCGACGCCGACGGCGACGGCGCCTTCGCCACCGGCACCGTCGCCGATCCCAAAGCGGCGCTCGGCTGCGGCACCGATTGCGACGACGCGACGGCCGAGATCTTTCCCGCCGCCATCGAGCTGTGTGACGGGCTCGACAACGACTGTAACGGCGTTGTCGACGACGGCACGCAGCTGGACGTCACGGGCACGGCGCCGATTCAAGTCTCGCCCCCCGACGCCGAGCACGCGGAGGCCGCTGGTCTGGCCTTCGACGGTGAATCGTTCGGCGCCAGCATGACGAGCTGGTTCGGCCGCTCGCAAGGTCAGTTCCAAAAGCTGACCGCGCAGGGGCAGCTCGTTGGCCCCCCGCAGCGCGTCGCGCGGGTCAACGCTGCGGCCTATGGCGGTCCGCTTGCTTGGTCCGGCGAGCGATACCTGACGGCGTATCAAGACGCGCGGCAAAGCCAAAACTACGAGATCTATTTCGACCTCTTGAACCGTCAGGGTGAACGGCTCATCTCGGACCTACGGGTCACCATCGCCGACGACTACTCGCTCCGGCCCTCGGTGGTCTGGACGGGCGCCGAAGGGCTGCTGGTCTGGGACGATCGGCGCTTCGAAGACGGAGGCGGCACGTCGGCCATCTTCGGCCAGCGGGTATCGATCGAGGGTAAGTTGATCGGCGCGAACGTGCAGCTCTCGCCGCCCGGGCTCGAGGCGGAGAACGCCAGCCTGGCTCTTTCGGACTCCGGCCTCGGCATCGCCTTCGTTTCGCTCGATGAGGGCGGCACGTCGAGCGTGAAGTTCATGACCACCTCGCGCTCCTTGGAGGGGGCGTCGGGCTTGACGGCGATCGATTTCGAAAACGCCGATGGCCCGGTCGTGACGGCCCTGAGCGACGCGTACGTGGTGACCTTCCACCAGTTCGACGGCGTGACCTACGGGCCGTCCATCTTCGGCGTGGTGATCGGCAAAGACGGCGTGACGCGCGCCGCGCAGTCCATGACGGTAGGCGCCGCGCACGCACAAGGCAACGCAACGTACTCGTACGGTGACCGCTTCGTCATGGTTTGGGCCGACGACATGGCGGGGCGGTACCAGCTCTACGCGCAGATCTTCGACAAGAAGCTGTCGCCCGTCTCCAAGCGGCTGCGCCTGACCACGACCAACACCGACACGCACGCTGCGACCGTCGCGGCGTCAGCCGACGGTGGGCTGGGGATCTTGTACACGGACGAGAACGACGGCAAGCCGAAGACCTTCTTCACGCGGCTCGACTGCAAAGCCGCCTTCGAGCTCAAGTAAGCGCGCGGCTTCCGGCCTTCGATGGCGTTGGCGTAAGCGCGCAAGCCACCATGGCGGAGGGCAAGAGCCGCTCTACGCGGGCCGTAGCACGCGGGGCCCCGCTTGGTGCACCTTGCCCGGGAGGCGGCGCCCCAGCACCGTCTCGGCGACGCGGCCCGCTTCGATCAAAAGATCGAGATCCACGCCGCTCTTCACGCCCAGGCCGTTCAATAGGTAGACGAGGTCTTCGGTCGCGAGGTTGCCGGCCGCGCCGGGCGCGTACGGACAACCGCCGATGCCGGCCACCGACGCGTCGAAGTCGCGGATACCGAGCTCGAGCCCGACGAGCGCGTTGGCCAGCGCGGTGCCGCGCGTGTCGTGCAGATGCAGAGCCAGCTGGGGCGCGGGAATTTCCGCCAAGAACGCGCGCACGATGTTTTGGGTTTGAAGGGGCGTGCCGACGCCGATGGTGTCGCCGAGCGAGACTTGATAGCAGCCGAGCTCCAGCAGGCGCCGAGCGATCGCCAGCGAAGCGCTCACCGCGACGTCGCCTTCGTACGGGCAACCCCAGACCGTGGACACGTACGCCCGCACGGCGAGGCCCGCCTCGCGCGCCGGTGGCACCACCTCTTCGAAGGTTTGCAGCGACTCGGCGATGCTCTTGTTGGTGTTTTTGCGGTTGTGCGTCTCGCTGGCAGACATGAAGACGGCGATCTCTCGCAGACCCGCCGAGAGCGCGCGCTCGAAGCCCTTGGCGTTCGGTACCAGCGCCGACACGGTCACCCCCGGAGGCAGCGGCGCCGCTTTCACCAGCTGCTCAGCGTCGGCCAGTTGCGGAACCCAGCGCGGCGACACGAAGCTGGTGAGCTCGATGCGGGTGAGCCCGGCCGCGATCAGCGCCTTGAGCAGCTCGAGCTTTCCCTCGAGCGAAATCGGCGCGGCCTCGTTCTGAAGGCCATCGCGAGGCGAGACCTCGTAGATCGAGACGGAGTCGGGCAACCGGTCGAACATGAACGACAAAGCATAGCGCCTTGCCGCCCGCGTCGGCAGTGCTTCGCGGGGGCGGCCAAACTGCGGCTTTTGGGGCGGCTCAGCCGTTACAGGTCGAGCAGCCGCATCTGTCGCTGCCGCGGGTGCGGCGTGAACTCGATCGGATAGTCGCCCGTCCAGCAGGCCACGCAGAACGAGTCCTTGTTCAAGGGCTGCTCGGCTTGCAGCACGGGCAGGCGCGAACGGCCCGGACCGGCGACGCCAGTCTTGGCCCGCACCACGGAGTCGATCATTGCGTCGAGCGGCAAGTAGGCCAGCGTGTCGCTCGTGATGTACTGGTTGATCTCTTCGACCGAGTGGCTGGAAGCGATCAGCTCGCCGCGCGTGGGGGTGTCGATGCCGTAGTAGCAGGGCCACTTGGTGGGCGGGCTCGAGATGCGCATGTGCACCTCTTTAGCGCCGGCGTCGCGCAGCATCTTCACGATTTTACGGCTGGTGGTGCCGCGCACGATGCTGTCGTCCACGACGACGATGCGCTTGCCCTCGAGCGCGGCGCCGATGGGGTTCAACTTCAGGCGCACGCCGAAATGGCGGATGCTCTGCTGTGGCTCGATGAAGGTGCGGCCCACGTAGTGCGAGCGCACCAGCCCGAGCTCGAACGGAATTTTCGACTCTTCGGCGTAGCCGATGGTGGCGGGGACGCCCGAGTCCGGCACCGGGATGACGACGTCGGCCTCGACGCCGTGCAGCTTGGCCAGGGCGCGCCCCAAATTCTTGCGCGCTTCGTACACGCTCACGCCGTCCAGGATGGAATCGGGGCGGGCGAAGTACACGTACTCGAAGATGCAGCTCTTGCGCGGCAAGTCACCGAACGGACGCAGGCTGCGCAGGCCCTGCTTGTCGATGATCAGCATCTCGCCCGGCTCGATGTCGCGCACGTACTTGGCGTCGATCAGATCGAAGCTCGACGGCTCGCTCGCCACCACGTAGGCGCCGCTGTCGGGCATGGTGCCCAGGCACAGCGGGCGAATGCCCATGGGGTCGCGCACCGCGACCAGCGAATCTGGCGTCAGGCACACCAGCGAGTAGGCGCCCTCGACCTGGCTCAGCGCGTCGGCGATGCGATCTTCGGGGGCGCGCTGTTTGCTGATGGCCACCAGGTGGACGATGGTCTCGGTGTCGCTACTGGTTTGGAAAATGGAGCCGCGCTCTTCCAACTTCTCGCGGACGCCCTCGGCGTTGGTCAGGTTGCCGTTGTGGGCCACCGCCACCGAGCTGCGGGCGTAGTCCACCGCGATGGGCTGGGCGTTCTTCAGGTAAGAACCGCCCGCCGTGGAGTAACGGACGTGGCCGATGGCGTTGTCGCCCTTCAGCCGAGCTATGTGGTCCGGTGGGAACACGTCGATGACGTGCCCCATGCCCCGGTCGGAGCAGAGCTGGTTTCCGTCGCTAGTGACGATGCCAGCGCTCTCTTGACCTCGATGCTGCAGCGCGTGCAGACCAAGGTAGGTGAGGTTCGCAGCTTCCGGGTGACCGTAGATTCCGAAGACGCCACACATGCTTTTAGCAGTGCCTCTCGTAGGGACGGCGCAGGGAAACCGTCCGGCGCAGCGGTGCCACACAATGAGGTGGGCCGCCAGTCAATGCCGCTGCCGGCCGTGAGGCCGAGCGTTGGCGGGAGCAGTCGGCCGTCCGGGTTTGGTGGAACTGCAAGGGCGTTGTCGGCACGGTAAGCATCAAGAGTAACAAGTCCAGGCTTACTGAGTATTCTCCTGTTCTCGAATGCGCGCGCTCGACGAGCTGCTCAAGTCCTGGCGATCCAACCCCGACGCCGACGCGACGGTTGCTGTTTGTTCTTTCTTGGGAGGCTCGAAGCGAGACGAGCTGATCCGCGAGGTAGGGGCGAGCGCCGAGACGTGGCACGCCGGCGACGCCAAGGTGATGCTCGCGGTGGGGCGTATGTACCTCGAAGCGGAAATGCTGCAGGAGGCTCAGACGACACTCGTTGCGGCGGGCAAAGCCGACGCGCGCGATCCGCACGCCTTTCGCTTCTTGGGAGAGGTGTTACTGCGGCGCGGTGACGCGTTGCGTGCCGACAAGGTGCTGGCTCGCGCCCTCCAGCTGGGGGGCACGAGCGACGAGGTCGAGCTGTGGCACGAACGTGCGGTGCTTTATTCAGCGCTACAAAAACGCGTCGGTCCCGAGGCGGTGGCGGCGGAGGTAGCGCGCAGCATGCCGCGGCACGTGTCGGCGCCGCCCGGCCCCCCGAGCGATCCGTTGCCCTCGTTTGGCCTGGAAGAAGCGACGAAACCGCGCAACCAGCCGGCACCGGCCGTGGCCGTGAGCCGGAAACCCACGCTGCTCGGCCTGGCCGAGCCGGCTCCGCTGCCTCGCTTCGATTCGTCCGATGCGTTGCCCGCGCGCGCCTCCGACGACGAGATTCGCGTGTCGGATGCGGATTTGGAGGAGACGTCCAACCCCGGCCGGCTGCGCATCAACGCGCCCCGGGGCGGGCTGCCGCCGCCGCCGGCCGCCGCGGGCGGGATGGGCCAAGCGGCGAACGCAGGTTTGGCCGCCAAGGCCGGCAAGCCCATCGCCGCCGCGGCGAAACCGAACTTGAAGACGACGCAGCTCGGCGGCTTCAGTCCTGCCCCCGGCGCGGCACCCGGGCCGGCCCCGGCCCCCGCCGTCAAGCCCGCGGTGGCGCGTCCGCTTGCGGCCGCCAAACCGGCGCCGGTTGTCGCCAAGCAGAAGCCGCAGTTCGACGAGGCCGTTACGGTCGTCACGCCGCCCCCTTTCATGGCGGAGCTGGTGCCGCAGCGGGCGCCGAGCTCATCGGCGCGCGCGCCAGCCGCGCCAGCCGCGCCAGCGCCGCTAGCCGCGCCGCCGCCCACCGCGGCGTTCCCCGCGGCCACGCCGCCTGCGCCAATGCGCAGCGCCGCTCCGGCGCCGGCGCCGGCGCCGTTGGCGCGTGACGCCGAGACGGCCCTGCCATTCGCGGCGACGACGCTGCCCACCCCCGCGGCGGCTCCGGCGCAGGCTTGGCCAGCGCGCGGCTCGCTGGGCCACGGCGATCCTGCCAACCCGGCGCCGGGGTTGGTGCTCGAGCACCTGGCGCGCGTGGGCCTGTACGAGCCGGGTGGCGGAGCGGCGCCGGCTTGGGAGACACCGCCCCGTCAAAAGTCGCGCGGGGCCATCGCCATCTTGATCGCCACGGTGCTGGTCGCGGCCGCTGGTGGCGGCGCCTACGAGTACTCGCGTCGGCTGAAAGCGGCGCGCGCCGTGGAAGCCGACACCTTGAACTCGCAGGTCGACAAGCTGCTCAAGACCGGCAGCCCGAGCGACCTCAAGTCGACCGATGCGCGCCTCACGCGCGCCTTCGAGCTGGATTCGCGCAGCCAGCGTGCGGGCCGCCTGTGGCTGCAAAATCGCGTGCTGAACGCGCTCTTGTTGGCCACCGAAACGCGCGGCATCGACGCCGCCGTGTACCGCGGTCGCCAGGTGGGCCTGCCCGAAAAAGAGCTGCTGGTCGGTAAGATTGCGTCGTTCTTGGTCGAAGGTGACGTGGCCGGTGGCGCGGCCGTGCTGGCGCGCAGCGACAAAGACGCCGGCACCGACCCGTACTACCAGCTGGCCGCCGCAGCCGTGCTCGAGCGCGCCGGCGACCCGCGCGCCGTCGAGCGCTACGAAGCGGCGGCGCAGCTCGCGCCCGATCTGGCGCCGGCCAAGATGCTGCTCGCGCGCTTGCTGCTGCTCGAGCGCGGGGCCGACGCCGCCAAGCCGGTCATCGAGTCGCTGCGCAAAAAAACCGGCGAGACTCCGACGACGCGGGCGCTGTCCGCGCTGTCTTGGGTCGTTTCACGCGGCCGCCTCGACGACTTGCCGAGCGACGCTCAGCTGCGGCCCGCCGATCTCCCGCTCTTGCCCGCGCCGCTCGCGGCGGTTCCGGCCATGGTCGACGCGGCCAAGGCGCTCAACAAGCAAGATCTCGTCTCCGCGTCCAAGGCCATCGACTCGGCCATCAACGTGGCCATGACGCCGGCGTTAGCGGCCGGCCTCGGCTTCTTGGCGATCGAAGCGGGCGACGAGGTCGTGGCGCGCAAAGCGGCGCTGCGTGCGCTGCAGTTCTCGGGCGTGTACCCGCGCGCGCGCACCCTGGCCGCGCGCGTAGCTTTGCTGGGCGGGCGCATCGACGAAGCGCAAAAAGCCATCGAAGAGCTGGATTCGAGCTCGGCCGACGTCGCCATCGTGCGGGCGGTGGTCGCCTACGAGTCGCTCGAATCGGCTGATCTGAAGGGCGCGCTCGAGGCGCTGGGCAACAGCGCCGTCGGCCCGGCCTTCTCGGCGCTGGACGCCGCGCCTGGGGTCATCAACGGCACCGCCTTTCCGCCCGCGGACAAGCTCGAGCAAATGGCCGCGCCCGAGAAGCCGTGGGGAGAGCTGGTGGCGATCGACGCCGCCATCGAGACCGGCGATCTGGTGCTCGCCGACAAGCTGCTCGGCAAGCGCTCGGTCGAGACGCTGCGGCCCGTTCACTTGCGCCGCTTGGCGCGCCTCCGTCGCTTGCAGGGCAAGCTAGACGAAGCGCTGCGCGCGTCGGCCGCGGCGATGGAGGGTGGTATGGCGCTCCCGCTCTTGCTCGAGCGAGTGTACGAGCTGCTAGCCAAAGACGACGTCGCGGGCGCCAAGCAGCTGGCGGGCAAGTACCCGTCCTTGCTCGGTCCGCTCGCGGGCTGGGTGGGCGTGCTCACCGACGTGGCCAGCAAGCAGGCGGCCTCGGCCACGGTGCGGCTCACCAAGCTCGACTTGCCCCCCGACGAATCGTCCATCGCCGTGCGCGTGCTGGTGGCGCGCGCGCTGATGACGGGCAAAGACAAGCGCGCCGCCGCCTACCTGGCCGCGCTCAGCAGGAAATTGCCAAAGAATCCCGACGTTTTGGCGGCCGCCGCCATCGATTGAGCGCGGCGCGCGGTCACCAAAGAGCCCGGGCGAGGTCGTGACGACCACCGCCCGGGGTCAGGGGAAGCTGAGCTCCGATCAGAAGTTGTGCACGAACGTGAGGCGACCTGCGACGTTGTGCTTCTCGGTGCCGGTCACCATGCCGGCGCCGTCGGTGACCGGGTAGGTGTTGCTGTTCTTGTTCGTCTCGTAGCCGAGGAACGCGAAGAACGTGCTGTTGAGGCCCATGTTGAGCATCACGTTGGCACCGATGGGCAAGCTGGTCAGCTTGCCCTGCGTGAAGTTTTGCGTGAGCTCGATTTCGGGACCGACGCCGACGTTGTCGGAAATCTTGTAGTCCAAAAATTCGCGGACGTAGAGGTAGGTATCGAGCCCCGTGTCGCGAACGAGCTTGTAGTTGTAGTACTGGATCCAAAGCTCGTTATAGAGCTTGCCGTCGGCGAACGGACCGGTGAGGTACAGCTGGGGCACGAGCGCGGCGAACGTTCGATCGTTCCAATTGAACTGAACGCCGATCATCGGGGTCAGGGTCAGCGTGCTGACCGCGATGGCCGGACCGATGTCGAACTCGCCGAGAGCGGGGCCGCCGAAATTGACGTACATGTCGTAGGCGAGGCCGATGCCGTCCGTGAGCGGAGCGGTAGCGCCACCCCACAACTGCAGGCCACTACCGTCGTGATCCGCGCGGATCCAACCCGCCCACGCGGCAGGAGCGTCGGGTGCGGGCTCGGCAGAGGGGGCCGGAGAGGCGGGAGGCGAAGCTTCAGCGGACGCCTGGGGCGAAAGAGGAGCGGGCGGCGCGGCCGGCTCGGTGGCGGCCGGGGCGGTGGCGGCGACGTCATCGGCCAGGGCGGTGGCGGGGAGCAGGGCGCCCAGCGCCGCGAGGGAGGTCATCAAAGCAATCTTGGTTCGCATCGCAAATCTCCGGGGTTTATCAAGAGCGGCCGCGGGGAGGTGCGGCGCTCTTGATGTAGGCTGGGTGTAGGCGAGCGAAGGTTGCGCGAATATGTCGCGATAGTTTCGTCGTCGGCGACACGAGCAAACTGGCTCTGTTCGCTGATCCGACACGGAAAGTGTCAGAAACGAGAAACGCCACCGAAACAATTCGTGCGCGTGTCCGGCGCGTCATACGGCGTGAGCAGGGCGCCTTCACGCACGCTGCGGCCGACGTTGGTTACCGTTTCGCCGAGGGCCTGGCTGCGTTGCGGCCGCCCAGCGAGCCCGCCGCCGGAGCGCGGTGGCTCACGCGCGCGGGTCGCGGTGGCTCACGCGCGCGGGTTGGGAGCGCCGGCACCGCCCGCGACGCGGCCCTCGATCATCATGCGCAGCTCTTCGTTGTCGTTCGAGCGCCCCATCGCTTCTTCGAGCGTTATCATCCGGCGCGCGTACAACGAATACAGCGACTGATTGAGCGTCTGCATGCCGTGCTTCTGCTGGCCGACCTGCATCTGGGTGTAAATCTGGTGCACCTTGTCCTCGCGGATCAGGTTTCGGATGGCGGCGTTGGGCACCATGACCTCTTGCGCCAAGCAACGCCCGGGCGCGCCCGCGCGCGGCAAGAGCAGCTGGCTGATCACGCCCTCGAGCACGAACGACAGCTGCGCGCGCACCTGCGACTGCTGGTGGGGCGGAAACACGTCGATGATGCGGTTGATGCTCTGAATGGCGGAGTTGGTGTGCAGGGTCGCGAACACCAGGTGGCCCGTTTCGGCGATGGTCAGCGCGGCCTCGATAGTCTCGAGGTCTCGCATTTCACCCACCAGCACCACGTCCGGGTCCTGGCGAAGCACGTATTTGAGGGCTTGCTTGAAGGTGCCGGTGTCGCTCCCCACTTCGCGCTGGTTCACGATGGAGCGCTTGTGCGGGTGCAGGTACTCGATCGGATCCTCCACCGTCATGATGTGCTGGCGAGTCTCGCTGTTGATCTTGTCGATGATGGAGGCCAGCGTCGTGCTCTTGCCCGAGCCCGTCGGGCCGGTGACGAGGATGAGGCCGCGGGGCTTGGCCGCCAGCTCGGCCACGACCGGCGGCAGGCCTAGCTCGTCGAACGACAAGATCTTGAACGGAATGGAGCGGAACGCCCCCGAGACCGCGCCGCGTTGCACGAAGATGTTGGCGCGGAAGCGCGATAGGCTCTTCACGCCGAAGGAGAGGTCGAGCTCCTTGTTCTTCTCGAATTGAATCTTCTGTTCTTCGGTCAACACCGAGTAGCAGAGCTGCTTGGTCTCGATCGGCGACAGCGGCGCCAGCTTGAGCGGCACGATCGCTCCGTCGATGCGCAAGAGCGGGGGCGAGCCGGTCGTGATGTGCATGTCGCTCGCGCCCTTTTCGATCATGGCGCGCAGCAGCTGGTGCAGGTTGACCTTGAGGCCTTCGTCGACGCCGTTCATATCCCTTCAGGATACTGAGCTACGGGCCGGCGCGACATAGGTCCGTGCGCTCCTGCCCCACCAGAGGGCGCGACAGCGGATGCCGGCCGTCCACCGGCGTTGGCACACTGGCACAGCCTCCGCTCGGCTAATTCAGGCGAGAAACGGCGGCTGGCGCATGGCACGGATACTGCTTAGCCAGGTCCGTCGAACGCGACGGGTGACGAGTGGTGGGTGCTACCGGAAGACCTGGCGGCGAGAAGCGAAACGATGCGGAGAGGAGGCAGGGGGGCTCGAGAGGGGGGGCTTTCGAGCCGCCGCGGGGCGAGGCGGGCCTGAGCTCCGCTTCGCTGGCGCTCAGTCCGCCATGGTGACGCGCAAGATCTCTTCCGGCGTCGTGACGCCGGCCAAAATCTTCGTGATGCCGCTCATGCGCAGGGTAATCATGCCCGTTTGGATGGCGGCTTGCTTCAGCTCGGCGCTGGAGGCGCCTTGCAGCACGCGCTCTTTCAGCTCGTCGCGGAAGCGCATCACCTCGTATAGCGCGACGCGCCCCTTGTAACCGCTGCCGTTGCAGGTCTGGCAGCCCGCGCCCTTCATGATCTGCGGGTTCGCGGCCAGCTGCTCCTCTGTCATGCCCAAGTCGAGCAAGGCCTGGCGGTCGATGTCGACGGCCTTCTTGCAGTCGACGCAGATCTTGCGGGCGAGGCGCTGGGCGAGCACCAAGTTCACGCTGGCCGTGATCAAGAACGGCTCGACGCCCATGTTGAGCAGGCGCGAGATGGTCGCAGGCGCGTCGTTGGTGTGCAGGGTGGACAGCACCATGTGCCCGGTGAGCGACGCCTTTACCGCGATTTCGGCGGTTTCGAAGTCGCGGATCTCGCCGACCATGATGATGTCCGGGTCTTGGCGCAAGAAGGCGCGCAGCGCCATCGCGAAGTTGAGCCCGATCTCGTCGTGCATCTGCACCTGGTTGATGCCGTGCAGGTTGTACTCGACCGGGTCTTCGGCGGTGCTGATGTTCACGCCCGGCTTGTTCAGATCGGACAGCGCGGAGTACAGCGTTGTGGTCTTGCCGGAGCCGGTGGGGCCCGTGACGAGCACCATGCCCCAAGGTTGGTCGATGGCCCACTTGAAGTCGGCCAAGGGCGCGGCGTCGAAGCCGAGCTTGGTCATGTCGAGCTGCAGGTTGCCCTTGTCGAGCAGGCGCATGACCACCTTCTCGCCCCACATGGTGGGTAGCACCGAGACGCGGAAGTCCATTTCGCGGCCCTTGCCCAGCTTCAGCTTGATGCGCCCGTCTTGCGGCAAGCGACGCTCGGCGATGTCGAGCGCGCTCATGATCTTGAGGCGGCTGACCATGGCCGCCTTCAGGCGCAGCGGCGGCGTCATCTCTTCGTGCAGCACGCCGTCGATGCGGTAGCGAACTCGCAGCTTTTTTTCGTAGGGTTCGCAGTGAATGTCGCTCGCGCCTTTGCGGATGGCGTTGAGCAAGAGCACGTTCACGAGCCGTACGACGGGCGCGTCGGCGCTGGCGCGCTCGAGCTCCATCGCGTTCACTTCTTCTTCGTCGGCGCCGAAATCGATGTCGTCGTCGCCGAGATCGAGGTCGGCCATCACCTCCTCGTAGGAGGGGCCCGCGCTGTAGTAGCGCTCGATGGCGCTTTGGATCGAGGTCTCGCTGGAGACCACCGGCTCGACGTTGAAGCCGGTCAGGAACTTGATGTCGTCGATGGCGTTCAGGTTCGTGGGATCGCTCATGGCGACGATCAAGGACGAGCCGGAGCGCGACACCGGGATGATGCGATGCTTTTCGCACACGTCGCGCGAGACCAGCTTCACGACCTCGGCGTCGATTTCGTACTCGTCCAGGTTGATGGCGGGTAGCCGGTACTGGGTCGAGAGGAAGCTCGTGATCTCGCCGTCCGAGATGTAGCCGAGCTTGGCCAACGTGTAGCCGAGGTTGCTGCCCGACTTCTTCTGCTCCTCTTGGGCCTTACGCAGCTGCTGCAAGCTGATCAGCTTTTCGCGAACGAGGAGCTCACCCAGTCGATTTTGCGCCATCTGTTGCCTTGAAACGCCAGCTCCGGTTCTCCTTCGAGCCGAAGAACCGCGAACTCTATCAGGGGTCTGGGCCCGAGAAAGGCCGTCCCCTTGACGAGCCTCCAAAACGGCCAAATACTCCTATTCCACATTCCTGCATCGGAAAAGTCGGGAATCCTCGGAGCCCCGACTTTCCCTTTCCTTCTCGTTTGATTTTGGGTCCCTAGCCAAAATCGTCTTGTTCCCAATCCGTCGTCAGCTTCCCGCCTCCTCTGAAGACTCCCTCCCACGTGAACGACCATGCCCAAGACCTATAGCGATCTTTTTGCCGAAATTCGGCAGAGCGTGAAACTGCTGTCACTCGACGAGCTCAAGGCTCGGCTCGACCAGCGCAAAGAGAAGCCCTTCACGCTGGTGGACGTGCGCGAAAAGGATGAGTTCCGCGCCGGGTTCATCCCGGGCGCGGTGCACATTCCACGCGCGCATTTGGAGATGCAAGCGGAGCAGAAGCTCACCGACAAGAACGCCGAGATCATCCTTTACTGCGCCGGCGGCACGCGCAGCGCGTTCGCGGCCAAGACGCTACAAGACTTCGGTTACACCAACGTCATCAGCGTCAACCCCGGCTTCGTGCGCTGGAAGGATCTGAAGTTTCCGATCGAAGAGCCGGTGGCGCTCACGCCTGCGCAGCAAGACCGCTACTCGCGTCACCTCCTCTTGCCCGAGGTGGGGGAAAAGGGGCAAGAGAAGCTGCTCAAGGGCCGCGTGCTCTTGCTCGGTGCAGGCGGCCTCGGCGCCCCGGCCGCGCTGTATCTGGCCGCCGCCGGCGTCGGTAAAATCGGCATCGTCGACGCCGACACGGTCGACGCCTCGAACCTGCAACGCCAAGTCATTCACGCTACCTCGCGGCTGGGCATGGCCAAGGTCGACAGCGCCGAAAAGGCCATCAACGATCTGAACCCCGACGTGAAGGTCGTGAAGTTTCAAGAGCGCGTGAACGCGAGCAACGTCGACCGCATCTTCGGCGAAGGTTGGGACTGCATCGTCGACGGCTGCGACAATTTCCCGACTCGCTACTTGGTGAACGACGCGTCGCTCTTTCACAAGATCCCCGTGATCCACGGCTCCATCTTCCGCTTCGACGGGCAGGTGACGACGTTCATGCCGTTCGACGGTCCGTGCTACCGCTGCCTCTACCCGGAGCCTCCGCCCGCGCACTTGGCCCCGTCGTGCGCCGAAGCGGGCGTGCTCGGCATCCTGCCCGGCATCGTCGGCGTGGTGCAGGCCACCGAAGCGATCAAGCTGCTGCTCGGCCAGGGCGACCTGCTCAAGGGCCGGCTGCTGACCTACGACTCGCTGAAGATGACCTTCCGCACCCTCAAGCTGCGTCGCGACAAGACGTGCCCCACCTGCGGCGAGAACCCGACGATCAAAGAGTACATCGACTACGAAGGCTTTTGCAGTCGCTAGGGCGCGCCCTACCTCCAGCGTTCTTTCTCGGGGAGCTCCGCTGAAGTGACTTCAGCGGGGCCCCACCCTTGGGGTTTGCGTCTCCTACAGCAAAACAGCAGCCTCCGAGCGAAGGTACGTTTGCCGGCCGTAGTGCGCGCGAGCCGGGTCGCAGAGGCCGGCCCGTGGATTTGGCTCTTGGAGGCCGAGCGGCGGGAGAGGGGCCAGTCGAACGGGGCGGACGCGTCGGTGTAAGGCGCGCCGGTCGGGGCCGTTTGTGGGCTGACGGCCGGAATTGGCCCCGAGCGTAGTTCGGCCTTCTGGCTGGGCTGTATTTCGATTAGAAAACGTGGCACCGCCGATTGGCGTCGTGGCCTTTGCCACGCAAGAGGAGAGAAACGGTATGTCTCGAAACACCTCCATCAGCTTGCTTCTACTGAGCGGCCTCGGCCTGCTCACCGCCTGCGGCGGCGACGACAAGAACGCGCAGACCGGTCAGCCCGCTGCGGTTCAGTGTCCCCCCGGTCAGATCTACGACGGTCGCTTGTGCCAGACCGTCGGCGCGACTCCGGGCGCGGCACCTACCGCCGTCGCGACCACGCCCACCACCACGCCCGACGCAACGGCGCCGGCCGCGACCGGCATCCCGGGCGTTGCCACGACCGCTACCGGTCCGACCGCGCAAGCGCTCGATCCGACGGCTGCGCAAGCCGCCACTCAGCTGATCGCGCCGCTCGGCACGCAGCACGCGCCGGCCGGTGCCAAGCCGGTGGGCTCGGCCATCGCTGGTAACTTCCAGCAAGGTCAGTCGCTGGAAGCCCAGGTGCAGATGAACCCGGGCAAGTGCTACACGGTCGTCGGCGTCGGCTTGCCGCCCGTCACCAACCTCGACATTTCGCTCGTGCCGGCGCTGCCCATCCCGGGTTTGCCCGCCGCCACCATGGCCGCGGACAACAGCGTGGCTTCGACCGCGATCGTCGGTGACAAGCCTAACTGCTTCAAGTGGGCTTTTCCGATGAGCGGCATGATGAAAGTGATCATGACCGTTTCGCAGGGCTCCGGCGTCGCCGCGGCCCAGGTTTTCGAAAAGTAGACCGCGCCCGCTACGCGGTGGCGCGCCCCACGTTTTCGGGCGCGCTGCCGGGCGTAGCGCTGGAGCCGAACAGGGGGACCAGAGGCTCGAGGTCTTGCGCCCGCCGCCGCGCCAGCTCCCAGCGCGTGACCAGCGGAGACACCAGGGCCGCCGTGACCGCTAGGGCGAAGCCGGCGAACACGTCGATCACGTAGTGCCAACGCAAGAACATGGTGGCGCCGATGATGTTGGCGGCAAAGAACGTGAGCAGCGGCCACGTGTAGCGGAACGGCAGGCGATCGCGGTTTCGGAACGAGAACATCGCGATGAAGCAGGGGCCGGCCGTGTGCAGGGAAGGGAAGATGTCTTTCTGCGCGCCGTTGGAGCGCACGGTGGACCAAACCAGGTCCATCCACATGCCGCTCGGTAGCTCGTGCTTGAACAGCTCGGGGAAGGCGCGGAACGGCCCGAAGCCGGGGACCAAAAAGTAGCCGGTGTGGCCCAGGCAGACGATCAGCAGCATGCCGAGCATGAACTCGCCGAGCAGCATCTGATCGCGCGAGCCGAACACGATGGGAAAGATGTGGGCGGCGAGCAGGAAGAAGTAACAAAAATAGAAGAAGGCGAACCACTCCGTGGTCAGCGGCCCCACGAAGCGATCGGCCCAGACGGCGGGCTCGAAGCCGAACAGCACGTGATCGAGCGCGAACAGCTGGTGATCGAGCGAGCCCGGATTCACCACGGGCAGCAGGTGCTTGAAGAAGACGTAGCTCTGCTGAACCGTGCCGTAGATGCCGATACGGTAGAGGAGCGCCGTCCACGAGCTGGGCCGGAGCGCGCGCGTGCGGACCAAGCCCAAGCACACCACGTACACGGCGAGCAACCCGAGCACTTCGAGCAAGCTCTGCCGGCGCATCGGGTGAGGGGGCGCGATCAGCACCGCCAGGTTCAGCTCGAGCAGGTAGGCCAAGACCAACGCGTCGGCCACGGCGAAATTGCGAAAGATCTTGCTCGCTCGGCTCACGCTCAAACCTCCGTGTCGCCGCGCGCGGGGGGCCGCGTGGCCTCGGCCGCGGCGTCGGCTAGCTCTGCCGCGTCGCCCAGCTGGGTGTTGCCCGCTGCGTCGACGCGCAGGCGCGGCGCGGGCGCGGCGCCGAGTAGGTTCTCGACGCTCGCGGCGGCGACGAGCAGCTCGGCGCGCTCGGGGCCGACGCGCATCAGCTCGGCAACCTTCACGGCGTCGAGCGGACCCGCCACGGCTTGCAAATCGGACAGCGCGCTCACCTCGGCCGCCCTCAGCGCCTCGCTGCGGCGCGCGCGCGCGCTGCGAGCCCCCACCAGCGCGAAGATGCCCGCGCCCAGCGGTACGGACGCGGCCAGGTAGATGGCCGCCGTGGACAGCGGGCCAGTGGCCGTGGCCAGCACCACCACGGTGGCCACCAGCATGGCCAAGGCGCCCATGCCCGCGAGCAGGAAGCCGGCCGCAGAGAACATGACGTGCTTGGTTTGCTCGCGGCCGGCGCCGGTGAGCGCGGCGTTGGTGCGCGCGCTCAGGGTCGCGTTGGGCAGGCCCAGCGCGACCCGTGGCCCACCGCAAACCAGGCAGCGAAAACCGAGCGCGGGGTGAGGCTCGACGTCGGCGATGGCGCTGCAGTGGGGGCAACGGTTGGCCTCGCCGTGCGCGGCGCCGCAGGCCGCACATACCGATTTTCCCGCTGGAAGGGCCTGCCCGCAGTTGCGGCAAGGCTCTCCGGCGGCGAGCTCGGTGCGAGCAACGGACGGCATCGGGGCGGGCTTTAGCATCGGAACCGCCGTCTTCCAAGCGCTAGGCGAAGGCCAAGACGCGCGCCAAAAACCGCTCCAGCAGGTGGTAGGTCATGCCCCAGACGACGCGATCGTCGATCACGTAGGCAGGGACACGCAGGGCCGCGCCCCGAACCTCGACGTCGCGCGTGGTGCGCAGCGCGTCGCTGGCCAACGCCTCGAGCGGCACCCACAAGACCTCGGCGACCTCCGACGAAAGCGTCACCCGCTCTTGAGCCGACGCCCAGAACACGAAGGGCCGCACCACCATGTCCGAAGAGCGCATCGGGCTCACGTCGTCCAAGCGCCCCAGCAGCTCAGCCGCGGTCAAGTCGATGCCTACCTCTTCCAGTGTCTCGCGCCGCGCGGTGTGCAAAAGGTCGGGATCTTCAGGCTGCGCGTGCCCGCCCGGGAACGCCATGTGCCCCGACCAGGGGTCTCCCTCCCGCTCGCTGCGCCGGAGCAGCAGCACCGTGATGGCCGCGCTCGCGCCGGACGTAGCGGGAGCCAGCACCAACGCGACGGCGGCCCGGCGCGGCTGCTGCAGCTCCCGGTCGGGAGCCTGGGCGAGCACCTTCCTGAGGCGCCCGAGGTCGATGGGCCCGCTCATCACTTCCTCTGGCTACCAGATGCGGGGCCGGAGCCCCACGTCTGGAGCGGAAATACCCGCACTTCTCTCACAGCTACAGTGGAATTTCGACGGAGCCTTGGTGTAACGTCTCGCCCGCCATGAAGCTCGCCTCCTCCGCCCGCCTGTTAGGCGCGGCGACCCTCGCGCTGGCAGTCTTGTCTGGTTCCCGGACGGCCGACGCGTTCCCTGGTTTTTTTGCGTCGAAGAAGTCGGAGCCGGTCAAGACGTACTCGACGCAGATCGCGGTCATGAAGCGCGGCGCCGACACGGTCGTGAGCGTGATGCCCGACTACGAAGGGCCGCTGGAGGGCTTCGCGCTGGTCATGCTCGTGCCGGCGGACGTGACGCTCGAGAAGGTGACCACGCTGAAGCGTGACTTCATCGACCGCCTCGACTCCTTGAGCGCGCCCCGCTTCCACGAATACTGGGAGCAAGACCCGTGCGATCCGGGCCCCGTTCAGCAAGAGTGGGAACGCAACCTCAAAGTCGAAGGCGCGGCGGGCGGCCCGCTCGGTGGCGGCGCGCCCACGCCCGAAGGGGGCGCGCTCAAGCCAGCCAAAGAGCTGTTCTTGGACGTGAAGGCGAAGCAAAAAGAGGGCGAGTACAAGTTCACCTTGCTCGACGCTGGCGCCGACGTGACGAGCTGGCTCGCCAGCCACGGCTACAAAGCGCCCGAGGGCGCGGCGGCGGCGCTCAAACCCTACGGCGCGCTCCGGCCTTTGGTGGCCGAGGTCGACGCGAAACGCATCGAGCTCGTCGGGGGTGATCGGGCGCAGCTCTCGCCGGTGCGCTTCGCGACGGCTCAGCCTTTCGACACCATCCCGAGCCGCCTGGGCTTGCTGAACGCGCCCAAGGAGCAAGAGCTCATCCTCTACGTGATCGATCCCGAGGCGCGCTACGAGGCCAAGAACTACAAGACGATCTTCCCGCCCACCAACGTGCAGCTGGATTTTACGGCCAAGGAGCGCATGGGCGAGTTTTACAACGCGCTCTACGACCTCATCCTGCAGAAGCACCCACAGTCCTTCTTGTCGGAGTACGCGTGGCCCACGGAAGGTTGCGGGGAGCCTTGCGCCACCGAGCCGCTCATGATCTCCGAGCTGCTCAGCTTGGGCGCGGACGTGTTCGAGCAATCGGTGCCCGAGGCCGAGCGTCACCCGAAGCCGCCCGAGCTGACGAAAGAGCAAGAGAAGATCTTCAAGGACAGCATCAAGGACTTGAAGCCGAAGGAGAAGCGCGAGCGCGAGAAGGTGTTCAAGGCCGAGCGCGCGACCGTGGTCGAGCGCCAAGGGCTGCTCGCCCGCCACAAGTATGTCGTCTCGCGCTTGCACTACCGCTACGACGCCAAGAATCTGCCGAAAGATCCGCAGATTGGCGCGGCCGCGGCGGCCAGCGGCGGTATCGCCCAGCCCAAGGGCAAAGACGGCGAGGCCAGCACCGAGGTCAAGACGGGCGACGTCAACAAGCTCCAGACTCGCTTCAACAACTTTCACCCCTGGGTTCCGGTCATTCAGTGCCAAACGCCGGACCGCTACCGCTGGGGCAAGGCTGGGCGCGACTACCGCGGCCTGCGCAAGACGTGGATCACCGATGATCTCACGCGCAAGAGCCACACGCAGATAAAGCCCGAAGTGGTGGTGAAATCGCCTATCCCCGATCTCGGCCTGGGCATGGCGCCCGCGCCAGCCAAGGATAGTGGCACCGGCGGTAGCGCGGCCGCCGTCGAGGCGCCCGCCGCCAAGAGCGGTTGTGGTTGCCGCGTCGGGGCCAAGGCCCCGGCAGGTGGCGCCGCAGCGCTCGGCCTGGCGCTGGCTGCGGTGCTCCGCCTCGGGCGTCGTCGGCGTCGCTAACCCCCGCCGTTTCTCGCAAAATAGCTGGGGTTCGGCGCCGCGGCTCGCCCGGTTG
>Ga0164241_10001631_pt1 | contig 26866 bp, 31 predicted proteins | sample OricomyardsoilBY_FD_108780 | JGI IMG/M metagenome (GOLD analysis project Ga0164241, IMG submission 108780) | Backyard soil microbial communities from Emeryville, California, USA - Original compost - Back yard soil (BY) | ecosystem: Environmental > Terrestrial > Soil > Unclassified | place: USA... | reverse complement strand
GTCGGCAACCCGGGCAACAAGACCGGCACGGTGGGCACCGCGATCACGGCGTTCACCATCACCGCGAGCGGCGGCACCTCGCCGTACAGCTTCTCGGCGACCGGGCTGCCCCCGGGCATCTCGATCAACGCGTCGAGCGGCCAGGTGTCGGGCACCCCGACCTCGGGCGGCACGTTCAACGTGACCGTGAACGTCACTGACAGCTCGAACCCGGTGAAGAGCGGGTCGACCCAGTTCACGTTCACGATCAGCGGCGGTGGCGGCGGCTGCGGCCAGAACCTGATCACCAACGGTGGGTTCGAGAGTGGCGCCACCGGGTGGACGGCGACGGCCGGTGTGATCAGCTCCGGCAGCAACGCGCACGCGGGCACCCGCTTCGCGTGGCTGGACGGCTACGGCACCACCCACACCGACACGCTCCAGCAGGTCGTCAACGTGCCGAGTGGCTGCAACGCGACGCTGAACTACTACCTGCGGATCGCCACGAACGAGTCCGGGTCGACGGTCTACGACCGGCTCACGCTGACCGCCAACGGCACGACCCTGGCGACGTTCTCCAACGTCAACGCCGGGACCGGGTACGTACTGCGGTCGTCGAGTCTGGCGGCCTTCGCCGGACAGTCGGTTACCTTGAAGTGGACCGGCACGGAAGACGTCTCCCTGGCGACGAGCTTCCTGATCGACGATGTGTCAACCAGCTGATACATGACTGATTGAGCCGGTGGCCGGGTGCACAGCACCCGGCCACCGGCCTGTCCATGGGGGAACAAACGACCGTCGAGACGAGCTTTGCGTGCAACCACGCCCAGCTGCGCAACCTGCGTAACTGGGCCGAGAACGAGCTGGCCGACCGGACGATCGCCGTGGTCGTGGCGCCCGCCCGGCCGGTGACTCCGGACGTCGCGCGCGCGGCGGTTGCCGAACTGGTGCGGCGGCACCGGGCGTTGCGCAGCCGCCTGGGCACCGGCCCCGACGGCTCGCCGTGGCAACAGGTGCTGACCGCGCCTTCCCTTGCGGTGACCGAGACCGACGCGAACGTGGTCCACACGCCCGAGCGGGTCGACCCGGCGCGGCGGGCGCTGCGTGCCACCCTGTACCGCTGCGGTGGTCGGGTCGTGGCGGTGAAGCTGTCGCTCTCGCACGTGTTCGCCGACGCGTTCGGCGCCCACGCCGTCATCCGCGAGCTGCGCGGGTTGCTGGCGGGGGAGCCGTTGCCGCCCGTGCCCCGCCAGGCTGGGGACGCTGTGGCCGCCGCCGCGGCGACACCGAGTGGTGGCAGGAGCTGCTGGCCGCCGCGCCGCGGTCGGTCACCTACTCCGGGGTGGCGCGGTCGGAGTACGAGAAGATGCGGCGGGTGCGGGTGTCGCTCGCCGCGCAGGACGTGGAGATCGCCGAGGCCGCCCGGCGGCTGCGGGTCACGCGCTACGTGTTGTGGGCGACCGCGATCAGCGCGCTGGTGAGCCGCGTCAGCGGCCGGCATCGCCAGGTGTTCCGCTCGACCTACGCCAACCGCTTCGCCGCCGGGGACTTCCACGTCGTCGACCAGCTCGCGCAGGCCGTGTTCGTGCCGATCGAGGGCACGGCGGCGGACAGCCTGCGCACCCGGGCCGAGCGGATCGCGGCGGTCTCGCTGCGCACCTACCGGCGGGGCCACTACGACGTCTGCGAGCTGCTGCGCTGGCTGAACGAGCCCGCGCGCTCGCGTGGCGCGGTGTTCCAGCCGGCGTTCGAGCTCAACTACGTGCCTGCCGCGCCCGACGACGCCCGCGGCGACACGCCCCCGCCGCCCGCGGGCTGCGAGCTCGCGGACATCCGCATCGACCCGGGGGCGGCCAAGGCCGACCTCGCGGTCACGGTCTCCCACGCGCCCGGCCCGGTCCTCCAGCTCCGCGCCCGGCGGCCGGTCAGCGGCCAGCGCGAGCCCGCCGCGCTCGCGGCGGACTGCCTCGCGGTGCTGCGGATGCTCTGCACGGACCCGGACACGCCGATCGCCGAGCTGCCGGTCGCGCCGTTCCCGGCCGTCGCCGGGCTGCATGCCGGCCACCACAGCGGAGTGCTCGCCGACCTGGACACGACCAGGCGGCTGGTGCTGTCGGCACCCGGCGTCGAGTCCTGCGAGCTGGCGCCCCGCGGTGACCGGCTGACCGCCGTGGTCACCGCGAGCGCGCCGGTGCCGGACCTCGTGCCCCTACTGCGGGACCGCCAGCCATGGTGGTCCGGCTCCGTGGTGCCCGACGACGTGGTGATCACCACCGGGTGAGGCCGGGGCCGGCCTCACCCGGTGGCGGTCAGTGGGCGTCGCTGCCCGCGGGCTCCTGCTGGCCGGTGCGGCGGAAGCCGCCGAACACCTTGTCGGCCATGTCCGAGATCGCACCGCCCACATCGGACACGACCTTCACGAGCGGGTCCGCCGAGTTGTTCCACGTGTCCTTGTAGGACTTCGCGGCCCCCTGCATGTCCTCGCTCAGCGGGTTGCCGTCGTCCTGCGCGTCACGGCGCTGGTAGTCGCCGGTGAGGATCGCGCGGTACTCGTCGGACGCGGCCCACCGCTGCAGCTGCGAGGCCCGCACGACGGCGAACGGGTGGGGCTGGTTCTCCACCGCGAGCAGCTTGATGACGCTGTCGCGGATGTCGTCGATCTCCTCGTACTCCCTTGCCTGCTCGAGGAACGACGGGATGTCGATCTGCGACAGGTCGGTGGCGCCCGCGAGGTACAGGTGCGTGCGCAACGCCGCCTGCGGGTCCTGGCTCGCGAGCAGGCCCGCCCGGTCGCAGCTCAGCTCGGACTTGCGCTGCCACTCGTGCAGCGCCGCGATCACCGCGCGCAGGCCGATCACGCCGAGCGGCACCCACGCGACCGAACGCTGCAGCTGCAGCAGCCGGTCGAGCAGCGTGAGCAGCACGGCGTGCCCGGACAGCACGTGGCCCATCTCGTGGCCGATCACGAACCGCAGCGCCTCGGTGTCCAATGCGTCCACGAGGCCGGTGGACAGCACGATGAACGGCTCGTCGATCCCCCTGGTCTGCGCGATCGCCCGCGGGTCGCGGGCCACGTACAGCTTCGGCGTCTTCGGCAGGTCCAGGATCTGCGCGGACTCCAGGCGGAGCTTGTCGAGCACCGGGTACTGCGCCGGCCCGACCCGCACGTGCGACGCCACGGCCATGAGCCGCTCGGCGCGCTCGTTGAACAGCGAGTTCAGCGTCTTCAGGACGTTGCCGACTCCCGGCACGGCGCGCAGTGTCGCCATCGCGCCTCGGTCGGCGGGGTGTTCGTAGGCCCGCGGGCTGATGCCCGCGAACTGGACTCGCGGTGCCCCTTGCTGGACATCGGATTCGGTCATGGTTGGCAAACCCCTCCTCGTGGTTGGTGACCAACCTACGTACGAGAACGCCGCGATCGACCGTGCCGAGCCGGATATGGGGGCAAGTTCAGGGTTTGCCCGGAGGGGGCTCGCTCCACTGTGGACGCAGGGGTCAGGCGGCCGCCCGGATGCGGAAGATCGCGACCCGCGCGTTGTGGCCGTCGACGTGCATGTCGACCGTCCTGGTGCCGCGCAGCTGCAGCTGGATCGAGGCGTTGCCGGGCAGCCAGTCGATCCGGTCGATGCCGCCGGGGAAGGCCCGTTTCTCCGCGGCCCGGCCGGTGGCCGTGCCGTAGTGGGGGTTGTTGGTGTCGGCGGTCCAGATGACCGGGCGGCCCTGCCGGTGGTGGTGCAGCACGCGCTGCTTGTGGACGGCGTGGTGGTGGTCGTACTCGTCGCGCAGGTCGGGACGGTTCGCACCGTTGTAGGCGCCGAACAGGTAGTGCGTGTTGACGACGGCGAACTGCAGGTTCGGGTTCGACTCGTGGGCCACCACGACCTCGTTGACCCACCTCGGGGGCGACACGTTCTTGATGACGCCGTGCGCGCGGGTCGGCTTCGAGTCCACGATCTTCCACGGCTTCGGCACCGAGATCGGCACTCGGAAGGACCTCGTGTTGTCCAGGAAAGCGTGGTGGTAGGCGTCCCCGAAGTGCTTCTCGATCATGGCGCGCTCACCTTTGTCGCCCTCGCCGATCTCCTGCCAGCCGACCAGCGGGCGCGCCGCGGAGTCGCCGTGCCGGACGGCGTTGATCGCGGCCTCGCGCGCGCCGAGGTGCTTGCGGCCGATGTTGGCGGTGATGATCGGCAGCCGGATCCAGCCCGACGCCGCCTCGGCGGCACCCGCGCCGTTCACTCCTGCCACGGTGGCCGCGGTGCCGAGCGCGACACCGCCACCCAGGAGGAGAGCCCTGCGCCTGTTGATCATTGCGGACACGCTGTTCCTCTCGCCGGCGATACGGTGAGACGAACTATGTCAGAGTGTCACAGTTGACACGTGTGGTTTCGAAAATTTCATGCCACCTCGAGGTAGTCGATCTCCGCCCAGCGGGTGAGGAACGTGAGCCGCACGGTGTTGAAGCCGGCCGCCAGGTTGACCTCGGCGGCGACCTCCGTCCAGTTGTCCCAGCCGCGGTTGGGGTAGTTGACCACCTGCGCCGCGCCGCCGTTGACGGTGAGCGTGTGCTGGGCGTCGCCGAAACCCGCGGCGTATCCGATGTGGACGGTGTAGTTGCCGGCCACCGGGGCGAATACGGGGTTGTCCACCCAGCTGTCCGCGAAGTCGATGTTGGCGACGACCGCGCCTTGCGACGCGCCGGCGGCGCCGGTGCGCACGACGGCGTGGTTCAGCGTGCCGCGCTCACCCTCGTAGCGCACCCGGCTGCCGCGCACGACCGGGAAGTCGTTGGCCCAGCCCAGGTTCGCGGTGTACATGCCGCGCCCGCCACCCGCGAGGTGGCCGTGGAAGAAGATGCGGTCGCCCACCACGTCCGCGCCGCCGGGGCCGTTCACCGATCCGTCCACACTGGACGTCGTGAGCAGCGGCCGGTAGGCGCGGCTGTAGCCGCCGGTCAGCGACCCGGAGACCGCGTAGCTCGTCTGGTAGTTGCCCGACGTGTAGACCCCGGCCGAGTAGAACAGCACGTACTGCGACGGACGCCGGACCAGCACCGGCGCCTCGATCACGCCCTGCTCCTCCGGCCGGTCGTTGCGCAGCAGCTCGGTCCGCCCGCCCGTGAACGTCACGCCGTCGGGCGCGGTCGGCTGCAGCCAGATGATCGTCGGCTGCCCGATCGCGTTGCCGTCGTTCTTGTACAGCAAATACCGCGCGCCGTTCGTGTCGACGAAGCTCGACGGGTCGATGTCGCCGCCCTCGCCCGCGTTGCACACCAGCGGCTGCGCGGCGGTCGGCTGGAACGGCCCGGCCGGACCGTCGGCCAGCGCGGCGCCGACGCACATGCGGCCGGTCGCGACGCTCGGCCCGGTGAAGTACATGAGGTAGCGGCCGTCGCTACGGCGCGAGACGTCCGGCGCCCAGAACCCGCCGGAGCCCGCCCAGGACGGCTTCTGCGGCAGGGCGTCGCCGCGAATCGTCCACGGACCGGTCGGGGCGGACGCGGTCGCATACGGCACGCGACCGCGCGACGAGCTGGTCGAGTAGGCGTAGTACGTGCCGCCGTCCTGCAACACTTCCGGGTCCGGGAAGTCGCTGCCGATCACCAGCGACGGCGCGACGGTCTGGCTGCCCGGATCCGCCCCGGCCGTCGTGGCGGGCCCGAGAGCCAGCGCGGCGAGAAGGGGAACGGTGACGGCTCGGAAGAATCTCACGACAACCTCCGCAGGGTTGGAGAATTCTCCCCACCAGGCATACCGGCTCGACCGTGGAAAGGTCTAGACCTGTCCCGCGAACGGCCCAACGGTGCTTCGATGGACAGATGACCAGTGACACACGCGTCGTCAGCGCAGGCCGCGAGATCGCGGCGCCGGCCGCGCGGATCTTCGAGCTCATCGCCGATCCCGCGGAGCAGCCGCGCTGGGACGGCAACGCCAACCTTCTGGAGTCGTCCGGCGGGCGGGTGCGCGCCGTGGGCGACGTGTTCGAGATGAAGTTGACGAAGAGCGGCGTGCGGGAGAACCACGTCGTCGAGTTCGAGGAAGGTCGGCGCATCGCCTGGCGGCCCGCCGATCCGGGCAAGCAGCCGGCGGGCCACCTGTGGCGCTGGGAGCTGGAGCCGGTCGACGCGTCGACGACGCGGGTGACCCACACCTACGACTGGACGGAGCTGACCGACGAGAAGCGGTACGAGCGCGCGAAGGCGACCACGGCGGAGAAGCTGCGGGCCTCGCTCGACCGGCTCGCGACCCTCGCGCAGGGCTGACGGCATTGATGGTGACCTCGGCCGGAGTCGTGCTCGCGGGTGGCCGGTCGTCCCGGATGGGCACGGCGAAGGCCGGGCTCGAGTGGCACGGCGCGACGTTGCTGCACCGGGCCGCCGCGGTCGTCGGCCGCGCGGTCGACGGGCCGGTGGTCGTGGTCGCCGCCCCCGGCCAGGAGTTGCCCGCGTTGCCGGCCGAGGTCGAGGTCGCGGCGGATCCCGTCGAGGGGCTCGGCCCGATGCAGGGCCTCGCGGCCGGGCTCGCCGCGCTGGCCGGTCGCGCCGAGGCGGCGTTCGTGTGCTCGACCGACCTGCCGTTCCTGCACCCCGCCTACGTACGACGGGTGTTGGGAGGACTCACCGACGAGGTCGACGTGGTGCTGCCGATGGCGCGCGGGTTCCGGCAGCCGCTGGCCGCCGCGTACCGGACGCGGATCGCCGGGCTGGTCGCGGACCTTCTCGAGCGGGGCATGGACCGGCCGGGAATGATCCTCAAGCACTGCAAGGTGGCGCAGCTGGACGACGCGGCGCTGCTCGACGACCCGGCGCTCGCCCGGGACGACCCGGAGCTGGCGTCCGTGGTCAACGTCAACACGCCCGAGGACTACGCGGCCGCGCGGGACCGGCAGCCGCCGGAGATCGTGGTCGACTGGCCCGACGGGCACGCCGCCGTGCGCGCCGCGACGATCGGCGCCGCCGCGCAGGCCGTGGGCCTGCCGCCGACCTGGCATGTCGTGCTCAACGGTGGCGGAGACACCGGTGACCCGATGACGCCGCTGGTCGCGGGGGACACCGTGGCCTTCCGCCCGGACTAGCCGCCGGATTGCCCACCCATCCGGCGGGTACGCCGAGGTCATGACGACCTACACGCACACCGCCGACGCCGCTCTGGACGCCGACGCCTTGTTCAGCTTCCTCGCCGAGCCGACCAACCTGCCGCGGTACTTCCCGCAGATGACGGCCGCCGACCCGCAGGGCGGTGACTCCGTCCACGTCGAGGCGGACGTGCACGGTGAGCACGTCGAGGGGGACGCGTGGCTGCACACGCGCGGGATGGAACGCCGGCTCGAATGGGGAGCCGAGGGGCCCGACGACTACCACGGGGAGCTGCAGATCGAGGACGTCGCGCCGGGCCGCAGCCGGATCACGGTGACTCTGCACAGCGTCCGCGAGGCGTCGGGCGGGGAGGTGCAGCGCGGTCTCGAGGAGACCGTCGACTCGCTGATCAGCGCGGCGGCCGAGGACGGCGCGAAGGCTTGAGACATGACACGGCCCCTGGCGTACGAGACGCCAGGGGCCGTGTGTCCTGAGTGGATCAGGCGGTACCGATCAGGCGACGCTGACGGCCGTCCACGCCGCGGCGACCGCGGTCGACTCGGCACTGCCGGCGCCGAAGAGCTCGTCGGCAGCGGCGATCGTCTGGACGCGAGCGTCCGCGTAGTCCGTCGTCGAGGTGAACTTCGTCGACAGCGCGTTGAACCAGATCTTCTCGGCGCTCTCGTGGCCGATGCCGGTCACGGTCGAGCCGTCACAGGTGGGGCTGTCGTAGTCCACACCGTTGACGTTCTTCGCACCGCTGCCCTCGGACAGCATGTAGAAGAAGTGGTTCGCGATACCGGACGAGTAGTGCACGTCCACGTTCCCGGCGTCGGTGCTCCAGCAGCCGAGCGAGGAACCGTCCTTGGTCGGGTCGTCCATGTAGCGCAGCGGCGAGCCGTCACCATTGATGTCGATCTTCTCGCCGATCAGGTAGTCACCCGGGTCCGCGGCGTTGTTCGTGGAGAACTCCACCATCGAACCGAAGATGTCACTGGTGGCCTCGTTCAGGCCGCCCGACTCACCTTCGTAGATGAGGCCGGCGGTGTTGGAGGTGACGCCGTGCGACATCTCGTGGCCCGCGACGTCGAGCGAGGTCAGCGGGTGCGAGTCGCCGATGCCGTCGCCGTAGGTCATGCAGAAGCACGAGTCGTCCCAGAAGGCGTTGACGTAGGCGTCGCCGTAGTGCACGTTGCTCTCCGCGCCGACACCGTCGTTCTTGATGCCGTTACGGCCGTGGACGTTCTTGTAGTAGTCCCACGTGGCGGACGCACCGAAGGCGGCGTCGACGGCCGCGGTCTGGTCGTCGGTGCCCTCGCCGGTGCCCCAGGCGTTGTCGGCGTCGGTGTAGAGCGCGCCGGTGTCCGCGTTCGACACCTGCTGGTTGCCGCGGGTGCCGTCGACCATGTTGAAGCCGTCGCCGCCCTCGGTGGTCTCGAGCGCGACATCACCGCTGTACAGGCTCTTGCCCGTGCCCGCGGCCTGCTCGATGTCGTCGTACGAGTACAGCTCCTTGCCGGACTTGGCGTCGGTGAAGACGTGGAGCTTGCTCGGCGTCTGGTCGGCCTTCATGCCGGTCATGACGGTCTCGTAGGCCAGCGTCGGCGCGGTGCGCACCGCGTACACGACCAGCGAGGACTTGCCGGCCTTGTAGTTGACGCCCTTCTGCGCGGCCATCGCCTTGTTGGCAGCGGCGGGCGCGGCCATCGCGGGCTTGGTCGACAGGTTGAACTTCGCCTCCGACGCCTTGTTGACGGAGAGAACGTCACCCTTGGCGCTCTCGGTGACGACCATGTCGCCGCCGATCACCTTCATGCCGTTGTAGGTGCGGTCGTAGCGCAGGTGACGCTGACCGTCCTTGGTGACGATCGCGTCCTTGACGACCAGCTTCTCCTGCGAGCCGAGGCCCGCCTTGGCGGCGATCTTCGTGAGTTCGGTCTTGGCCAGCGCGTTGGTGTCAACAGCGCCCGCCGACGGGTTGCTACCCGTTTGCGAAGCCGTCGCGGCCAGCACGCCGCCCCCGATAGTGGCCGTGACCGCGACAGCGGTCGCGCTCACCCAGGCCAGGGTCCTGCGGTTCATGAATGGGCTCCTCGCGTTTGTCCGAAGCTGGGCCGCACGGAGTTCAAACTGGACCCCCGGGCGAGCTCGTCACCGATCATGCACAGGCAGCAATGTGTGCCGTAAGCGACCTTCGGATGAAACGCGGAACGCTGTTCCGGCGATGCCAAGGGCAGGGAAACGTGTTTCGCGCCGGTATTGACGCGAAAACCTACTTTCGTTGTGAGCCAAATACTCCAACGCATTACTGCGATTGTCCCGCTACTACTTTCGCGCCAAATCTGTTAACTGTTTATAAGTCGGTGACGCGCCTCACGGATGGGACGGATCGCCTGCCACGCGGGGTTGCATCCGCTGCAGCAGGGCGTGCAGCCGGCGTTGCTCGGCGACCGTGAGCTCGTCGGTCATGGGGGACAGGGCCTGCTCGATCTCGGCGCGGACGCGGTCGGCGAGGACCGCCGCCCGCGGGGTGATGAAGACGTCGACGGCGCGCCCGTCGGCCGGGTTCGGGACCCGGCGGAGCAGCCCGCGCTTCTCCGCCCGCAGCGTCAGCGACACCTCGTGCTCGGCGCAGATCCGGTTCAGCACGGCCATCGTCGCTAGGGAGGTCATGGTGAAAGCCGCCGTGGTGTCCTCTTTCGACAGACCGCCGAGCAACGCGGAGTTCCCCGTGCCGGCCCCGGCGGGCCGCGACGAGGAGGTCGTCGACGTGATCGCGGCCGGGCTGCACCCCCCGCGTGCGGTCCCAGACCAACGGGTCGCACTACACCGCCGCAGCATCCCGCTCCCCGAAGGCGCCGACCCGGTCGCGATCGCGGCCGCGCTCAACCCGGCGATGACGTCCTGGATGGCGTTGGGTCGCCGTATCGAGGCCGGGCCCGGCCTGCGCATTCTCGTGCTCGGCGCGACCGGCAACGCGGGCCGCATGGCCGTGCGGAGCGCCACCCGGTTCGGCGCACGCAGCGTCGTAGCGGCGGCCCGCGACACCGCCCGGCTCTCTTCGCTGGGCGCCACCGACACCGTCCCGCTGGCGGACACCGAGCGACTCGGCGCGGCCGCCGCGCTGCGCGCCGCCGACCTGCGGATCGTCGGCAGCGGCCAGGGCTCGATCGCCCCGGCGCGACTACCTCGCCGAGCTCCCGGAGCTGATGAAGGAGATCGCCACGATCGGGCTGGATACGCGCGTCGTGCCGTTGTCCCAGGTCACCGAGGCCTGGGCGGAAGCCCCCGGCACCGCTGCCCGCATCGTCATCACCCCCTGAGCCGGTGGTCCAGGGCCGCGCCGAGTTCGGTGGCCGTCACCACCTCTGTGAACGGCGAGGCCGCGATGTCCGCCGCGCGGCCGTCGGCGGCCCCGGCGATCGCGTCGGCGGTGCGGCCCGTGCCCGCCACGACCAACACCGCCCGGCCGCGCTCGATGCTCTGCGCCGCGTCCGCGTAGGTGATCTCGCCGCCGTTGACCAGCAGGGTGGCCGACCCGCGCCCGCCCGCTATCACCGACGCCACCTCCGCCAGCCACGGCGACTCGTCGCCCCACGAGTCACCGGGCACCAGCAGGTGCACGTGGTTCGGGGCGAGTGCCACGTCGCCCAGCGCTTCCTCGACGAGCACGCCGACCAGCGTGAGCCCGTCGCCGAGCTCGGCCATCGCCTTCATGACGCCGACATCGGTGCCGCCGTCGACCACGGCCGCGTCGTGCTCGGCGAGCACCGGCACCGCGGCGCGCAGCAGGTCACGCACGAGCGCCAGGTGGTCGTCGCTCATGCCGCCGGCCCCGCCGACGAGCACGAGCACGGGCCGCTCGCGACGGACCCCCAGCTTGTCCAGCGCTTCGCCCAACTCGTCGACGGCACGCACACGCACGCGCCGGTCATCGTTCACGGGTACCAATATCGCCCAGCTGCTCGCGCATGTCCCGCAAAGCCGTCACATCGGCCCGGCGAATGTCCGGCAACGCGGTCGCGATGACGTCCAGGAGTTCGAGCACCCAATCGGTGAAATTCTCGGGAAATGCTGGGAATTCCCATTTCCTATGTGCGCGTCGTCGGCTCGATGCCCATGGCCGCGGCCGCCGCCAGTGCCCGGTCGACGAGCGCGCCCGCCGCGCCGGTGTAGCGCGCCGGGTCCAGGAGGTCGGCGAGCCGCTCGCGGCCCAGCACCTTCGCCAGCTCCTCGTGCGCCCCTGCCTGTGCCAGCAAGCGCTTCGCCGCGGCCTTCCCCATCGTCCGGCTCAATGCGACGGTGAGCCGCTCGCTGACGATCTCGCCCGCGGTGAGTTCGACGTTGTGGCGCATGCGATCCGCGTGCACTTCAAGCCCCTCGGCCAGTTCCGCGGCGGTGTGCGCGGCGCCGCCGGTCAGGCGCAGCGCCTCGCGCAGCGGCTGCCACTCGGCGTGCCACGCACCGGCCGGGCGCTCGTCCTCGGCCAGCATCGACTGGGTGAGCACCAGGGCCAGCGCGGGCACCTGCCGGGCGGCGGTGACGACCAGCGTGGCGAGCACGGGGTTGCGTTTGTGCGGCATGGCCGACGATCCGCCGCGGCCGGGTGCGGCGGGCTCGGCCACCTCGCGGATCTCCGTGCGGGACAACGTTTGCACGTCGACGGCGAACTTGCCGAGCGCGCCGGTGACGAACGCGAGGGCGGCGCCGAGGTCGGCGATCGGCGTGCGCGCGGTGTGCCAGGGCAGCACGGGCTCGGCCAGCCCCAGCTCCGCGGCGAAGGGGGCGATCAACGTGGTGGCGTCGAAGTCCGGCCGGTCGGCCGCGGCGTGCTCCCCGTACGCGGCGAGCGTGCCCGCCGCGCCGCCCAGCTGTGCGGGCAGCACGATCGCACGGACCCGGCGCAGCGCGTCGAGGGTGAGCCCCAGCCACGTCGCCGCCTTCAGCCCGAACGTGACGGGAACGGCGTGCTGGGTGAGGGTGCGTCCGGCCTGGACGGTGTCGCGGTGGCGGGCGGCCAGCCCCGCCAGCGCCGCGGCCACCCGCGCCAGGTCGGCGGCGACCAGGTCGAGCACCCGCCGGGCGACGAGCATGCACGCCGAGTCGAGGATGTCCTGGCTCGTCGCCCCGCGGTGGACGTAATCGGCCGCGTCCGAGGCCACGACGTCGGTGAACGCCGGCACCAACGCCACCACCGGGTTGGCCGCGTCCCGTCCGCGGCGGGCCAGGTCCACGAGATCGAGCCGTTCGGCCCGGGCTGCGGCCGCGATCGCAGCCGCGGCCTGCGCCGGCAGCAGCCCGGCCGCTGCCTGCGTCCGCGCCAGCGCCACCTCGACGTCCAGCATGGCCGCCAGGTACGCCTCGTCGGTCGTCGCCGCCCCGGCCGGGCTGCCCGCCCAGGTCGGGGCGAGCAGCCCGGAGTCGGTACCAGCGCGGTCGGTCGTCATGGTGCCCATCCTCGACCTCGCGCAGGAGCACCGCACGGACGCCAACCCGTACGCTTGGCTAATGATCCAGTTACGACTGGCCACGGGGGATCTGGAACGGATGCGTTTCGACGTCTCACCGATGGTCGAAGTGGTGCAGAGCGGGCGAATGCTCAACTCGGGCCGGTGGCGGCCGCCCTACGAGGAGTGGTTCGCCGAGGCGCGTGCGCGGGTCCGCGCGCTCGACACGCAGCTGCTGGCGCTGCTGCTGCCGGCGGACGCTCCGTTCATCGCCGACTTCCTCATCGCGCGGCCGGGGCGCGGGACCACGATCGAGGGCCACCTGCGGGCGATCGCCGAGTACCCGGCGGACCGCCTGCGCGAGGACCTGCTCGTGGTCTGGTCCGAGCACCGGCCGGCGCGACTGGTGGAGCTGCTGGCCGACCCGGCGGGCGCCTCCCGGCGGATCGCGGACACGCTGCACGACTACTGGTCGCTGCTCATCGAGCCGCACTGGCGGCGGATCAAGGCCGTGCTGCGTGACGACGTGGCCTACCGCGCGACGCGGCTGGCGGCCGACGGCCTCGACGGCATGCTCGCCGACCTGCACCGGGAGCTCAGCGTCGCCGACGGCACGCTGCTGATCGACAAGCCGCGGCACGACCTGGACCGGGACCTGGGCGGTGCGGGGCTGTGCCTGGTGCCGTCCGTGTTCTCCTGGCCGGAGCTGATCGTCATGGCGCGGCCGGGGGAGCCGGCCGACCTCACCTACGGCTGCCGTGCCGCGGCCACCGTCTGGGGCGCGGCGCCGCCACCACTGGAGGACCCGCTGGGCGCGCTGCTGGGGCGCACCCGGGCCGGGATCCTGCGCGGGCTCGGGCAACCGCACAGCACGACGGACCTCGCGGCGCGGCTGGAACTCAGCATGCCGGCGGTCAGCCAGCACCTCGCGGTGCTCCGGCGTGGCGGCATGGTCACGTCGTGGCGATCGGGCCGCCGCGTGCACTACCAGCGGACGCCGCTGGCGACGAGCGTGCTCGCCGCCAACGAGGACATCACCGAGGTGGCTCCGTCTCTCCGTTCGTGACCGGCGATGTGCCGCCGCCCGCGACGAAGACGCCGTTGCCGAGCGGGGTGCGCCGGTAGAGCACCCGCCGCCCCGAGCGCCACGAGGTGACCAGCCCGTTCTGCCGCAGAACGCTCAGGTGGTGGCTCACGGCGGCGGGGCTCTGGCCCAGCTGCCGGGCGAGCTCGGTCGTGGTGCTCGGCAGCGCCAGCCGGGCGAGGATGGCCGCTCGCGTGCGCCCCAGCAGCGCGCCGACGGCGTCGTCGTCCGGCTCGTCGCCCGCGGTCGCGCGCCACAGCGTTTCCGCCTGCCGCGCGCCGTAGATGATGCTCGGCGGCCCGGACCGCCCCGGCGCGACGAGCAGGAACGGCCAGGTGAACACGGACGGGACCAGCCGCAGCCCCGACCCGGCCGACTCCGGGAGCGTCAGGTTCTTGCCGACGAGATTGGGGTGCAGGGAGGCGAACACCGCGGCGGTCCCGCCCTCGGTGAGGCTCTGCGCCCGGTAGGCGATGTCGTCGTCCAGCGCCGCGCGGATCCGCGGCCACTCCGGCTCGACGGCGGTCGACCAGTAGGTGTGCAGCGCGTCGGCCAGGCGGCGCGGGCCGGCCGGGCCGGCGGTGATGTCGCGCAGGACAGGTGGCGGGGTGAGGCCGGTCCAGACCTCCTCGAGGTCGGTGCGCACGACCTCGGGCGGGCACTCGGCGATGCCCGACAGCTGCCGTTCGATGTCCGTCGCCTGCTCGTCGATCAGGAAGTTGGCGACCACCGGCTGCCCGGGAACGACGGCGCCGAGCAGCGCGGTGTCGACCGCGGTGAGGCGGCCGCGGACCTGCCGGTGCCAGTCCCGGAAAGGCGCGCGGATCCGGCCCGTGGCGAGCATCCACAGGCTTTCCACCACCTCGACAAGCGGCGACTGGGCGAAACGCAGCCGGCTCAGGTCGGTCGCACTCAGGCGAAGCGGCGTCATGTCCGCGATCGTAAGCGGCACCTCGAATGTGGCCGGACGATTTCGGCTGGACGAAATCGTCAAACCGGACCGACTGTTAAGCCAGCGTCGAATCCTGCGCCGGGTGGCGTGTCGGCCAATAGCGTTTCCCGCGTCCCGAGTTTGTTCACCACGCTGAGGGGAGAGAGATGAAAACCATCGGAAAGGTATTGACGGCGGTCGCCGTCTGCGTCGCGGGAGTCGTCCTGGTGGCGCCGAACGCGAGCGCCCTGCCGGATCCGTCCTGGCACGGACAGTTCCGCGCTCCGGTCAACCACGGCCAGTCGCCTGCGCCGGTCGGGCACGGGCAGTTGCGGGCTCCGGCGACCAACGGGCAGTCGCCTGCGCCGGTCGGGCACGGGCAGCTTCGGGCGCCGATCAACCACGGGCAGTTGCGGGCGCCGATCAACCACGGGGATGCCCCGGCTCCGGTCGACAACGGAGAGTCGCCTGCGCCGGCCGGGCACGGGCAGTTGCGGGCTCCGGCCACCCACGGGCAGTCGCCTGCGCCGGTCAACCATGGGCAGTTGCGCGCCCCGGTCCACCACGGGGAATCGCCCGCCCCGATCGGGCACGGGCAGTTGCGGACGCCGATCAGCCACGGTCAGCTGCGGGCCCCGGTCAGCCACGGGCAGTAGAACTGGGGGTGCAGGGGGTGCGACGGGAGGTCGCACCCCCTTCGGTCCACTATGGACTCTCCGCGAAGACCGGGGGTCTGCCGCTCGGGCGGTAGGGCAGGCGGAAGGCCGCGGCGGCCTCGTCGAGGTCGGCGATCGCGCCGAGGACCTGTTCCAGCTCGCCGATGGCCGCGGGCGGGTTGCCCTGTGCGTACGCGGTCAGCGGCGCGAAGTTGAGCGCGGTGACGTTGTCCCACGCGACCGCCAGGTCGGCCGGTTCCGGGCGGACGACCGCGGGCGCGGCGCCCGCGAAGCCCGGCGCCGCCGTGCGCGGCGAGATCGTGTCGGCGATCCGCTCGGCGAGCAGGCCCGGCACCGTGCGCTCCGCGGCGACGGACACGCGCAGCAGGAATGCCCGGTCGGTGTAGCGCCGGACGGCGTCGGACACGAGCGCGAGTGCCGCGCCCGCGAACTCGTCCGGCTCGCGAGCCACGTTCCACACCCCGGTAGGCGCCGGGCCCGGCTGGGCGAGCCGGGTGAGGTCGGCCGCGCGGGCGGCGAGATGCGCGCGCAACCCCGGCCCGACCGAATAGGGCAACAGGCCGACCGACAGCATGGCGCGGTACGGCAGCTGCGCCAGATCCGTCCACAGTGGATCCCACGCCTGCCGCTGGTGGCGCAGCGGCGTCACGGCCGTCAGCCACGGGTGCGCGGTGTCGCCCCGCCTGGACTGCTGCACGGTCAGCCGCTTGCGCACCTCGACGATCCCGTCGCCGGGCGGCTCGAACGGCCGCAGGACGCGATGGGTCTCGTCCGCGTCGGTCACCGGCGCCGCGACGGCGTGTCCGGGCAGGATGCCGAGTTGCTCGCGCAGGTGCGCGCATCGGTGTTCGGCCTCGTCCGGGTCGGCCGCCTCGGTCCGCACGACCAGGAACGCGTCGAGGCGGGGCTTGTCCGACCGGGTGAGGTAGCGCATCTCGATCGCCGCACCGGCCGGCGCGACGGTGTCCCAGCAGGACCGCAGCCAGACCGAGTCGTCCGGGACCGGGTCCCGCGGGCCGTGGATGTGCACGTCGCCGCTCATCTCGGCGACCTGTACGACCGAGTGCGCGTGTCCGGAGTGGACATTGGAAACGCCGTGCGGTTCACGCGATGGGGCCTGCGCGGACCTCTGCGCCGGGGGCGCGGCGGGCGTGACGCGACTCGCCGCCCACGCCCACCAGCGACCACCGCCGCCGGCGGTGATCACACCCGGGGGAGTCACCGCCGTCCCGGCGGCGGCGCCTGCCACTGCATGCCATCGTGCCGCGGCGCACTTGGTTGCGGGGCGGCGGTGGGCAGGCCCTCGATGGGCGGCATTCCGTTCGGGAACCCGTAGCTCGTGGGCACCTCGATGTTCGCCACCGCGGTGTGCAGCGCCTCGCGGCACACCGCGTGCACCGCCTCCCGCATCGCCTTGAGCCGCTCGAGGTTGAGCAGCTTCCCGACGAGGCCGAGACCACCCGTGCGCTGGGAACTGCCGAAATAGTGTTGCAGCAGCACGGATCCCTTTCGCACCCGCCACATGTTCCAGCCCAGGTACAGGCTGGTGCCGTAGCTGAACACCGAGACATAGACGTAGTGGTAGCCGTCGACCAGCGCCAGCCGGTTCTCGGTCGTGCCGACGACCGGCGTACGCATGGCGAGCGGCTGGATCGGCAGCGCGCGTTCCCGCAGCTTGCCCGCGATGTGGCTGTACACCGAGTCGGCGGCCGCCGCCCGGCCGGCCAGCACGGTGCACCATTCGCTGATGGGTTCCTGCTTCTCGCTGTTGAGAAACGCGATCCAGGTACCGGCGAACAGCCCGATCGCGAGCAGCACTCCGATGAGGATGACACCGCCGCCGCCGGACGAGCTGGAGGAGCCGGATCCGAACAGGCCGCCGGTGAACAGGCCGATGACGAGGAAGATGACGAACGTGGCGATGGCCAATCTGGTCGACCGGCGCCACACGGCACGGATGACGTCGAACCCAACAGAATCGTCGAGAAGTAAATCAATCGGCTCGTGCCGGAGAGTTTTCCCGAGATATGTTGCGTCTCCGCCGGAGTTCTCCGGTAGCGGTACAGGGTTGGTCGACATGTTGAAAAAACATAGCAGGACCCGCAAGGCAAATGCCGCAAAGGGGGATGTGTCAACTATTTGTCCAGTTGAGCGCGTCTTGTAGGCTTTGTCGACGTGGAAGCACCCAAGGTGTTCGTGTCCTACATTCATGAGAACCCCCAGCATCGCGACGACGTGCTGGCCTTCGCGAGGTTCTTGCGTAACAACGGCGTGGATCCGGTGCTGGACATGTGGTCGGACGAGCACCGGCACGACTGGTACACGTGGGCGATCCAGGAGATGACCGCCGCCGCGTACATCATCGTGGTGGCATCGCCGACGTACCGCCTCGTCGGCGACGGGATGGGCCCGTCGGACCTGCATCGCGGCGTCCGCTCCGAGGCGGCGCTGCTCCGCGACGAGTTGCACGGCCAGCGGGGCGAGTGGACGCGCAAGGTGTTGCCGGTGCTGCTGCCCGGCCACGACATCAGCGAGATCCCGAGATTCCTGTCGCCGTACTCGGTGAGCCGGTACGTCGTCACCGAGTACACCGTGCCCGGTGCGGAGGACCTGCTGCGGGTGATCCTCCAGAATCCGGCACACGTGCCGCCGCCGCTACTCCCGGCGCCGGACCTCCCGCCGCGTCCGGCGCCCGTTGCGGGCGACCCGGTCTGGTGCGCCGAGATGTCCGGGGTCGGTCACGGTGACGCGCCGGTCGAGGTGCACCTGCTGCCGGGCGAGGAACTGGTCCCTTGTGGACTCGAGGACCTGCGCCGGGCGCTGTCCGGCGTGGCGGCCTCGGTGCGGCAGGACGAGCCGGGTGAGCTGGCGTGGGCCGAGACGGCCGGCGGCGGCATCGCCGTTTTCCCTACGGGACAACGAACCGCGTGGTGCACGCCGGCGAGCTCGGCCGACCTCGCCGCGGCGCTGGCCGAGCGGATCGAGCTGCTCGCCCGCCTGGATCTGCCGTCCCCCAACGCATGGGTGCCGGTGGCGCGCGCGGGTTCGGCGCGCGCTGCCCTGCCTCGCGTCGCGGCCGGCGGAATCGACCCGGCCGCTCTCGCCGGCATGCTGGCCACCCAGCTGATCCCGGACCGACCCGCGGCGCCCCGCGCGGAATCCGGAGTCACGAATTCCGTCACCGGAAACGTGACCGGCAACGTGATCCAGAGTCACACGATCACCGGTGATATCAACCTTTCCTAGGCGTTTCTTGGACGTCCGGCCGCCGCCGGGTCCGTGCAGCACATCGCCGCCCGCAACGAGATGCAGCCGCTCGTGTGGTCGGTCGACACCGAGGACTGGACCCGGCCCGGCGTGGCCGCCATCGTGGCCAAGGTGCAGCAGGCCGGCGATGACGACGTCGTCCTCCTGCACGACGCGGGCGGCGACCGCCGGGAGACCTTGACCGCTCTCGAGCGGGTCCTCCCGTGGCTGGTCGAGCAGGGATACACCTTCGACGTGCCCGCGTGACGTAATATCCGCCCCGTACGCCGAGGACGGGAGCCGAGCAGGTGGGTGGCATGACGAGGACGGGCCGTGCCGGCCTGCTCGTCGCCGCGCTGTTGATGCTCCTCGGCGTCGTCGCCCCGGCCGGATCACCTGTCGCGGCCCTGCCGGCGACCAGCCCGGTCGCCGTCGAGCCGGGGTCGGCAGGCCATGCGTGGCAGGACGTCCTGCACACCGTCCGGGACCAGCCGCTCCGGCTGTCGGCGGCCCGGCACGTGCCGCCTGCCGCGTCGGACACCTGGTGGGTCCTGTCCGAGCAGGCCCAGGGTGGCTGCCCGCCGTGCGGGCGGGCACAGGCCGGTGCGCCCAGCGACCGGCCTGTGGCAAGCGTGGCGTCACCGCCGCGGTCCTCGCGCGCGCCTCCGTATCGAGTGAGCTGACCCAACACCTTTGCGCCGCACGGTTTCGCCGTGCCGGCGTCTTCGCTCACTCCATTAAGGACAATTCCTCATGTCTTATGTCGTTCTGGTACTGCTGGTTGCCTCCATCGCGTTCGGCATCGGTCTGCAGGTGGCGATGTTCGTGTCGAACCGGCCGTTCTACGGGATGGTGGGGGTCGGCGTGCTGCTCGGCCCGTCCACCATCCTGGCGTTCACGCACATCGCCATCGCGTGATGGCCGTTTCCCCTGACCAGGAGTACCTTTTGTCCGAATGTTCCCGACGTGGGGAGGAACGGTCATGGGGAAGACGGTCTCGAGCAGTACCGCGACATCGCGGCGGTGATCATCGGGCGGCGGGTGTTCGACCTGACCGGCGGCTGGGACGGCGTCCCCGCCGCCGGTGAGCACGTCTTCGTCGTCACCCACCGGCCGCCGACCGACTGGGAGTACGCGGACACGGCGCCGTTCACGTTCGTCGACGTGTCGAGCTGCGACTCGGGCTCATCGACCAGGTCGTCGTGAACCTCGTGCCGGTGGTCTTCAGGTCGGGCCGGCCGTTCTACGCGACGGGCACGCTGGACGAGCCGCTGCAGCTCGACAACCCCGTGCGGGTCGTCCAGGGCGACCGGGTGACGCACCTCGTGTACGACGTGGCGAAGCGGGCCTGATCAGCGGCCGAGGATGTCGGCTTTCTCGGCCTCGAACTCCTCGTCGGAGAGCACGCCTGCCTTGCGCAGCTTGCCGAGCCGCTCCAGCTTGCCGATCTGGTCCTCGCTGATGCCCGCGGCCGCGGGTTCCTCCTCCGCGTGGTTGCCGTTGCGCCGCTTGATGGCGCCGACCACCGCGGTCGCGGCGCCGGCGAGCACCGCGGCCTTGCCCAGCCGGCCCGCCCGGTGCCGCCGGGCTCCCAGTCGTCCAAGGCGCATGGCCCGCTCGCTTTCTCCTCGCCCCTGCGCGGCCGAGGCTGCCCGGCGCCGCCGCCGGGCGCCTCATCCGACGCGGGTGAAGCGGCTCAGGCCGACCAGTGTCCGTAGTGGACCACGTCGGTGAGCGGGCGGCGCTTGCGCGGGGCGGCCATGACGTCGCCGTACCGCCGGGCGTCCGGGGCCGCGTGGCCCAGCAGCACGATGCCGATCGGGAGGTAGCCCGCGGGGATGCCGAGCAGTTCCCGCAGCTCGTCGGCGTGGCTGCCGACGAAGGCCGCCGCCACGTTCTCGTCCACCGCGGCGAGCAGCATCAACATGACGGCCGCGCCCGCGTCGGTGTACCAGTACGGCACCTCCCACAGGTCCTCGTCGCTCCAGTCCGCGACGGCCCGCATCTTGTCCGGCTCGCGGTACCGGGCCCGGTAGATCTCCGGGCTGGTGCACACGACCACGTGCACCGGCGCCTGCGCGACGAAGTTGGGGTGGCCGGACTCGACGAACATGTCGTCGTCGCCCGCGATCGTGCGGCGGACGGCGTCGTCGGTGACCACGACGAACTCCACGCCCTGGCTGTAGCCGGCGGTCGGCCCCCGGCGCCCGATGTCCAGGATCCGGTCGACGGCCTCTGGCGCGACCGGCTCGTCGGTGAACGACCGGACCATCCGCCGCCTGCGCACCGCCTCGGTGAATTCCATGCCCTCATCATGGCCAGACGGCAGTGCAATGTGACATATTACTGAGGTGGATGTGCTGGTGATCGGCGCCGGCATCGTCGGTGCGGCCTGTGCGTACTACTGCGCCCAGGCCGGGCTGCGGGTCGGCGTAGTCGAGCGTGGCGCGGTCGCGGGCGGGACGACCAGCGCCGGCGAGGGCAACATCCTGGTGTCCGACAAGGCGCCCGGCCCGGAGCTGGATCTCGCGCTGCTGTCCGCCGGGTTGTGGGCGGAGCTGGGCGAGCGGTTCGGTGATCGGATCGAGCTGCACCACAAGGGCGGGGTCGTGGTCGCCCGGACGCCGGATGCCGCGGCCGGGCTCGACACGCTCATCGGCCGGCAGCGCGCGTGCGGCATCGACGTGACCCGGGTCGGCGCTGCCGGGCTGGCCGAGCTGGAACCGCGGCTGACCCGCGACGTCGCCTGCGGCGCCTACTACCCGCAGGACATGCAGGTGCAGCCCATGCTCGCGGCGGCGGAGCTGCTCCGGCGGTCCGGCGCGACTGTCCATACAGGAACAGAGGTCGTCGGGTTCCGGCTTCGTGGCGGTGCCGTCACGGGTGTGCGGACCAGCTCGGGCGTCCTCGACGCGCGATGGGTGATCAACGCCGCGGGCACCTGGGGCGGGGAGGTCGCGGCGCTGGCCGGCGCGCCCGTGCCGGTGCTGCCGCGGCGCGGGTTCATCCTGGTCACCGAGCCGTTGCCGCCGGTCATCCGGCACAAGGTCTACACGGCGGACTACGTCGCCAACGTGGCGAGCGACGACGCCGGGCTGGAGACGTCGCTGGTCGTGGAGGGCACCCGGGCCGGGACCGTGCTGATCGGCGCGAGCCGCGAGCGCGTCGGGTTCGACCGGACGATGTCGCTGCCGGTGCTGCGGAAGCTTGCCGCGCAGGCGGTCGGGCTGTTCCCGTTCCTCGCGGAGGTGTCGGTGCTGCGCAGCTACGTCGGCTTCCGCCCGTACTGCCCCGACCACCTGCCGGTCATCGGGCCGGACCCGCGGGCGCCGGGGCTCGTGCACGCGTGCGGCCACGAGGGCGCGGGCATCGGGCTGGCCGCCGCGACCGGTCACCTCATCGCGCAGACGCTGACCGGCGCGACGCCCGAGCTGGACCTGCGGCCGTTCCGCCCGGACCGCTTCGAGGCGGTGGCATGACGACTTTTGTCTTTGGCGACAAGGAGATCGCGGCGCAGCCGGGGCAGAGCGTCGGGGCGGCCCTGATCGCGGCCGGGTACCGGTCGTGGCGCACCACCCGGCACGGCGGGGCGCCACGCGGCGTGTTCTGCGGCATCGGCGTCTGCTTTGACTGCCTGGTGGTGGTCAACGGGCGCCCCAACCAGCGGGCCTGCCTGACCGAGGTGTACGACGGTGACGAGGTCCGCCCGCAGGAGGGCACGGGCCATGACAGCTGACGACGCGAGCATGGCAGGCGGCCGGGGCCTGCGGCGATTGCCACGGACATCGGCAGCGCGGCGGACTGCCAGGTCCCGCGGTGGCTGTGGGAGGCGGCGATGACGGCTGGGAGCGGTCGCGCGGCGGGATGGTCAAGGCCTGCGCGAGGACGCGTGCCGCCGGCCACCACGGACATCACCCTGCGCGGAGGACGGCCGGGACTTGCGCGGTGGCGCGTGTGCCACTGCGGGAGGTGGCCATGACCGCTGACATCGCGGTTCTCGGTGCAGGACCGGCAGGGCTCGCCGCCGCAGTCGCCGCCCATCGGGCCGGCGCGCGGGTCACGCTTGTCGACTCCGCGCCCCGCCCGGGCGGGCAGTACCTGTGCCACCGCGGGACGTGGCCATGACCGCTGACGTCGCGGTTCTCGGCGCCGGGCCGGCAGGGCTCGCTGCCGCGGCAGCCGCTCATGATGCGGGTGCGCGGGTCACGCTCGTCGACTCCGCGCCCCGCCCCGGCGGGCAGTACTTGCGCCACCGCGCGGGCGAGCCCGGCCCCGGCACCCCCGTCTACTTCCGGGCGCGCCACGCGATCTGGCACGTCGAGCGCACCGCCGGCGGCTTCACCACCCACACCGACGCCGGCGAGATCCGGTCGGCCACGGTGATCGTCGCGACCGGGGCCTTCGACCGGCAGCTGCCGTTCCCCGGCTGGACCCTGCCCGGCGTGTACACCGCGGGCGGTGCGCAGGCGTTGCTCAAGGGACACGGCGTCGTGGTCGGCGACCGGGTCGTCATCGCCGGGACCGGACCCTTCCTGCTGCCCGTCGCCGCCGGGCTTGCCGCGGCCGGGGTCCGGGTGCTCGGTGTGTTCGAGGCCAACTCGCCGTTGGGCTTCGCCCAGCAGCCGAGCGCCGTTGTGCGGAATCCGGGCAAGCTCGTCGAGGGCGCGCATTACCTTCGGGTCCTGCGCCGTTACCGAGTGCCGTTCCACACCGGACAGACGGTGGTAGCCGCGCACGGCAGCGACACCGTCGAGGCCGTGACCATCGCCAGGCTCGGCTCCGACTGGCGGCCCACTGCCCTCCGCGACGTCGAATGCGACGCGGTGGCCGTCGGCTACGGGTTCACTCCGCAGCTGGAGATCCCCCTGCAACTCGGCTGCGCCACCCACCTCGACACCGACGACAGCCTGGTCGCGACCGCCGACGAACATCAGCGTGCCTCGGCAACGGACGTGTACCTGGCCGGCGAGGTCTGCGGGGTCGGCGGCGCGCAGCTGTCCACTGTGGAGGGCGAGATCGCCGGGCGGCACGCGGCCGGCGCGCCGGTACCCGCGCGGCTCGTGAACCGCCGGGCGCGGCTGCGGGCGTTCGCGGCGGCCATGCACCGGACCTACCCCGTCCGGCCGGGCTGGCGGACCTGGCTCGCCGACGACACGCTCGTGTGCCGCTGCGAGGAGGTCCCGCTCGCGGCCGTCACCGAGGCGATCGACGAGCTCGGCGCGACCGGCGCCCGGGCCGTGAAGCTGCTCGCCCGCCCCGGCATGGGCCTGTGCCAGGGCCGGGTCTGCGGGTACGCGACCGCCTGCCTCGCCGGCCCGGTCACCGCCGACGACCTGCGCGCGATGGCCACCCGGCCCATCGCCCAGCCCATCTCCCTCGCAACCCTGGCACGACACGTGGAGGAACCATGACCAAGCCGTGGCACGGAGTCCTGGTGGCGACCGCGCTCCCGTTCACCAGTGAAACCGGCGAAGCCGCCGTCGACTACGGCCGCTACGCCGAGCACGTCACCTGGCTGGCCGCGCGCGGCTGCCACGGCGTCACGCCCAACTGCTCGCTGGGGGAGTACCCGACCCTCACGCCCGGCGAGCGGGCCCGCGTGGTGACCACGGCCGTCGCCGCCGCGCCCGAGGGGTTCACCGTGATGCCCGGCATCGCCGCGTACGGGGCCGCCGAGGCACGCCGCTGGGCCGAGCAGGCGGGCGAGGCCGGGTGCCCGGCCGTGATGTTGTTGCCGCCCAACGCCTACCGCGCCGACGAGCGGGCCGTGCTGGCGCACTACCGCGAGGTTGCCAAGGCCGGGGTGCCGATCGTGGCGTACAACAACCCCATCGACACGAAGGTGGACCTCGTCCCGGAGTTGCTGGCGCAGCTGTACCAGGAGGGGCTGATCGTCGCGGTCAAGGAGTTCACCGGCGACGTGCGGCGGCCCTACCGCATCGCCGAGCTGGCACCCGGTCTCGACGTCCTGTGTGGAGCCGACGACGTGGCGCTGGAGCTGGCGATCTCCGGCTCACCGGGCTGGGTCGCGGGTTATCCGAACGCGCTGCCCGAGGCGTGCGTGGCGCTGTGGCAGGCGGCGTCGGCCGGTGACCTCGCCACGGCGCTGCCGCTGTACCGGCTGCTGCACCCGTTGCTGCGCTGGGACTCCCGCACGGAGTTCGTGCAGGCCATCAAGCTCAGCATGGACATCGCCGGGCGGCACGGTGGTTCGTGCCGCCAGCCCCGGGTGCCGCTCACGCCTGAGCACGAGGCGGTCGTGCGCGAAGCCACCGAGAAGGCACTTGCCCAGGGACTGTCCTGATGCGAGCCAAGCGGGTCTTCCACGCCGTCGACTCCCACACCGAGGGGATGCCGACGCGGGTGATCACCGGCGGCGTCGGCCTGATCCCCGGTGACACGATGTTCGCGCGGCGCATGCATTTCATCGAGCACCTGGACGGCGTGCGGCGGCTGCTCATGAACGAGCCGCGCGGGCACTCCGCGATGAGCGGCGCGATCCTGCAGCCGCCCGCCCGCCCGGACGCCGACTGGGGCGTGGTGTTCATCGAGGTGTCCGGTTGCCTGCCGATGTGCGGGCACGGCACCATCGGCGTGGCCACCGTGCTCGTGGAGACCGGCATGGTCGAGGTCACCGAGCCGGTCACCACGATCCGGCTGGACACCCCGGCCGGGCTGGTCGTCGCGGAGGTCGCGGTCGACGACGGCGTCGCGCGCTCGGTCACCATCCGGAACGTGCCGTCGTTCACGCTCGGGCTGGACCGGGTCGTCGACGTGCCCGGCCTCGGCGACGTTCGCTACGACATGGCGTTCGGCGGGAACTTCTACGCGATCGTCGACCTCGAGCCGCTCGGGCTGCCGTTCGACCGCGCGGCCGGACAGCGTCTGCTCGACGCTGGTCTGTCCATCATGGACTCGATCAACAAGCACGACCGGCCGGTGCACCCGGAGAACCCGGACATCGCTGGCTGCCACCACGTCTACCTCGCCGCGCCGGGCTCGGACGCGCGGCACTCCCGGCACGCCATGGCCATCCACCCCGGCTGGTTCGACCGCTCGCCGTGCGGCACCGGCACCAGCGCGCGGATGGCGCAGCTCCACACGCGCGGCGAGCTGGCACTGCACACCGACTTCCGCAACGAGTCGTTCATCGGCACGCACTTCATCGGCAGGCTCGTGGGGGAGGCGTCGGTCGGCGACGTGCCCGCGGTGCTGCCGACGATCACCGGCCGGGCCTGGCTCACCGGGACCGCGCAGTACTTCCTTGACCCCGAAGACCCGTTCCCCGAAGGGTTCCAGCTGTGATCCCCACCCCGCGCGCGGCGGTCGAGGCGCTGCGGTCCGCGCTGCGCGCCGGGCTCGACCCAGAGGTGGGCACGCCCCGCACGGTGGTGCCGGTCGCGCAGGGCCAGGTGCTGCTGATGCCCGCGGAGTGGGGCGACTACGTCGGGGTCAAGGTCGCGACCGTGGCGCCGGACAACCCCGCTCGCGGACACCCGCGCATCCAGGGCACCTACCTGCTGCTCGACGCGCGGACCCTCGCCTCGCTGGCCACTGTGGACGCACAGGAGCTGACCGCGGTGCGCACGGCGGCCGTCTCCGCGCTGGCGGTCGACGTGCTCGCCCGCGCGGACGCGGCCCGGCTCGTGGTGTTCGGCACCGGCCCGCAGGCCCGCAGCCACGTGGCGGCGATCCGCGCGGTCCGGCCGGTCACCGACGTCGCCGTGCTCGGCCGGACCCGCACGGCCGAGTTCGCGTCCGAAGTGGACGCGCGGGTCGGCGCGGTCGAGGACGTCGCCGCCGCGGACGTGTTGGTGTGTGCGACCACGTCCAGGACCCCGCTGTTCGACGGCGCCCTGGTGCGGCCCGGCACGATGGTCGTGGCCGTCGGCTCGCACGAGCCGGACGCGCGGGAGGTCGACGACACGCTCGTCGCCGCGGCGACCGTGGTGGTCGAGGCCCGCTCGGCGGCATTGCGCGAGGCGGGCGAGGTGGTGGGCGCGGTGGCCGCCGGCGTGCTCGATCCCTCCACCGTGGTCGGGCTGGCGGAGGTGGTGCGCGGCGCGGCGGTCGAGGACGGGCGGCCGGTGCTGTTCAAGAGCGTCGGGATGGCCTGGGAGGATCTGGTGGTCGCCGCGAGTGGTTGGGAGCAACGGACATGACGGGGGACGGGCTCGCCCTGCCGGCGCTGGGCACGCGGCGCAACCTGCGCGAGGAGATCACCGAAACCCTGCGGGCGGCGGTGATCTCCGGGGAGCTGCGCCCGGGCGTGGTGTACTCCGCGCCCAGCCTGGCCACGCAGTTCGGCGTCTCACCGACGCCGGTCCGCGAGGCGATGCTCGACCTTGCCGGCGAGGGGCTCGTGGACACCGTGCGGAACAAGGGTTTCCGGGTCACCGAGCTGTCCGAAAAGGACCTGGACGAGCT
>Ga0164241_10001630_pt1 | contig 26867 bp, 21 predicted proteins | sample OricomyardsoilBY_FD_108780 | JGI IMG/M metagenome (GOLD analysis project Ga0164241, IMG submission 108780) | Backyard soil microbial communities from Emeryville, California, USA - Original compost - Back yard soil (BY) | ecosystem: Environmental > Terrestrial > Soil > Unclassified | place: USA... | reverse complement strand
TCCGGATCGGGCGTCACCAGCAGGTCGATTTCGTGATCGAGCAGCGCACCGATGCCGCCGAAGCGGAATTTCTGCTTCACGTCCACATCGACGTCCGGCCATTGCGGCAGGTATTGCGCCACCACCTTGAGCAGCCACTGATAGCAGGGATGGCACTCCATGCCGATACGCAACGTGCCGCGCGTGCCACGGGCCATTTGCTTCAGGCTGGCCTCGGCGTGTTCGAGCTGCGGCAGCAGATGGTTCGCCACATCCAGTAGGTACTGGCCGGCCTCGGTGGGCTTGAGGCTGCGGCCCGCGCGCAGCCACAGCGCGGCGCCAAGCTGACCTTCGAGCTTGCGCATGGCGTGGCTGAGCGCGGACTGCGTGAGATGCAGCGCCTGCGCCGCGGCGGTCATCGAACCCTGCCGGTCCACCTCGCGCAGGATCTGCAGATGGATGCGGTCAAGATTCCGACTGGCGGATTTCGAATGAATTGATTTCATGAATTATTGAAATAATATCATTTTAATTCATCCTTATATCGCGGCAGCATGGACCCCATGAATGCCGTACCCGCCAGTTTCCAAGCCCCCGTAGCCGCGCCGCGGCTGCCGGCCCGCCACGATCATGTGGGCAGCTTCCTGCGCCCACCCTTGCTGCTCGAGGCGCGCGCGCGCTTCGCCCGCGGCGAGATCGACGCGCGCGAGTTGCGCGCGGTCGAGGATCGCGCCATCGCGGAAATCGTGCGCTTCCAGCAGGAAGTCGGACTCAAGGCGATCACGGATGGCGAATACCGCCGCGAATATTTCCATATCGACTTCCTCGACCAGCTCGGCGGCGTGAAGACCACGCTGCCCGAAATCGTGAAGCGCGCGGATGGCAGCGAGGAGCTGCGCCCGCCGGTGATCCGCGTGGTGGACAAGGTACGGCACGCGCGCAACATCGAGGTGGACAACTACCTGCATCTGCAGGGCTGCGTGTGCGCCGGCTGCACCGCCAAGGTTGCCATCCCCTCGCCCACCATGCTGCATTTCCGCGGCGGCCGCGACGGCATCAGTCGCGAGGCCTATCCGGAACTCGAGCCCGCCTTTTACGACGATGTCGCCCGCGCCTATGGCGATGAGCTGCAGGCACTGTCCGACGCCGGCTGCAGCTATGTGCAGCTCGACGACACCAATCTGGCCTACCTGTGCGATCCGAAGATGCGGGAGGCCGCGCGCGCGCGCGGCGACGACCCGGGTGAGCTGCCGCAGCGCTATGCGCGCTTCGTCAACAAGGTCGTGGCGCGCAAGCCGCAAGGCATGCTGCTGGCCATGCACCTGTGCCGCGGCAACTTCAAGAGCACGTTCGCGGCCAGCGGCGACTATGAGCCGGTGGCCGAGGCGCTGCTGTCGCAGATGAACATCGACGCCTACTTCCTGGAATACGACGACGCGCGCAGCGGCGATTTCCGTCCGTTACGGCATCTGAAGAAGGGCAAGACGGCGGTGCTGGGCCTGATCACCACCAAGACCGGCCAGCTCGAGAGCAAGGACGACATCAAGCGTCGCATCGACGAAGCCGCGCGCTACGCGCCGCTGGAACAGCTCGCGCTGTCCCCGCAGTGCGGCTTCGCCAGCTCGGCCGAGGGCAACGCCATCAGCTGGGACGATCAGCGTCGCAAGCTCGAGCTGGTGGTCGAGATCGCCGATGAAGTCTGGGGCGGACGTTAGCGCGGGACGCTGACGCTACCCCGAGGCGCTTCTCGCAAAGCCGGCTGCGCTAAGCTTGCGGCATGACGATCCACATCGGCGTACTGAATGTTTCCGACCGGGCCAGCGCAGGCATCTACTCCGACGAGCCCGGACAGGCCTGCGTGGCGCTGCTGCGCGACTGGTTGCTGACACCCTTCGAACTGGACTACCGCGTGGTACCGGATGAAGTCGATGTCATTGCCGGCGAGCTGACGCGCCAGGCCGACGCGACGGGTTGCTGCCTCGTCGTCACCACCGGCGGCACCGGCCCGGCGCCCCGCGATGTCACTCCCGAGGCCACGCTGCGCGTCATCCAGCGCGAAATGCCGGGATTCGGCGAACTGATGCGCGCCACATCGCTGCGATATGTGCCGACGGCAATCCTTTCGCGCCAGACCGCGGGCATCCGCGGCCGTACGCTGATCGTGAATCTGCCCGGCAAGCCCAAGTCGATCCGCGAAAATCTCGAGGCCGTGTTTCCCGCGATTCCCTACTGCATCGACCTGATCGGCGGACCCCGCCTCGAAACCAACGAAGCAAGAATGAAAGCCTTCCGGCCGCGGAGCGTTTGATGACTCGCAGCGGCTTTCAGTCCGGCGGCTGCCGTGGCGGCAACGGCGAGGCCGGCGGGCGCGATTGCGACAGGATCGACTCCTTCGCGATGGCCTCGTGCAGCCGGCAGTAGCTCCATTGCGCCGTCGTTGTTTTCAATGTGCCGCGCGCATAGCCCTCGCAGCTGGCGGGACGGGGCAGCGGATATTCCTCGATCGGATCATCGACCAGATCGTAGAACTCGCAGTGCTCCGGCGCCGCGTCGTTCGCGCACAGGACCTTGTAACGCTGGTTGCGCGCGGCCACTTGCAGCATGTTCTGCTTCACCGGATTCATGGTCTCGGTGAGCTGGAAGTCCTTCACCGGATCGCGCAGCTGCTTCGCGCCGTGGAACAGCAGCGGCGTCAGCGACAGGCCATCCGGCTTCACGAGGTGGCCGGCCCGGTCAGGCACCATCTTCGGAATCTCCAGCCCCGCCAGGTCCAGCATGGTGGAAAACAGATCCACGCCATTGACCGCCACATCGCTGCGTGAACCGGCCTTGATGCGCGGCCCGCGGATGGCCATCTCCACGTGCGCGCCGCTTTCGTAGGCGGTGCCCTTGCTGCGTCCCACACGCGTGATGTACAGGTTGTCGATGAACTCGCGCCCCGGGCCGAACATCCACGTGCCGTTGTCACCCAGATAGATGACGTAGGTATTCGGGTCGGCATCCACGCGCTGCAGCACCTTGGCGATCAGCGTATCCAGGGAGTTGGTCATCGCGCGCATCAGCTGCTTGTCGGTGCAGCGGCCGACATTGGCGGACCCGAAGGTGCCGCCGCAGGCCTGCATTTCCTTGCGCGACGGCTCATCCAGCGTATCGATGTTGGGCACGGCCATGGGGTTCGGCCGCTGCTTGCCCGTGATATGCGACAGGTTGAATGCCAGCCACACGAACCAGGGCTTTTCCGGATGCTTTGATTCCTGCTCGTTGATGAAGTCGAGGGTGTCCGCGACGTTCACCACCGGCGCATAGGACGTGGCCGCCACACCGGGTATCGAGCGCACCGGCGCCTTCTCGGTGCGGAACTGGTCGGGCGGGCTCGACGCATCCTGGATGTGGTACTCCCAGTCCCAGTAGGTATCGACACCGCCATTCATGTTGCCCTTGAACAGGTCGAAGCCGGCTTCCTTCGCCTTCATGCCCGGATAGGGTTTGGCCGAGGTGGTGCCGGTCGCGACCAGGCCGGCAATGTGGTACTTGCCGAACAGCGCGGTGGCGTATCCACCCTTTTCCTTCAGGTCGCGCACGAAGGAGTGGTGATGCTTTTCGAGCCAGCCGTTGTAGTCGATCACGCCGGTGTGCGCCGGATACAGGCCGGTCAGGATCGAGGTGCGCGTGTTGGCGCAGAAGGGCTGCGCCCAGGCCTGCGTGAAGCTCATGCCAGCCCGCGCCAGCGCATTCAGCGTGGGCGTCGAGGCCGGGTGGCCCTTGATCTGCTGGTATTGCGGATGATTGTGGCCCTGCGGGCCGTACTGCTTCAGCAGGCCGTCGATCAGCCCCGGATACATGTCGGAGGTGACATCCACGCCGATGTCATCACCGATGATCAGCAGGATGTTCGGCCGCTTCGGCGCGGCGGCTCCCGCTGGCGCGGCGATCAACAGCCCCGCGGCCAGAAATTTCAAAATGCTCGACGCCAGCCTGCAGGTCATGGTGATACCCCCTGCCGCATCGATATCGCCAATGCCGAAGCCCGTCAATTCAAGGTTGGGGCAACTGATAACCTTTGAGCGCCTGCTGGATCTCGATGTCTTGCGGGAAGCGGCGCGCGGCTGCCCTGAGCACGGCAAGACCCTCGCTCTTGCGTGCGGTTTCGATCAGCGCAAGCGCGTGCACCAGTGCGTAACGGGAATTGTCCGGGGCGAGCACGGCGGCCTGGCTCAGCAAGGCCACTGCCTGCGGCATCCTGTCCGTGCGCACGTACAGCAGCCCCAGGGCGTGATGTGCTTCGCCCGATTCGGGATAGGCAGTGAGCGCTTCGCGCAGCAACGGCTCGGCCAGATCGTCACGGCCGCGCGCCCGGTGCACATCGGCAAGATTCAGCATGGCCGCCAGAAAATGCGGCGACAGCCGCAGCGCCTGTTGCAGCGTTTTTTCCGCGGCCTCCAGATTGCCCTGCGAGGACTGGAACTGCGCCAGATCGGTCATCGACTCGGGCATGTCCGCGTTATGCAGCAGACTGGCCTGGTACTCGTCGAACAGCCGGCGCAGCGCGGGACGCAGATTCTCCGGCGCCTGCTCCGGCCGCAGGTCGATGAGCGCGCGTGCCGTGGCGAATCGTACCGACTTCACCGGATCGGTCAGCAGCGGAGCCAACCGCTCGATCCGCGCTGGCGGCTCGAGCTGTGGCAGCGCCGACGCCGCGGCCGCGCGCAGCAGCGGATCCGGCTCGCGCAACGCGCCTGTTACGGCACTGTCCTGCATGGCTGTGGAGAAGCGGCCGCTTTCCTGCAATGCGATGGCACGCAGTATCGACGGCCGGCTGGCATCCCGAGCGAACGCCAGCAGGTCGGGAACGACCGCCGGATCGTTGCGGCGGGCCGCGGCCAGCAATGCGGCATGCGGGTAGCGCGGTTCGCTGTGGCCAGTGCGCGTGGCCAGGAATTGCGCGGCCCAGCGCGCATCGCGATTGCTGTGGCACTGCGTGCACACGTTCGGCGCGCCGGTCGCAACGCTCGCGGCAGGATCGGGAATGCGCAGCGAGTGGTCGCGCCGCACGTCCACCCCCATGTAGGTGCGCTGGGGCATGTGGCAGTTCACGCACTGCGCGCCGGGTGAATCCGGTTCGTGGAAGAAATGCTCGCGGGTCTGGAATTTCTGCGGCTCGTGGCACTGCAGGCACAGGCCATTGCCGCTGACGCGCAGGCGGCTGCTGTGCGGCTCGTGACAGTTGGTGCAGGAGACCTGGTTCTGATGCATGCGGCTCTGCAGGAATGAGCCGGTCTCGTAGACTTCATCCCGCATCTGCCCATCGTGGAAGTACAGCGGATCGAGCAGCGGGCTCAGCGCATAGTTGTCGAAGAAGCCGGCCGTGGCATCGGGCTGCTGCAGCTCCGAGCGGCGCGAGTGACAACCGGCACACACCTGCAGCTGCGCGCTCATCGCAACTTTGGCGGAAGGAGCAACAGGGCGCGCGCGACTGGACTCCCATGTCTTGCCGATGTTCACCAGCCCCTTGTCCGGTGCACGACGCCCGCCCTTTGCCCAGGCCACGTGCCGCGATCCGGGCCCGTGGCAGGCCTCGCAGCCGACATTCACTTCCTGCCAGCGGGTGTCATAGCGGTTTTCGACGCTGCGGTAGTTCTTTTCCAGTGCGGTGGAGTGACAGGCGGCGCAATGCGAATTCCAGTTCTGCAATGCGCCCGTCCAGTGCAGCGGATCCTCATGCGTGACGCGATGATCGGGGTAGAGGGAAAACCAGCGCTGCCCTCCGGCTGCCGCCGGTCGCGCATCCCAGGCGATGCCCAGCGCCTGCATCCGCCCATCTGGAAACGCGATCAGGTATTGCTGCAACGGGTAGTAGCCGAAGGTGTAGGCAACGCGGAAAGTCTGCGGATTGCCCTGGGCGTTGTCGGTGCGCACGAAATACTGGCCGTCGCGGGTGAAGAAGCGCGACGGATCGCCGAAGTAGTCGTACGTGGCGTCGCTGAAATTGCCCAGCACCGAATGCGAGTCGGCGGCTTCCATCGCGTGGCGATGATGGCTCTGCTGCCACAGCGCAAAGGCCTGTGCATGACAGCCGGCGCAGGCGCTCGTGCCCACGAACTGCGGCGCGGATGGTGGGGTCTCTCTGTGGAGAAACCATGCTGATACGGCCGCCGCCAGCAGCACGAGAGCCACGACTGGCAGCAGTCGTTTCGGATTGAACATCTGTTGCCGATGCTTTCGGTGCGAAATGACGGTCCCGCGCCATCCTAACCGCTGACGCGCTAGACTGCGCGCCCCGCCATCCTGAATGAACATCATGCACCGCCAGCGATTCATGCCTTCAGCCGCGCTCGGACTCATTCTCCTGTTCGCTGCCTGCAGCACGCCGGTACAGAAGCCGGAACGCGCCGGCACCAGCGCGGCGGCGGCGCAACCTGCCGCCGCGATGGGGCCGCCGCGCGGCGGTGCCGGCTATCTGCCCGCGGGCAGCATCGATCTCATGCCGGTACTGCCACCCGCCCCGCAGAAGGGCGATGCCACCTACGAGCATGACCGCCGTGTCTTCCGCGAGACGCGCGTGTTCCAGGGCACGCCGCGCTGGGAGATGGCCTCGGGCGATGCCCAGCTGGGCGCGGCGCAGATGCTGCAGCACTTCGCGTGCAGTCTGGACATCGAGCTGACGCCGCAGCAGGCACCACGCATGGTGCAGGTACTGCAGAAGGCCACGCGCGACGCGGCCGTGGCCATGGGCAAGGCCAAGGATTTCTACAAGCGCCAGCGCCCCTATCAGATCGACGAAGGTCCCACCTGCCGGCCGCGTGAAGAAACCGGCAACAGCTTCGACTATCCCTCCGGCCACACGACGGCCGGATGGGCCTGGGGCATGGTGCTGGCGCAGATCGCGCCGGATCATGCCGTGCCGATTCTCGAACGCGGCCGTGCCATCGGCGACAGCCGGATCATCTGCGGCGTGCACAATGTCTCGGCCGTAGAAAGCGCGCGCTTTCTGGTTGGCGCCACCATGGCGGTGGTGATGGGCACCGAGGCGTATCAGGGCGATCTCATGGCGGCACGTGAGGAACTCGCCGCATTGCGCGCGCAGCCACACACCTCACCCGAACCCCAGCGCTGCGAAGTCGAACGCAAACTGGTGGCCATACAGCCCCGGTAGCACCGCCGGAGCGCGGCGACGCAGCGTAAAGGCGGCCGCGCTATAGTCATCTGAGGGAGACTCCAAGGATCGCGGAATGCTGCTCGCCACACTCTTGATACTGGCTGCCACGGCTGCGATCTACGGAATCACGCAGATCGGCGCCGCCATCACGCTGCTGTTCGTCATTGCGGTGCTGGTGCTGGCCTACAAGCGCCTGCCGCTGCTGGCCTTCTCCATCGTCTTCACCGCGCTGTTCCTGATCTACAGCTGGTTCGGCGCACCCGGCGGGTTGTGGAAGGGCCTGCTGCTGGTGATGCTGGTGGTGATGTGGCTGTTCAATGTGCGGCCACTGCGCAAGGCGCTGATCTCGCGCCCCTTCCTGAAGGGCTATCTGCGCATGCTGCCCACCATGTCTTCCACCGAGCGCGAGGCGCTCGAGGCCGGCACGGTGTGGTGGGACGGCGAACTGTTCACCGGCAAGCCCGACTGGAGCAAGCTGCTGAACACGCGGCCGGCACAGCTCTCGGCCGAAGAGCAGGCTTTTCTCGATGGTCCCGTCGAAGAGCTCTGCGCCATGGTCGATGACTTCGACGTCACGCATCGTCGCGCCGACCTGCCACCGGAGGCCTGGGAGTTCATCAAGAAGCAGGGCTTCTTCGCGATGATCATTCCCAGGCAATACGGCGGCCTTGCGCTCGGCACCTTCGCGCAGTCTTCGGTGCTCATCAAGCTGTCCAGCCGCAGCATCGTGCTGGGCTCCACGGTGGCGGTGCCCAATTCCCTTGGCCCGGCCGAACTGCTGGTGCACTACGGCACCGAGGAGCAGAAGAACCATTACCTGCCACGCCTGGCGCGTGGCGAGGAAGTGCCCTGCTTCGCACTGACCAGTCCCGTGGCCGGATCCGACGCGGCCTCGATCACCGACACGGGAGTGGTGTGTCGCGGCCTGTACGAAGGCCGCGAAGTGCTGGGGCTGAAACTCAACTTCTCCAAGCGCTACATCACACTGGCACCGGTGGCCACGGTCGTGGGCCTGGCCTTTCGCATGTTCGATCCGCAGCACCTGGTCGGCGACAAGGAAGACATCGGCATCACCTGCGCGCTGCTGCCGCGCAATACTCCCGGCATCACCATCGGCCGGCGGCATTTCCCGTTGAACGTGCCGTTCCAGAACGGACCCATCCAGGGTGTGGATGTCTTCGTGCCGCTGGATTTCATCATCGGTGGCGTGAAGATGGCCGGACGCGGCTGGCGCATGCTGGTGGAGCAGCTCTCCGTGGGGCGCTGCATCTCGCTGCCCTCCAGCGCCACCGGCGGCGCCATGGCCGCCGTGTGGGCCAGTGGCGCCTACACGCGCATCCGCAAGCAGTTCGGCATGCCGGTGGGTCGCTTTGAAGGCGTGGAGCAGGTACTGGCGCGCATCCTCGGCACCACCTACATCATGAACGCCTCGCGCTCGGTCACGACGGGCGCCATCGATGGCGGCGAGAAGCCCGCGGTGCCGGCGGCCATCCTCAAGTATCACGTCACCGAGATGGGCCGGCTGGTGGCCGGCGATGCCATGGACGTGCATGGCGGCAAGGGCGTGATGCTCGGCCCCCGCAACTACCTGGCACGTGGCTGGCAGGCGGCGCCGATCGCCATCACGGTGGAAGGCGCGAACATCCTCACGCGCAATCTCATCATCTTCGGCCAGGGCGCCATCCGCTGCCATCCCTTCGTGCTGAAGGAGATGCAGGCCGCGCGCGGCGCCGATGGCGAGCGCAGCGTCGATGATTTCGATCGCGCGCTGTTCGGGCACATCGGCTTCACCATTTCCAATGCCGTGCGCTCGCTGGTGATGGCGCTCACCTTCGCGCGCTTCGAAGGCGCGCCGGGTGAAGGCGTGGTGAAGCGCTACTACCAGCACATCGAGCGTTTTTCGGCGTCGTTCGCCTTTGCCACCGACGTGGCCATGCTGTCGCTGGGCGGCTACCTGAAGAAGAAAGAGAGTCTTTCGGCGCGGCTGGGCGACGTGCTCTCTTATCTGTACCTGGCCTCGATGGTGCTCAAGCACCATCACGATGCCGGCAGCCCGCGCGAGGATCTGCCCATCGTGGAATGGGCCTGCCGCGACCTGCTGTATCGCGCGCAGGAACAGCTGCATGGCCTGCTGCGCAACTTTCCCAATCGCATGCTGGCCTGGCTGATGCGGGCCATGATTTTTCCCCGCGGCCGCACCTACTTTGCGCCCAGCGACAGACTCACCGCGCAACTGGCCGAGCTGGCCATGACCCCCAGCCCCTCGCGTGATCGGCTATGCGCCCACGCCTTTCGCAGCGCGGTGGCCGGCAATCCGCTGGGCGCGTTGCAGGAGGCACTGCTGATGGCCGCTCGCGTGGAACCGATCGAACGGCGGCTGCGCGTCGATGGCGTGAAGACGGGCCGGATCCGTGCGCTGGGCGTCGCCGCCCAGGTAGCCGAGGCGCTGGACATCGGCCTGCTGTCGAAAGAGGAAGCCGAACTGCTACTGGACTATGATCGCCGGATCATGGACATCATCCATGTGGATGATTTCGCGCCAGCAGAATTGCCGGCCGGACAGCCCGGACGTCAAGGCCCACCCAACAACGGAGTATCAGCATGATTCGCCAAGCCACCATCGCCCTGGTTGCCCTTGCATTCGGCGCCACCGCAATTGCCCAGACGCCCGCGCCAGAGCAGGCGGTGAAGGCGGCAGCCGCAGCGGCAGAAAACGCCAACGCGCTGCCGCGCACCGCCGCGCCGGCCGGCGCCAAGGTGTACATCGTCAGCCCGAAGGACGGCGCGACCATCAAGGGGCCCGTTACCGTGGTATTCGGCCTTGCCGGCATGGGCGTCGCGCCCGCGGGCGTGAAGATGGAGAACACCGGCCACCACCATCTGCTCATCGACGCCAGTCTGCCGGCCAATCTCGGATTGCCGCTGCCGGCCACCGACAACATCAAGCACTTTGGCAAGGGACAGACCGAGACGACACTGACGCTGCCTCCCGGCAAGCACACCCTGCAGCTGGTATTGGGCGATCACCTGCACGTGCCCTTCCTGCCCGTGGTCGCCTCGCAGAAGATCACGATCACCGTCGCGCCCTGACACAGGGGCTCGAAAGGATGGGTGCTGAACGCACCCGTCCCGCTTCGACGAGCAGCGATGTATCTCTCCTTCTACGGGCTGGCGGAAAAGCCGTTCTCGATCACGCCGGATCCGCGCTATCTGTATCTGGGTGGCCGGCATGCCGAAGCGCTGGCGCATCTGGTGTATGGCATCAGCGAGGCGGGTGGCTTCATCCAGCTGACCGGCGAGGTCGGCACCGGCAAGACCACCATCATCCGCTCGCTGCTGGCCAAGCAGCCGGACAATGCCGAGATCGCGCTGATCCTGAATCCGCGCATGAACGCGCCGGAGTTCATGCTCACGCTGTGCGAGGAACTGGGCATCCTGCTGCCCGACGATGCCGTGGGCAGCGTGAAGGAGCTGGTCGACATCCTGAACCGCTACCTGCTCAAGGCGCATGCGCAGGGCAAGCGCGTGGTGCTCATCGTCGATGAGGCGCAGAACCTCACGCCCGAAGTGCTCGAACAGGTGCGGCTGCTGACGAACCTGGAAACCGAAACGCAGAAGCTGCTGCAGATCATCCTGATCGGACAGCCCGAGTTGCGCGACATGCTGGCGCGCAACGATCTGCGCCAGCTGGCGCAGCGCATCACCGGCCGCTACCACCTCGACCCGTTGTCGCGCGACGAATCCGCCGCGTATGTGAAGCACCGGTTGCGCATCGCCGGCGCCACCACCGAGATCTTCACCAGCGGCGCGCTGTCCGGCATGTATCGCGCCAGCGGCGGCGTGCCACGACTATTGAATGTCATCGGCGACCGGGCGCTGCTCGGTGGCTATTCCGAAGACCGCCACGTCATCACCGCCGCACTGGTGCGCAAGGCCGCTGGCGAAGTGTTCGGCCGGCGACGCACGCCGGTGTGGCTGCCATGGGCGCTGGGCGCGGCCACGTTGTTTGTCGTCAGCGGCGCGGCGCTGGCGGTATGGAAGCTCACGTCCCACCCCGCGGCAACGGCGGCGCCATCATCCACGGTGGCCAGCCGCCCCGCCGCGTCGGCAGCCACACCGGCGCCCACTGCCACACCCAGCGTTGCGGCACCGCCCGCGTCGCCCGGCTTCGCGGCGCTGCTGCGCGACTCGGCGGCGGTCACCGATCTGGACGGTGCTTATTCGCGGCTGTTCGCCCTGTGGTCGGCACGCTATGTCGCCGGCTCCGAGGATGCCTGTTCGCAGGCGCTGCGCCAGGGCCTGGAATGCCTGAACGAGACGGGTGGCATCGATGCGCTGCGACGCTACAACCGGCCGGCATTGCTGGCGCTCGAGGATGACACCGGCGCGATTCACCAGACCATCGTCGTTCGGCTGCAGAATGAAAGCGCGCGATTGCTGATCGGCGCCGACATGCACGATGTCGCGCTGAAGGATCTCGAGCCGCGCTGGAATGGCGAATTCCAGATGCTGTGGCGGCCGCCGCAACTGGACACACGCAGTCTTTCCGCGGGCATGCAGGGCGAGCCCGTGCGGGTGCTGCGCGATCGCCTGCGGCAATGGGCCGGGCTGCCCGCGCAGACGAATACCTCGGATGTATTCGACGACGGCCTGCGTGATCTCGTCGTGCAATTCCAGCGGCGCAGCGGTCTCAGCGCGGACGGCATTGCCGGCACACGCACACAGGCGCTGCTCGACGCCGCCCTCGCGGCAAGCGATTCTCCGCTGCTCAGCGCTGTCACACCCTGAAGGTTCCGCATGTCGTTCATCCTCGATGCGCTGAAGAAATCCGAATCCGAACGCCATCGGCATTCCGGGCCGGTGTTGATGGATGTACGTATCGCGCCACCTCGGCGGCGCCTGCCCACCTGGGCGTGGGTGATCGCGGGTGTGCTGCTGGTGAATCTGCTGCTGCTGGTGTGGCTGTTGTGGCTGGCACCCCATCGCGCGCCCGCCACGGCCCTGCCAGTCAGCGCGGCGGTGGTGCCGCCGACGGCACCTGCGGCTCCGCCGGTGGCACAGACCGCCGCGGCGCCAGCGTCCACGACACCGGCACTGGCACCGCCGGTGGCCTTGCCGCCCGTGACGATGACGCAGAACCCGCCTGCCGCGGCGACATCCGCCCCCGCGCTGTCCGCAGCCGCGCCAGCGCCGACTACACCGGCCGGCGCAGGCCCTACAGGCGAGACTCCCCTCATCGATATAGCCAGCGTGCCCAAGGTGCACGACCTGATCGCCGCGGGCGCGGCGCTGCCCGAGCTGCGCCTGAGCCTGCACGTCTACGATCCGGTCGCGGCCAACCGTTACATCCTGCTCAACGGCACCAGATTGCGCGAAGGCGAATTCACACCCGACGGCCTGCAGTTGCTGCAGATCACGCCGGGCGGCGCCGTGCTGGAATGGCGCGGACGGCGCATGTTCCTGGCGGCCGGCGGCTGAGCGAGGCGCCGCCCTACTCGGCGATGTACCACTCTTTGTTGATCAACTCGAGCGACAGCGAATCGAAGGGCAACCCCTGACCCTTCAGATCGTAGATGGCACGCGTGCCGGCATATTCGAAGCGCGGCGTCACCCCTCGCGCCAGCTTCAATGCGGTGATCAATCTCTCGCGCACTTCCGCCCGCGAAGTGCAGGAAGTGATCAACGCACGCAGCGCTCTGGATGCGATGGTGCGCCGGAAATTCGGACTCATCTGCTTGTTGTAGTAGTCGTCGCAGCGCTGCGCGCGCAGATTGTCTTCCGCCGTCTGCAGCAGCGTCAGGATGGCCTGCGGACTGCCAGCGGACGGGGCCGCGCTCCCGGCGCCCGCGCCGGCGACCGCGGAGGCCGTGGGAACGCGCGTGCGCCCCATGCGCAAATCGTCGATCTGCGCCTGCAGCTCCAGGGGAATGGTCGCCTTCCAGTCCTTGCCCCAGGGCATGATGGATACCAGCACCGGCACGCGCACCGTGCCCATGTCGCGCGGCGGCTTGCCGCGTCCCACCATCTGCACCATGCCACCGCTGTCGGGCACCGCCTCCAGCCAGTCCACGCTCTCGAACTTGCGGCCACCGAAACGCAACCGCCGTGCCAGCGTCGCGAAGAAATTCTGCGGCGTCAGCCGCTCGATCTCGGATAGCGGCATGCCGCTGCCGAACAGCCGGTCGCGCAACAAGGTCTCGTTGCGGTCGGCCTGCAACTTCATTTCACTGACCAGATTCTTGCGCAGCAGCTCCAGCTCGTTCTCGTGAATGGCCTGGGCCATGGCGCCGGCGTCGCCCGCGGCCATGGCGGCCAGCATTTCCTCGGCCGCGCGATGCTGTGCGCTGTTGCCGTCGCTTGCCGAAACCGGCGCTGTCAATGCGATGCAGCACAGTCCGACAAGCGGCCGCCACCACCGGGCAAGGTTCCTCAGGCAGCGTTTGACACAGTGCACATTTGGCATATTTCCCATCCGAACCACGTCACAGAACCGAAAAACAGCGCTCTTTATAGGTTGTACCGTGACGCCAAGTTCGTAAAGTCCTCTCTATACGAGGACAAGCGGAGGCAGGAGTGCCTCTGCACAAAGCAACCATTGCGCGGGAGACGGTCTTGACTGCTTACCCCAATCGTCGCGGCGAGGATGCCGATCTGCCCGGGGAGTCTAACCGGGCGCGCACAATTGCCCAGCGACAGCTGGTCACCCTGACCAATGACAGCGCGCTGATACGCGCACTGCAGGAGCTGTCGTCGGACAACGTTGCCGTCCACGTGGTCTCCGACATGCGCTCGCTCTCCGATGAACTGCTGCAGCACGCCGGTGCCGTCGCGCTCATCGATGCCAGCTCGCTCGACATACCCGTCGAGGGTGCGGTCGACGCCATCACTACCCAGTTCCCCGATCTGCGGCTGATGATCGCCGGCCACAGTGCCGAGCAGAACGTGCTGGCACGCCGTATCGCCGACCAGTCGGTCTTCCGTTTCGTGCACAAGCCGGCTTCCCCGCAGCGCCTGAAACTGTTCCTCGACGCCGCGGCGCGTCCGGCTGATTCGCAGCGCGGCCGGACAGCGGCCGAACCCGCATTTGGCGACTCGCCGTCACTGGCGCGCATCGATACCGCGGTCCGTGGCCGCTCGCCGATGACGCTGGCCCTGGTCGGCGTGGCCGTGATCGCGGCGATCGCCGTGGGCGCCTGGGTCATGCTCAAGGACGGCAAGCCTGCCGCGCCTGCGGCGGCCACGGCGACGCAGGCCGCGGCGCCAGCGCCCACCACCGCTACCAGCACTTCCCCCGCCGCGATGGCATTGATCAGGAAGGGCGACAGGGCCTTCGCCGATGGCCGCTATGTGGCGCTGGATGGCAGCAGCGCGGCCGAGTTCTATCGGGAGGCGCTGAAGGTCGAGCCTGAAAACCAGATCGCGCGCAGCGGTTTCGATCGCAGCCTGGACTACGGCACGCGGCGTGCTGAAGAGGCCGTGCTCGCCGGCAAGCTGAACGAGGCCGCGGCGATTTCCGAAGCCCTGCGGCCACTGACGCCGAGCAGCTCGCGCCTGAATTTCCTGAACTCCCAGATCGAGAAGGAGCAGGCGCGCATCAATGCCGATGCCTCGCTGCGCGCCGCCAACGACGCGCGTCAGGGACAGATCCGCGATGCACTGGCGCAGATGACCGAGCGCATGCGCCGCAACGCGCTGCTCGATCCGCCCACGCACAGCGCGGTTTCCCACTTCCGCGAAGCCGAGGCGCTGAGCCCGGCCGATCCTTCGGTGCGCAGCGCGCGCGAAAATCTGGTTGGCGCATTGCTCACCGCCGCCGATGGCGAATTGACGGCGCGCCGCGCGCCGGCCGCCCGCCGGCTGATCGAAGCGGCCGCGACGCTCAACAGCTCCGCATCGGGGCTGGATGTCATGCGCAAGCGCCTCGATGAATTCGCCGAGCAGCAGCAGGCTGCGGCGGAAGCCGAAGCCACCCGCGCCCGCAATGCGGAAATCGCGGCACAGGCCGCCACCGCTGCTGCGGCAAAGCCCATCGCGCCGGTGGCGGCACCCGCGGCTCCGGCCGTGGCGGCCCCCAGCGTGGTGCTGGCCACCACACTGAAGGCCGTGCGCACGGAGAATCCGGACTATCCGCCACGCGCGCTCGAACAGCTGGTCTCGGGCTGGGTGGAGATGGAATTCACCGTGGCCCGTGACGGCTCGGTGCAGGACATCGTGGTCACCAACTCCGAACCGCGCCGCACCTTCGATGCGGCGGCGGTCTCGGCCATGCGCCGCTATCGTTACCAGCCCGTCGTGCGCAACGGCGAGTTGGTGGCGCAGCGCGCCCGGCTGAGGATGCGCTTTACGGCCCAGGATGGTCGCTGACGAGCCCTTGTGCCCCGCCAGCTTCGCATCCTGGTTGTCTCGGAAGACGCGCAGGTCGGGCGCTGGCTTCAGCATCGCATCGAGGCGCTGCGTGAAGACTGCGCGCTGACACTGGAGTCCTACGAGGCTTTCGAACGCCGTCTGGCCACCTGTGGCACCGACGATGTCGACGCGCTGTTTGCCGTGCTGGGATTCGCGCGCGATGAAACCGCCGCCAGCCTGGCATGGCTCGACCGCATCAAGGGCATACCCGGTTCACCGCAACTGGTGGTGCTGGCCGAGGATGGCGACGAACTCAGCGCCGTACAGTCCATGCGCCACGGCGCCGTCGATTACCTGCCGCGCAAACTCATCACATCCGAACTGCTCGACGCCGCCATCTCGCATTGCATGGAGGGACCGCGGCGCCGCGCGCCCGCGCCACAGCCGGCGGCCCGCACCCGGCAGCGCGGCGAGACACCGCTGCATAGCGCGCTGAAAGTCTCGCGCGACCTGATTCCGCGCTACATGCTGCTCGATACACTGGGAGAGTCGGTGCGGGCGGCGGTGTACCTGGCGCACAGCGCCGCGCTGAATCGCAACGTGGCCCTCAAGGTCTCGCGCGTCGCCGAAAATGACGAGCCGCAGTTCGCGCGCGAGTACGAGACCGTCGGTGGCATCCGCCACGACAGCGTGGTCGACATCTACGACTACGGCATGCACGAGGGCCGGGAATTCATCGCCATGGAATACTTTCCCTGCGGCGACCTGAAAGCACGGCTGCAGAATCCCATGGCAGAGCATGAAGCGCTGGACTACCTGCACCGCATCGCGGCGGCATTGTCGGTCGTTCACGCTCAGGGCATCCTGCATCGCGACCTGAAACCGCCCAACATCATGCTGCGCGAGGACGGTCAGATCGTGTTGATCGACTTCGGGCTGGCCAAGGCCATTTCCAACGCCACGCGCAGCACCGCCGCCGGTGTGCTGCGTGGCTCACCGTATTACATGAGCCCCGAACAGGCCCAGGGCGAAGAGCTGGACGGGCGCAGCGACCTGTACAGCCTGGGCGTGATCTTCTTCGAAATGCTCACCGGCACCAAGCCGTACCTGGGCGCCACCGCCGTCGAAGTGCTGCAGCAGCATGTCTCGGCCGCGGTGCCCGAACTGCCGGCCGGACTGCGCCATCACCAGGTGCTCCTCGAAAGCCTGATGGCCAAGCCGCGCGACGACCGTTTCGCCACCGCCGACGATCTGCTCGTGCACCTGCGACAGCAGGCCGCATGAACGCCACGCCCACCGCGCAGGATGCGCTGCTGAGCCACAGTGAGGTGGTGGGCATCGAGCTCGACGAAGGTGGCCGTGCATTGAGTTTCCACAACGCCGCCCTGCTGACGCAGTGGCTGGGTGATGAAGCGGCCGGCCCGCTGCCGGACGGAATGGAAGCACTGTTCGAGCAGCTGTTCGGATCGCGCCATCTGCCGATGCTGCGCGAGGGGCTGCGGCGCCTGGCACAGGCCAGTTCACCGCGCAGCATCGAGATCGCGGTCCTGACGACGCGCGCCCGTGCCGGCGCGTTCACGCGCCAGTTGAGCATCGTATGGCTGCCGGCCACCGGCGCGACCGGTCGCACGCTGTTGCTGCAGGATGTGTCGCGCCGCGAGATCCTGCTGCAGGAACTGCAGGAAATGCGCAGCGCGCAGCAGACGACGCTCGCGGTCTTGCGTGCGCCGCCGGATGGCCTGCGCCTGTTCCTGGGCTCGGCCCTGGCATCGATCAGCGCCATCCGCGCCACCGTGCGCATGCCCGCGCGCACCCAGAACACGCTGCACGAAAAGCTGGGGCGACTGCACACCGAGGCCGCCGCGTTGGGTGCGGAGGCCCGGATGTTGCAGCTGTCGCCCGTCGCAAGCAGTTGCCAGGCGCTGGCGGACGCGGCCGCATCGCTGCAGGCGCGCGAGACCATCAGCGGTGACGATCTGCTGCCGCTGGCACCACGTATCGATGCCATCGCCTCGGCCATCGGCGCCACCTCGCGCATCGAAGAGCAGCGCTACGAACCACCGCCGGCCGTCTGCGAGCCGGCGCGCCAGTCGCGGCGAGGCGCGAGCTGGCACGAGGTCAGCGAACGGCGCTGGAGCGAATTCCTGCGTCGGCGCGGCGAGAGCGTCGGCACGCTGGCGCGCCTGACCATGTCCGGAGCGGAACTGGTGCCCACCTTTCACCGCCGGCACATCGACGAGATCCTGCAGCACCTGCTGAAGAACGCCGTCGATCACGGCATCGAAACCCCGGAGGCACGTCTTGGGGCGGGCAAATCCGCCGCCGGACGCATCACCATCGGCTTTTCCCGCGTCGAGCGCAGCCGCCTGAGGATGACCGTGCACGACGACGGCCGGGGCTTCGACCTCACGCGCATCGGCCGCGCCGCGGTTCACAGTGGACTGGTCTCGGAAGAATCGCTGGTCCGTCGCGAGGCGGGCGAACTGGTGGGCCTGATTTTCAAGCCCAGCTTCACCACCGAAGGACTGGATACGGGCGACGGCCAGGGCCGCGGCATGTCGTACCTGCGTCGCAAGATCACGCGGCTGGGCGGGCAGATTTCTGTCGCGACCAAACAGGGTCGCTACACGCTGTTCACCATCGAGTTGCCCGAGTCAGAAATCTCCGACGAACCGGCGGGCGTTATTCCCCACGCCACGCCTTGACAAGGCACAAGCGCGCCGGGTGCAATGCAACCACTGTCAGGGTGGAGCACGGATGCATCTCGTCGACACAACCCTGTTCTATTCTCCGACCAGCGGCGGTGTACGCCGCTATCTCAACGCCAAGCACGACTGGTACGTGCAACAGAAGCACGGGCGTCACTCGCTGCTGGTGCCCGGCGCTAAAACAGAACTGCAACCCGGTGGGACCAGCACCGTCGCCGGCACGGTGGTGCCCGGCACCTTCAACTATCGCCTGCCGTTGAGCGCGCGCCGCTGGCGCAAACTTCTCGATGCGTTGCAGCCCGATCTCATCGAGGCCGGCGACGCCTTTCATCCGGCGTGGTGCGCGCTGCGCGTGGCGCGCGAACGCGGCATCCCGGTGGCCGCTTTTTTTCATTCGCATCTGCCGCGCCTGATCGGCATGCGCTGTGGCGCCGGCGTGGGTCGCGCGGCCGGCCGTTACCTGTCCTGGTTGTACGAGGGTTTCGATCTGATATTCGCGCCCAGTCGCGTGATGTGCGACTACCTGCGCTCGCTGGGTCTGTCACGCGTGGCCCTGCAGCCGCTGGGTGTCGACACCAATGTATTCAACCCGGCGCTGCGTCATCAGGGTCTGCGGCGCGAACTGGGCCTGCCCGCCGACGTGCGCCTGCTGGCCTACGCCGGCCGCTTTTCGGCGGAGAAGAACATCGGCGTGTTGCGCGATGCGTTTGCGCGTCTGGGCCCGGGCTACCATCTGCTGCTGGTCGGCGGCGGCGAGCATCAGCGCACCGGCAATGTCACCGTCATCCCCTATCACCGGGACAGTCGGGAATTGGCGGGCGTGCTGGCCTCGGCCGATGCGCTGGTGCATGCCGGCACGGCCGAGACCTTCGGCCTGGTGGTGCTCGAAGCCATGGCTTGCGGGCGCCCCGTGGTGGGCGTGAATGCCGCGGCAGTGGCCGAGTTGATCGACGAACAGGTAGGCGTGGCCGCGCCCCGCGCCGATGGCAAGCTGATGGCGCAGGCGGTCCGCGATCTCTACGACCGCAACCTGGATGTGCTGGGATCCGCCGCGCGCGCGCGCGTGCTGACACGCTATGGCTGGGAAAACGCCCTGCAGCACCAGCTGGCGGTCTATACCGCCCTGACGGAAAAGAAGCGGATCGCCCCCGATGGCTGGGCGACGGCCAGTCTGCGCGCGTCGGGCGACCAGCAGATCATGCCCGCCGGACCATCCAGCAACTGAATATCCAGCGCCTTGCGGCTGCCGGGTCCGGGTTTCCAGAGCACCAGCCGCCAGTCGCGGCCGGCCGTGGCCAGCAGCGAGCCCGTGCCCTGCCAGGCCAGCGATTCCACCCGCTCTTCGTGCGCATTCAACTGCAGCGGCTCACTGCCTTCCGGTCCCTTGCCGCCAAAATCCCACACCACCACGCTGCTGGCGCCGGTGGACGCGGTGGCCAGATAGCGGCTATTGGCGCTCCACCCCGTCAGTGCCACCTTGCCTTCGTAGCCACTCATGCGTGAGCGCTTGCGATTGTTGAGGTGACGGAAATTGATGCTGCCGTCGGCGAGTCCCGAAGCGGCGATTTTAAGGTCCGGGCTCACAGACAGCGTCAGTGGCGTGCCTTCGAGCACGAATTGTTCGACGGCGCCCGTGTCGGCGCGATCGACGAACAGCGCGCCATTGCCCACCGTGATCAATTCATCGCGGCCACGCCAGGCCAGATGCGACAGCGTCACGCTGTGACCAGTCAGCGTATTCAGGGCACTGCCGTCGGCGGCAAAGAGTTGCACGTCCTTGCCACTGGCAAAGGCCAGCACCTGCCCATCGGCGCGCCAGGCCAGACCCGTCGGCCAGCGTGGCGAACGATGCAGCACCCGCGCGGCCGCCGCTGCGCTTCGCTGCCACAACCGCACGCTGCCATCCTGGCCGGCGCTGGCGAGCAGTTCGCCTTTTGGCTGCCAGGCCAGTTCCAGCACACCGGGCGCGTGTTCTCCCAGCTTCTGGGCCGCGCCGGTTGAGGAGTTCACCTGGAAGAGACTGCCCTCACCACCGCCCACGGCCAGCGTGGTGCCATCGGGCGACCAGGTCATGGCGGCTGGAAAGTCCTCGATGCGGGCCGTCGCGCCCGCGACAAGGCCGGCTGCCCGGGCACTCATGCCAGGCAGGCCGAGAATCCCGCCAGCAACTCTTCGCGATCGAGCTTGCGGCCGATGAATACCAGCTGGCTGGCACGCGGCGAATCGCGCCACGGTCGATCCGGCCGGCCATCGAACATCATGTGTACACCGTGGAACACATAGCGCCGGTCGTCGCCCTGGATGTTCAGCACACCCTTCATGCGCAGGATGTCCTCACCGTGATTCTGCAGCAGGTATGACAGCCAGTCATTGACCTTGCGGGCGTCGAGCGCCCGCGCCTCCTGGATGCCGATCGAACTGATCTCATCGTCGTGATGATGCGAGGCGAAGGCGCGTTCGGTCGCGGGCTGGACTGCCAGCGTCAGTCCGAACTCGGCTGGCGCATGCTCGGTGAACAGCGCGTAGGCGCCAGCTTGTTCGATGTCGAGGCGGTACTGGCCGCCCATGCAGCTCATTTCCAGTGCCGCGGGCGTCGCGCCAGGCGCGAAATTCCCGCCGCTTTCCACCGCCCGCGCATCCTCGGCAAACACGCGCACGGCGGGTTCGATCTGTTCCGCCAGCGCCTCGGCGGTAGCCGCGGCCATGGGCAGCAGCGCCACCTTCAGCGCAGCGTGATCGTGGCCGTGGTGGTCATGCGCGTGGTGTTCATGCCCATGGTCACCATGGCCGTGGTCGTGGTCGTGACCATGCGGGCCGCCCGCCTTCAGGATGTGCCGGCCGGCCGCGAGCTGGTAGGCACCCGCCCACTCGAAGGGATACTGTGGTTCGAGAAAAGTGCTGTCGACGGCCAGCGCGCGATCCAGGTCGAAGGCGCCCAGGCCCAGCACCACATCGATGGGCACCACGGCATTGCGCGCCCGATACACCTTCGCGGTGCCGTTGATGCCGCGGATCTTCTGCTCGATGCGGGCCAGCTCGGTCTCGCTAACCAGGTCGGTCTTGTTGAGAATGACCACGTCGGCAAAACCCACCTGCACCGCGGGCTCTTTCAGGTCGTGCAGGTGCTGCTCGAAATGCCGCGCATCCACCAGCGTGACGATGGCGTCCACGACGAATTGATCTTTCAGATCGTCGTCCAGGAAGAAAGTCTGCGCCACCGGGCCCGGATCTGCCATGCCGGTGGTCTCGATGAGAATGTAGTCGAAGCGCTCGCGGCGCTTCAGCAACTGACCCAGTACGCGGATCAGGTCGCCACGCACGGTGCAGCAGATACAGCCATTGCTGGTCTCGAAAATCTCCTCTTCGGCACCGATGACGAGCTGATGGTCCACGCCCACTTCGCCGAATTCGTTCTCGATCACCGCGATGCGCTTGCCGTGGTTCTCCGACAGGATGCGGTTGAGCAGCGTGGTCTTGCCGGCACCGAGAAAACCGGTGAGCACGGTGACGGGAATGCGGGTGTTCTTGTTCATGCGCGATATTTCTTTTCGATGTATTTCTGTACAGGTCGCAGCGCCAGCAGCCGCAGCATCACCCGCCACAGCATCCGCTGCGTGAACGGCGCGCGTTGCGCCGGCACGGCGGCGCGAAACTGCGCCTCGAGCGACACATGCTGCGGCACCTCACTCATGGGCGGCCGGCGGTATCCATTTCCCACACCGTGAGCGGGCAATCGCGGCGCAGCCAGAAGCCGGCACCGAGCTGTCTGAAGTTCTTCGACAGCTCGCGCCGGTACCAGGCGCCACCACGCAGGCTCACCGCCGGATCGGTGCGCGACTGATCGCAGTTCTCTTCCCAGTCTTCGCGTGTCAGCACGCCGAAGTACAACAACCCGCGGCACACGCGCGCCAGGTTGGTCAATGCCCGCTGCGTCTCGGCCGCGTTCAGGTACTGCAGCACGTCGTAGCAGATGGTGAGGTCGTACTGCGCCTTGCGGGTGAAATCCTGGATGCCGCTGTGAATCCAGCCGTAGCGGCGGCACAGGTATTCACTGACTTCCAGGCCGGTGTAACTGGCGCGCGGCAGGGCGCGCTTCAGCGGAGTGCGCAGCAGGCCCACGCCGCAGCCGGCATCCAGAATGCTGCGCACCGGCAGACCGATGTGGTCAGCCATTGCCGCGATCAGCCGCCCGCGGGCGTTCATTTCGGCGCGGTTGGTCACCGCCGTGCGCGGGTTTACGTAAAAGCGCTGGTAATACGCCCGGTCAAACTGCTCGCTCATTCGATAAAATGGACGGATGCCCGCCCCTGCTCCCCGCGTCGGATTCGTCAGTCTTGGTTGCCCGAAGGCGCTCGTGGATTCGGAGCGAATCCTGACGCAGTTGCGCATCCGTGGCTACGAAATTTCGCCGAGCTACGAAGACTCGGACCTGGTCGTCGTCAACACCTGCGGCTTCATCGACAGCGCCATCGATGAATCGCTGGATGCCATCGGTGAGGCGCTGCATGCCAACGGCAAGGTGGTGGTCACCGGCTGCCTGGGCGCCAATCCCGGCCGCATTCTCGACAAGCATCCCAAGGTGCTGGCGGTCACGGGCCCGCATGCCACGGAGCAGGTGCTGGAAGCCGTCCACCAGCATCTGCCGCGGCCGCACGATCCTTTCACCGATCTGGTGCCGCCGCAGGGCATCCGGCTCACGCCGCGTCATTATGCCTACCTGAAGATCTCCGAAGGCTGCAACAACAAGTGCAGCTTCTGCATCATCCCCTCGCTGCGCGGCCGGCTGGCTTCACGGCCCATCGACCAGGTGCTGGCCGAAGCTGAGCGGCTGGTGGCTGCCGGCGTCAAGGAACTGCTGGTAATCTCGCAGGACACCAGCGCCTATGGTGTGGACCTGCGCTACGCGCGTGCCAGCTTCGGCGGTCAGGACTACGAAACACGTTTCCTGGATCTGGTCCGCGGGCTGGGAAGCCTGGGCGTCTGGGTGCGTCTGCACTACGTGTATCCCTATCCGCATGTCGATGAGGTGCTGCCCCTGATGGCCGAAGGCAAGGTGCTGCCCTACCTCGACATCCCCTTCCAGCATGGCAGCCCTTCAGTGCTCAAGCGCATGCGCCGGCCGGCACACGCCGAGAACACGCTGGATCGCATCCGCGCCTGGCGCCGCGCCGTGCCCGACATCACGCTGCGCAGCAGTTTCATCGTCGGCTTTCCGGGCGAGACCGAAACCGAATTCGAAGAACTGCTGCAGTGGCTGGATACCGCGCAACTCGACCGCGTCGGCTGCTTCAAGTACTCGCCCGTCGACGGCGCCACCGCGAACGCATTGCCCGACGCCGTTGCAGCCGAAGTGATGGACGAGCGCTACGAGCGCTTCATGCAGAAGGCCGCGGCCATCTCCGAGGCCCGCATGGCGGCCAAGGTGGGCCGCGAGATGACGGTGCTCATCGACCATGTCGATGGCGCGAAAGCGCTCGCACGCACCGCAGGCGATGCCCCCGACATCGACGGCGTGGTGAACTTGAAGAAGGCCAAAGGCCTGCGCGCGGGTGAATTCGCGCGCGTGAAGATCATCACGGCAGGCACCTACGATCTGGCCGCCGAGCCGGTCTGAGCTTCAACCCCGGGCCTCAGGCCAGTCTCGCGAATCGTTCGTCGAGACCGGTGATGCCGCCCTCATCGATTCCGAAGGTTTCGCGAAGCACGCCGCGCAGCTCGCTGGCATCCGCGAGGTGCCGGCTTTCCACATGGCCGCCGCGATCGCGCCAGGTCAATTCACGATCGCGCAGTGTGTAGCGACCATCCGGCCGCGGCTGCGCAATACGCAGGCCCGCCACGAACTGCGATGCGGGATCGCGCGCCAGCTGGTAATTCGTCGCCTCGAAGTCGATCGGCCACTGCGGGTGCAGATCGAAACGATACAACGGCGCCCAATACGTCACGCCGGCGGCATCGCGCAGCTCGGCTTCGAGCAGCAGATCCACATCCAGATTGCGCAGGCGAAAGCGCTCGTGAGGCGTGGCCTGCGGTTCGCGCACGGAGAAATCCAGCGGCGCGGTGGGTGTAAGCACGCCGAAGCCCGCATCCAGCAGGTAATGGCTGCCGTCGCATTCCACGCGCAGCAGCCGGTGCGTGCGCGCGGGAAAGTCGGTAACGGCACGGCCCCACAGCACCCGGCCCGCAAGATCCTGCACATTGAAACCCACCAATCGCAGCGCATTGCCCAGCAGCAGGTTGTGCTCGAAGCACCAGCCGCCGCGGCGACTGCCCACGAGCTTGCCCTCGACATCCTGGGACACCAGGCTTACGTGCCGGCCGGTGAAGGCATCGAGGTTCTCGAAGGGAATGGCCAGCGCCTGCTTCAGCACCATCTGCCGCAGCGTGGCCAGGTCCGTGCGCGGTGCGCCGATGAATCCGATGCGTCGCAAATAAGCTGGCAAGTCCTGCATTCAGTCCGGACCGTTTCGCGGCCCGCCTCCTGCGTGGATTGTAAGCAATGCGAGGCGACTACTCGACGGTTACGCTCTTGGCCAGATTGCGCGGCTGATCCACATCGGTGCCACGCAGGATGGCCACGTGATAGGCCAGCAGTTGCAATGGCAACGTATAGATGATGGGTGACTGGAAATAGCTCACGTGCCGCGGCATGTGGATCACATGCACGCCATCGCTGGGTTCGATGCCCGACTCCGGATCGGCGAACACGTACAGTTCGCCGCCGCGCGCGCGCACTTCCATCAGATTCGACTTCAGTTTCTCGAGCAGGTCGTTGTTCGGTGCCACGGTGACGACTGGCATGTCGGCATCCACCAGAGCCAGCGGCCCATGCTTGAGTTCGCCTGCGGCGTAGGCCTCGGCGTGGATGTAGGAAATTTCCTTGAGCTTCAGCGCACCTTCCATCGCCACCGGATGCAGCGCACCGCGACCGAGGAACAGCGCGTGGCGCTTGTCGACGAAGCGTTTGGCCATTTCACGGATGACCGGATCCAGGCTCAGCGTCTTCTCGATCAGGCCGGGCAGCTCCACCAGCCGCGTGACCAGGCCGCGTTCGCGCTCCACGTCCACGCCATTGCGGCGCGTGAGCGCCAGCACCAGCAGCGACAGCGCGGCGATCTGCGTGGTGAAAGCCTTGGTGGATGCGACACCGATCTCCGGACCGGCACGCGTCAGCATCACCAGATCCGATTCGCGCACCAGCGAACTCTCGGGCGAGTTGCAGATGGCCAGCGCGGCCAGATAGCCGCTCTGCTTGGCCAGGCGCAGCGCCGCCAGCGTGTCGGCGGTTTCGCCGGACTGCGAAATGGTGACGAACAACGAGTTCTTCGGCACCACGGCATTGCGGTAGCGGTATTCGCTGGCGATCTCCACGCGGCAGGGAATGCGGCAGATCTGCTCGATGAAGTATTGCGCCACCACACCGGCGTGATAACTGGTGCCGCAGGCGACGATGCGCACGTATTCCACCTGCGGAAAAATCTGCGCGGCCTTGGGGCCGAATGCCGCCTCGAGCAGGCGGCCGTTGGCGACGCGCTCCTGCAGGGTATTGGCCACGGCCAGCGGCTGCTCATGGATTTCCTTGAGCATGAAATGCGCGTACTGCCCTTTTTCGGCCGCCTCGGCGGAAAGCTCGCTGACTTTCACCTCGCGCTCGACGCTGACGCCCTGCGCATCCAGCACCTTCACGCCATCGCGGCGCACGTCGGCGACGTCGCCTTCCTCGAGGAAGATGAACTTGCGGGTCACCGGCAGCAACGCGGCGACATCGGAGGCCACGAAATTCTCGTGCTCGCCCATGCCCACCACCACCGGACAGCCCATGCGCGCCAGGATCAGCCGGTCCGGCTGCTGCTCGCTGAGCACCACCAGCGCGTACGCGCCTTCCAGCTCGGCCACTGTCGCGCGCACGGCCTTGAACAGGTCGCCCAGCGTCTGCATGTGGAAATGAATGCGGTGCGCGATCACTTCGGTGTCGGTCTCGGAAGTGAACACGTAGCCGCGCGACTGCAGTTCGGCGCGCAGCTCTTCGTGGTTCTCGATGATGCCGTTGTGGACGATGGCCAGGCCATCGTGCGACACATGCGGGTGCGCATTGCGTTCGCTGGGCACACCATGCGTGGCCCAGCGGGTGTGCGCGATGCCGGTGTAACCCGTGGCGGGCTCGACCTGCAGCGCTTCCTGCAGCATCTTGACCTTGCCGACCGTGCGTCGCCGCGCCACCTGGCCGGTGCCGTTGATCACGGCGACGCCGGCGGAGTCATAGCCCCGGTACTCGAGACGTCTCAGGCCCTCGATCAGGACCGGCACGATGTCGCGGCCGGCCACGGCTCCCACAATTCCGCACATGACTGTTATCGCTCCGGCGGCTTCATGCCATCGTCCGTCAAAGAGGGCTATTTTGCCCTATCCGGGTCCCGGACACCCTGTCCGCGAGCGGCGACGTGAAGCGCTTCTCACCGGGGTTTTTTGACCGGACGCTCCCAGCCTTCGATGGTCACCTGGCGGCCGCGGGCCACGGTCAGCTTGCCCGCCGGGGCATCCTTGGTAACGGTGGATCCGGCACCGATGGTGGCGCCGGCGCCGATCGTCACCGGCGCCACCAGCATGCTGCCCGAGCCGATGAAGGCCCCATCCTCGATGGTGGTGCGCGACTTGTTGGCGCCGTCGTAGTTGCAGCAGAT
>Ga0164241_10001629_pt1 | contig 26868 bp, 29 predicted proteins | sample OricomyardsoilBY_FD_108780 | JGI IMG/M metagenome (GOLD analysis project Ga0164241, IMG submission 108780) | Backyard soil microbial communities from Emeryville, California, USA - Original compost - Back yard soil (BY) | ecosystem: Environmental > Terrestrial > Soil > Unclassified | place: USA... | reverse complement strand
CCGGCTCTAGCTCCTGATCCAGAGTCACTGCTATCCAGGTCCGAATTCGCTTCGGGCTTCTTGGGAGCGTCGGGCGCCATCGGTGCGTGCATGGCGTGCGCGAGTGTTGCCGCGAACGCATAAGTGCCGGAACCGCTCGGTGAATCAGGCTCGCGCTTGGAGCGCGTCGACTTTGCCGAGTCCACTTGCGACGCGTCGTTGGACGCGAGCATGACAGGCAGCAACGTCACTGCGTACCTCCACTGGACGCCGTCCGAAGTGTCGTCTGCACGATCAGGGCTGCACGCTGCGTTGGAAAGCTGCCGAGTATAGCCGCCTGTTGCTTGCTCGACAGCGAGCCGAGAATCGCGCGCACGTCTGAATCATTCATCTGCTCGAGCACACGGGCTGCGTCCTTGGGCTGCATGGCCGCAAATACCTGCGCGAGTCTGCGATTGATCAATGAATCGGAGATTGGTCGCGGTGGTACGGGATTTACGGTATGAGCCGTAGTCGGAGCAGTTGCGAGCTTTGCGGGTGGCGCGGCATCCGATGCAGGAATTGCGTGCGACTTGGCCGTCGTCGCCGTTTCGTGCTTCTGAGTCGGATCGGCCGCGACAGTGCCACTAGGCTGAGTGGTAACAGCCGGATTGGTCACGGGAGTTGCCGTCGTGTCTGTAGCGGCAGCAGAGTCGTGCGTCTGCGCGACAGAGCTATCCTTTCGGGCTGCAGTTGAATCTGCGGCCTTCTGCGCGGCACCGGCTGCGACGGGGGCAACCTTGGGTGCGCGCATCATGACGACACCGGTCGTGATCCCCAGACTGAGGCCAAAGGCCGCCACGAATGGAACTATGAGTCGTTTCATTATTCGTTCTCGTTGTGTACGAAGCGCGAGAGCGCGATGTCGTCCATCGTCCGCCTGTCAGTCTGCTCTGCGGTTACGCGATAAGTTTCCTCGTGACGCTCACGAAGACGATCCAGAACTCGGCGATCCTTGAACGCCGCGGTGAACGCTTCCTTGACCTGTGACACGCTGTCGTTGGCGGCGTTTACCATATCGTTTGCGTTTGCGATTTGCCCATCGAGTTGTTGCATGATGAAAGCAACGTTCGCGAGCTCTCCGACTGAGCGTGATTGACCACTAGAAACGCCCTCAGCACCTGCCTGGCGTTCAGCGCACAAGCCGTCGAGCGTTTCCTTCGCAGCACGCTCAGCGTGCATCGCGGCGGCAAGCTGACTCGCCAGCGAGCGCTCCTGCTTCTCACGGAGGTCCAACACCTGTTGCAATCGAAAGCGAAACATGCTCAGGCAACCCGCTTGTTTGAATTGATGATCTTTGCCGACAGCATTTTCATCGTTGAGCGTGTTGCCTCGAACGGCGAAGTCTCATCCGCTTGCTGTTGCAGGAGCCCAAGTACGCCTTCTCTGTGCTCGACAGCCGAATCCACCGACGGATTGCTGCCTTTCTGATATGCACCGACGAGGATGAGGTCCTCCTTCTCGCGATACGTTGCCTCGGTGCGAAGTATTGTCTCTGCATGGCCGCGGTGCTCCTTCGCAATCACCTGATCCCGCACGCGACTCTTGCTTTCCAGAATGTCGATCGAAGGAAAATGCCCCGCTGACGCCAGCTTGCGTGTCAGCACTATATGGCCATCCAGAATCGAACGTGTCGCGTCTGCGACTGGTTCGTTGAAATCGTCGCCGTCGACGAGCACGGTGTAGATACCAGTGATACCACCAACGCGCGCGTTGCCCGCCCTCTCGAGGAGTCGTGGAAGCGATGCGAACACCGATGGCGGGTAGCCCTTCGTTGTGGGAGGCTCTCCCGTCGCCAACCCGATTTCGCGCCACGCCATTGCTACGCGTGTAACAGAATCGAGCATGAGCAATACCTGCTTGCCCTGATCGCGGAAATACTCCGCAATCGCAGTTGCGACCAGTGCGCCACGCGCCCGGACGAGCGCCGCCTGGTCTCCAGTTGCAACGATGACTACAGAACGAGCAAGGCCTTCCGCGCCGAGTGAATGTTCGATAAAGTCGCGTACCTCGCGTCCGCGTTCACCCAACAACGCGATCACATTGACATCCGCCTTCGCGTGCCGCGCTATCATCCCGAGCAACGTGCTCTTGCCGACGCCGGAACCAGCAAAGATGCCAACTCTTTGGCCGCGACCGATCGTCAGCATTCCATCGATCGCACGCACACCTGTCTCCAGCGGCTCGTCGATGATCCGACGATCGAGCGGGTTTGGTGGCTCTGCGGTCAGTGGCACACGGTCCGTGAATTCGATCGGACCTTTCTCGTCGATGGGATGACCAAGGCCGTTCAGTACGCGACCGAGAAGCGCGGGTCCGACGTCAACTCCGAACGAGCGACCCAGTGGCTGCACGAAGCTTCCTGCGTGCAGGCCGTCGAGCTCACCCAGGGGCATAAGGATGACATGATCATCATGAAAGCCGACAACTTCAGCGAGGACGGAACGGTCGTCTGTGAGACTCGTCACTCGACATAGCTCACCCACGCCAACATCGAGACCAGTGGCCTCGATGACCAGGCCGACGACACGCGTGACACGACCGAATCGGTCAAATCGTGGCGTCTCGGTTACACGATTCGAGAGAGCCTCAAGCATCATTGTCGCTCAGCTTTCGGTAGAGTCTTTCCAGAGCCGTGTCAACACGACCATCGATGATGCGCTCCCGACCTTCGACCACACAGCCACCCGGCTGAATGCGCGAATCCGCGAGCCACCGCACATCTCTGTTCGGCGCTATTGGAACCGGAGCACCGTCATCCGATGTCGGGAGCGACAGCAACGAGAGATCGTGTGGGTTTACGCGGACGCGCATCGGCTGATCGATTGGAAATTCAGCGAGTGCACGCTTTACGAGATCGGCAATCGTGGACGTATCGGATGTCACCTCGCGTCCAACTATGTGCCGCGCGACTGTCACCGATAGTGCAGCGATATTTTCATTGACACATTCCTGCCACTTGGCTTCGCTGCTTCGAATGGTATCGAGAGCAACTTCCATTGCGGCAACGGCACTTCGGAGCCGAGACGCTTCGGCAGCCTCACCGTCCCTTCGACCCGAGGCGTATCCATCAGCACGAGCTTGCTCGACACGCTGCTCGATCTCCTGTCGTTCGCGCTCGGCGGTATCGACCTTGGTCTCTACGCGTTGCGCGGATGGGCCAGGCCAGGCGACCGACGCGATGTCGTCAGGAGACCACCGCGACGGATTGGCACCGAGAGCACTGGCGGCCAGCACGCCCGGCCTATTCGATGAACGCATCTTCCATTGCTCCGACGCCAATCGTGATCTCGCCAGCTGCTTCGAGCGAACGGACCTGTGCGACGATCTGCGCCTGTGCCGCCTCGACGTCGCGCACACGCACTGCGCCGAGCATTGCGATCTCTTCCTTGAGTGCTGTGACCGCGCGCGCTGACATTCCGGCCATGATGCGTGTCCGCATCTCTTCCTTCGCCGTTTTGAGTGCGAGCGATAGCGAGCGTGCATCGATCTCGCGCAGCAGACGCTGCAGCGACCGATCGTCCAGCTTGCCCACATCGTCGAAGACGAACATCAGATTCTTGATCTGTTCGCAGAGCTGAGAGTCGCGCTCGCCGATGTGATCCAGAAGATCCTTTTCCAGAGTTCCGGAGACGTGGTTGAGCACGCTCGCAACCGCATCCGGACCGCCAGCGGCGCGCAGGCCACGAGTGAAGCTCAGATCCGTTTCGTTGCTCAACGCTTTCTCCACAAGCAACATCATGTCTGGCGCGACTTTTTCCATGCAGCCAATCCGATACATCACCTCGCCACCAAGTGATGGGTCGAGGTCTCTGAGAATCGTCGCTGTCTGCTGCGGCTCGAGATGCGCGAGCACGAGCGCGATAGTCTGCGGATGCTCGCCACGAAGAGTCGTCGCGAGCTGCTGCGGATCGGCGCTGCGCAGGCGGTGCAGACCGGCGGAATCGGCAAGCTGTGATTGAATGCGTCCGAGTGTAGCGTGCGCCCGACTGCTACCGAACGCCTTTTCCAGAACCTCGCTGGCATAGCTGATACCGCCCTGCGCGATGGAGTCCACGGCGAGCGCCATCTCCATCCATTCCTTGAGCACCCCCTCGACCGTCGCGGCGTCGACGTGTTCCATCTGCGCGATGTGAAAGCTGATTTCTTCAGCTTCTTCCGGCGTCAGAGACTGCGTCAGCTTGACGGCTTCGTCGGCACCGAGAGACATGCACAGAACTGCAACTTTCTGTGGCCCCGTGAGGTCGCCCGTACTCAGGCCGCCCCTGCCTGACTTGCTTTCGGTAGCTATTACAGCGGTTCCCATTTATACGGCTTCCTTGAGCCAGGCGCGCACAACTCGAGTGGATACATCGGGCTTCGCGGCAATCGTGGCTGCTACTCGACCACGTGTCTGATTCTGATCGGGAAACGCAAGCGGCTCCACGATAGGCTGCGGCGCATACGCCTGGTGCTGATGGGCGTTCGTGGATATGGCGTTCGCCATGTCGTGCGCAGCAGATGCATACTGCGTGGAGTGCTGACCGCCTGGTGGCAGTGCGAGAGGCGCATAGCCTGACTGCGCACCGGATGGTAACGACTTGATTGCCTTGATAAGCATCATCGCGATCACGAACAGTGCGGCGATGGCGAGCACCGAGATACCCGGCTTCTGATATTCCTGTATCGTCGCGATCATTGATTGCGGCGGATCTTTCTCGACGGCGGCAACCGGCGGTGCGTCGAAGTGTGTTGCGACAACCGTCACGACGTCGCCCCGAGTGCTGTCCGCTCCCACCGCACCACGAATCAAGGACTCGATTCTGGCGATCTCTTCTGGAGTGCGGGCGACATACGTCGGTTTCGCATTGGGGCCTGCATTGGCCGGCGGCGGAATGACCTTGTCGTTCAACAGAACAGCGACGCTTAATTTCTTGATGTTGCCGATCGCTCCAGAGAAATTCTCGGTGATCTTTGAGTTGTCGTAGCTCATCGCCACGTTCGAGGATGCTGCGCCGCCCTGTGCACCAGGCGTGATCTCGTAGCGCTGCTCGGTGCTGGTGGCCTGCTTGTCAGGATCGACCATCTGTGAGGAGCGCTCGATCTTGTCGAAGTTGAGCGCAGCGGCGACACGAACCCGCGCGTTACCTGCGCCAACGATGTCGTCGACAAGCCCTTCGGCCTTGGTTTGCAGATATCCCTCAACCTCACGCTGCGTGGACAGTTGAGCATTCGTGAGCGACGCCATGGAGCCATCGTCAGGTGTGGAAAGCATCCGCCCGGAATCGTCGAGCACCGTGACGTGATCAGCCGAAATGCCATCGACGCTACTCGCAACGAGGTGCGCGATTCCCTGTACGACATCCTGTCCTGGCGGTGCGCCACCGGTCTTGAGTACGACCGATGCATTGGCCGGCTTGTCCTGCGAACGGAACGTGGACTGTTCGTGCAACGCAAGATGAACCTGCGCCGATTGAACGCCGGTCATCTTTCCGATTGTGCGCTCCAGCTCGCCTTCCAGTGCACGACGGTAGTTGATTCGTTGTGTGAAATCCGTCATTCCCCAGGACGGCTGATCAAACAGCTCCATGCCAGGTCGGCCCGCGGCAGGAAGGCCGTCCTTCGCAAGCTCGACTCTCGCTCGAGCAACATCATTCGAGGCCACAAGAATCTGGCTGCCGCCATTGCCGAGCTGATACGCTATGCCGGCTGCGGACAGCTTATCCGTCATCTTGCCAACGGTCTCAACCGGTTGATTCGAGAACGCGGGTACCCAATCAGGCGCAGTTGCCCATCGGGAGATGCCGAAGATCACGGCTGCCACGCCTACGCCAACGATCAACAGCATTATGCGCTGTCGGCCGCCGACCCGGTCCATCATGTCCTGAATTGCGTCAGCCACGGCTTATAGTCCTCTGTTCTCGATCACGATTGCATACTGATCAACGAGCGATACGCATCCTGGAACTTGTTGCGTACCTGCACCAACATCTCCAGAGAAATCGACGCCTCTTCTGCCGACGCCATTACCTGGTGAAGCTCTACCGGCTCGCCGCGCGCGAAGCGCTGCGCATAATCGGCCGCTACGTCCTGCTGATCCGAAACATTGTTGACCAGTCCCTTGAGCGTGTCGCCGAAGCTTGTTCCGCTCGCAGAGCTGTCCTGCAACACCGGAATCTGCTTCGCTCCGGTATCCATTCCTGAACTCGCGGCCGCACTCGTAATTCCACCAATTGGATTTGCCATCAGATCCCTCAAGCCTTGATATCGAGACGTCCGCCACGCAGCATCGGCGCAGGTGCCGGCGTTTGTGACGAACTCATACGACCGTAAGTGAGCGGTCCCATCGAGCCAGCTTTCATGAAGAAGGAGCGCTCTTCCTTGCTGAGCACACTCCACAGATCCTGGTCGACGCCGTCGGGCGCGTTGGGAGAGCTGAGCTGCGCGTTGCGCGCTGCTGCGTCGTTCTTGATCGCGTTTGCAATGGATTTCTGATCCGAAGCGGTAACAGCGTTGGAAGACTGCGGTAGCGTCTGTGAAGTTGTCGGGCGCGGCGACGATGCATTCGGGCGCGTAACGCCAGCTGCATATGGATTGAATCCGCCGCCACCAATTCCGTTGATCGCCATTGTGATTCGGTCTGTCTTAAATGTTCAGGGCTTGCTTCAACATTCCCTTCGCCGTCTGAAACACGCTGGCATTCGCCTCGTAAACTCGACGCGCATCCATCATGTCCACCATCTCGTCGGTTACACGTACGTTCGGGTAGTGCACGTATCCATTCTTGTCCGCGTCAGGATGGCCCGGATCGTAAACCAGCTGTCCGTCGGTCATGTCCTGCTGAACACCGGCCACGTGCACACCAGTGGCGCCGCCAGTCGGGGTGTCGGTCTCCATCACAGGAACCTCAAAACGACGCGGACCGTCTGTAGGGAACTGACCACTCGGAACCTGAAATGCGTTGACGCCATTGAACACGCCCGACGTACCGGTCGGTTGACCAGGCGCCAGCGGGCCATCACCCGATCCGGCAACGCCGTCGCCAGCAGCAAGCACCGCTACCTGGCGACGGTATGGCTGGCCGTTCACATCGTGCGTGGTTTCCGCATTGGCGATGTTCGATGCGATAGTCTCCATGCGGACGCGCTGAGCCGAGAGACCACTCGCGGAAATTGCCAGCGAGCGGAACATCGGCTGGGGCTGCGATGCTGCGGGAGAGGGAAGAAGACCTACTGGACGGGGCATCAGTTATCAGGGCTTGAGGGCGGTTCGAACCTGATCGTATGCCTTCGCCAGAAGCTTCGAAGTCGCTTCGTAGCGAAGCTGCTCGTCGGCAAGGCTGATCATCTCGGTCTCTATATCCACACCACCCGACGCGGTCGCACCCGTCGCGGTCGGCGCACCAGGAAGGGCGAACCCGTCCTGATTCTGAAGCGATGCCTTGGATACACGATCGGCGATCGCGCGAACCCGTGCGCTGCCGACGTCGAGTGCGTCCTTCAAATCGCCTGCCGGTGTAACCCGGCTAATGAAGCCTGTGATCATTTCGGTGTCGTGCTAAAGCAACGCCGAGACCAAACGCATTCAGTGTTCTCACAGGCATTACGCCAAATGCGCTAAGCGATTATCCTGCAATCACTTAGCGCATAATCTCAGGTCTTGTTTTTGATATAACGGCAATTTATTCCTGCTTGGAAAATGGGGAATAAAATGCCTAGTCGGCAGATTTTGCCGCCTTTTAGAGGGTCAAGCTTGCCTCGCCATCAATTGGAGTGTTCAGCTTATTGCGTAACGTCCGGACGCTGATGCCGAGCAATTCCGCCGCCCGAGTCCGGTTATTACCTGCGGTTTCCAGCGCCTTTGCGATTAGCAGCCGCTCCGCGTCCTCCACGTTCAGTGACCTGAGCCGCACCAGTGTGCCATCATCCGGGCTCTCGTCGGCCAGTGGGACCAGGCCGGCGGCGATGAGCGCCCGCTGAGTTGCGGATACCGGACCGCCGAGCGAGTTGGCAAGTCCGAAGCGCAGACCCTCGAAAGCATGAGCCGGCACGATCGGATCTGAAGACAGGATCACCGCGCGCTCGACCACGTGCTGCAGCTCGCGGACATTGCCCGGCCAGTCGTATTGCTGAAGAAGCTGGAGCGCCTCGGGCGATATGGCGCGAACCTCCTTTTCCAGTTCGACGCCAGTCCTGATTGCGAATCGAAACGCCAGGGCCGCTATGTCTTCCCTGCGTTCGCGCAGCGGTGGAATGGCGACCGGGATTGTGCTCAACCTATAGTAGAGATCCTGCCGGAACGCCCCCCGCTCGACTTCCGAAGCGAGATCACGGTTGGTAGTCGCGATTATTCGGACATCCACGCGGATCGGCGCCGTGCCGCCCACCCGCTCGAACTCCTGCTCCTGGAGAACTCTCAGCAGCTTGGCCTGAAGATCCAGACGCATCTCTGAAATTTCGTCCAGCAGAAGAGTGCCGCGATTTGCTCGTTCGAACGCCCCCTCGACCCGCTTTATCGCCCCGGTAAACGCCCCCTTCTCATGGCCGAAAAGAGCGCTTTCGATCAACCCTTCCGGCAGTGCGGCGCAGTTCAGCTGGATGAATGGACGATCGCGTCGGTCGCTCTGGTCGTGGACTGATCGGGCGAAGAGCTCCTTTCCCGTCCCGGACTCTCCCTGAAGGAGGACGGTCGCTCGGGTGGGTGCCGCCGTTGCAACAGTCTGCAATACTCGACGGATCGCGACACTGTCACCGATGATCTGGCGCTCATTCCTGAACTCCATGACCTCGCGGCGAAGGCTGTCGTTCTCCCGCTTCAGCCGCACGAGCTTGAGTGCCTGGTCGACAGACAGTTCGAGCTGCTGCGGCCGCACTGGCTTGGTTATGTAGTCGACCGCTCCAGCCTTGATCGAAGAGACCGCGTGTTCGATGCTGGCATAGCCCGTCAGCATTATGAGAGGTACCTCGTACCCCTCGCGCCGGATCAGTGAAAGAAACTCCAGGCCGGTCAGCCCGGGCATTCTGTAATCCGAAATAATCAGGTCGATGTCGCCGCGAGCGAGCGCCTGAAGCGCTTCCGGGACGTTGCGCGCCCCCACGGCACCGTGACCGGCGCGTCGTAGCGTATCCTCAAGTATCAACCCGACGGATGGCTCGTCATCTACATATAGAATAGTTGCCATTGCTTGACTGGATCTTGATTGGATCTTGATTGGATACGGAGAAATGGGATAGGCGACCAGCGCTGCCCGTCAGCAATTCGCATTAAAGCCGTATTAAAGCCGCATTAAAGCCGTCGAGCCCCACGCTCGATACTCCACAGCATACGCCTTTGCCGGGAGCAAAGCAATACGATGCGCGTTACAGACAGCATGATTCAGTCAAACGCTACGCTATCGCTGCAGATGAATCTACAGCAGATGGCGCAGGCGCAAACCCAGGTCAGCACGGGCCTGAAATACAGTTCATTCGCGGACGACCCCGAAGCCCAGTCGTCGGTGATGCAGACGTCGACGTCGCTCAATGCGCTCAATCAGTACCAGCGCAATATCAATGACGCGACGGCTCGGGCGAACATGGAAGACACCGTGCTGCAGCAACTCACCGATACCGTTACCCGCGCCACGGCGATCGCTACTCAGCAGGGCAGCGCGACTGCAACAGCCGCCAACAGGCTTGCGGCAAAGCAGGAAGTGGACAATCTCCTCAGCTCCGCCGTCGCCGCAGGCAATACCCAGTACCAGGGTACGTACCTATTTGGTGGTGACAATACGACAACGGCGCCGGTCACCGCGACACCGCCCTTCTATAATGTGGCAGCTCCATCGGGTGCCCACACCACGGAGATAGCCGCAGGTCAGCTGTTCAAGTCGAATCACAACGCCAAGGAACTGCTGCTGGACACCGGTACGCTGCAATCTCTCAAGGATCTGTCCACAGCGCTCGGAAACAACGATCAGGCTGCGATTGGCACCGCACTCACCAGCCTCAATTCCTCGCAGCAGGGGATACAAGCTCTCGTGGGCGATCTTGGAGCGAGAGAGAACACGCTCCAGGTCACAGGATCCAATATCACGGCACTCCAGGCGAATTTGACTACGTTCAAGACGAACCTGTCGAACGTCGATCAGGAAAAGGCCATCACAGACCTCGTAACGCGCCAGACGGCATATCAGTCCGCCATGCTAGCGACATCACGGGTACTCGGCATGACTCTGACCGATTATCTGAAATGACCTCCGGCGCCCTGGCCATACCGATGCCAAGCATGATCACCATTGCATCCGACATACTCGGCACGCTGTCTGTCGACTCCAAATCACTACTCACATTCCCCGGTGGCCTGCTCGGCTTTCCCGAGTGCCGCTCCTTCGTGCTGCTGCCGTCGGAAAGAGCGCACGTGTACTGGCTGCAATCAGTGGATTACTCTTCACTCGCCTTCCTGTTAGTCGACCCCTTCATTTTCTTCGAGGGGTACACCCTGGACCTGGCAGCGACGGACCTCCACGCCGTGTCGCCGAATGACGTAAGTGTGCTGGCGATTGTGACGCTCCCATCCGGTACGGATGAGGGCCCGACAGCGAATCTGCAGGGGCCCGTCGTCATACAGACACGGCTCAGCGAGGGCACTCAAGTCGTGCTTCCAGAGAGCAGCTACGGTATCCGGGAGTCGTTCACGCTTTAGGTACAGCGATCCCCGTCGCCCCGACGGGATTCCGGGTTCCAGGCCCCCGTTAAAAAAGCCTGCAAAGCGGGATTAAAGCTTTCCCGACCAATGCCGATAAATAGTCCATACGGCCAGACCGGCCGGACCGGGTGGAGCAAGGAAGCTCTACCACAAACCGCTAAAGGAGCTACACCGTAATGTTTATCCAGAACAACATCAACTCGATGAACGCGCTGAACAACCTCAGCACGAACGAGACTCAGCTGACCAGCTCGATCCAGAAGCTGTCCTCAGGTTTTCGTCTCAATCGTGCTGGTGATGACGCCGCGGGCATGAGCATCGCAAACTCTCTTCGTAACAACGGTGTCGGCCTGCAGCAGGCTCAGCAGAACGCATCGCAGGCTGGTTCGCTTCTTCAGATTGCAGACGGCGCAACTCAGACGATCTCGTCGATCCTCGATCGTATGAAGCAGCTCGCCACTGAGTCGGCATCTGCGAACGTCACAGACAACGATCGTCAGAAGATTCAGGCTGAATTCACTCAGCTCTACGGCGAAATCAATCGTACCGTCGGCAGCACCGTGTATCAGGGTTCACAGCTCCTGAACGGTGGATTCGGTGTGACGGACTCCGGCACTGGCACGGCGACGGTAACAAATCTGCAGTTCTCCGGCGCACAGCCAAGCACTACCTACACCATCACGGCCGCAGATGCGACTCACGTGACCTTGAGTGACGGCAGCGTGTCTCAGACTATCGTTGTAGCCGGAACTGGAACACATGCGGTGAACTTCGATAAGCTCGGAGTATCGTTCAGCTTCGCTGGTGATCCGACAGCGACGGTCGATGGCGATACCATCATCACATCGAGCAATGCCAGCGCCGCGTTCCGCGTCGGTAGCGGTGCAACGACCGACAGCGACAACCTCGTCAGCGTCAGCCTCGGCGATCTCCGCGCGAGCTCGGCGACTGGCTTGAACCTGGCTGGTGTCTCGGTTGATACGATGGCGAACGCCACTGCAGCGCTTGCCTCGATCACCTCGGCTGTTTCCTCGGTCAATACGGTTATCGGTTCGCTCGGTGCGGCTGAGAACCGTCTGAACTACGCAAGCACCAACGTTGCCTCGCTTTACCAGAACGTGTCGGCTGCGGAGTCGGTCATCCGCGATACCAACATGGCGCAGGAATACACCAACTTCAGCAAGCTGTCGATTCTGCAGCAGGCTGGAACAGCGATGCTCGCGCAGGCGAATTCGAGCCAGCAGAGCGTCCTGAAGCTCTTCCAGTAAGAACCAACCGAGTAAGGGCAGCGGAGAGGAATCTCTTGCCTCCCCAAGCTCGGCTACGAGACCGTAGAAGTCCAAATGGGCTTCTACGGGCTCGTCGCATACGGAGGAAATAAATTGTGAGCAGCCCAGTAGGTTCTTTCCCGGGTCTTGGCAGTACGTTCGACTATAGCACTCTGGTCGATTCACTGATCCAGATTCAATCGCAACCTGGCGTCGCGATGCAGAATCGCATCACGGCCGCCCAGGCTCAATTGACCGCGTACCAAACCTACAGCGGCTTGCTCTCGAATCTGGAAACCGCGACGAGTCCGATGCGTACGGGTACGGCGTTCCAGGGCGTTACCGCAAACGTCTCAAACGCGACGGCGGCCAATGGACAGAGTATTCTGTCCGCGTCCGCACTCAGCGGTGCGTCGCCAGGAACGTATGCTGTCCAGGTGCTTCAGACTGCTCAGGCAGAAAAGATCTCGGGCAACACGTTCGCGAGCAGCTCCGTTCCTCTTGGACTTGCAGGCGATTTCATCATCAACGGCAAGACAGTCACGATCGCCGCATCCGACACCCTGACTTCCGTCCGGGACAAGATCAACGCCGCGAATTCGGGTCTCAATAGCAGCGGCGTGTCCGCTGCAATCGTCGCCGATTCGTCCAACGCGCAGCGTTTGGTGCTGACCAGCACGCAAACCGGTGCTGCCGGTATCAATCTTGTCGATGGCGCGCAGAACATTGCGCAGCAGCTCGGGTGGGTCGACGCCACGTCGACGATCAAGCACGTGACTAGCGCCGGCGCGCAGAGCGACAATTTCGGGTCGGCCACTGCGAGCATCGGCTCTCAACTCGGACTGACCACAGCGCCCGGCGCACAGACGGTAACAGTCGGCGGTCAGTCAGTGTCCATCGATCTTGGAAGCGACTCTCTGACTTCCATCGCAGCCAAGCTCTCGGCGCTGAGCGGAATTCAGGCGACTGTCCAGAGTACCACGGTCAACGGCGCCACGCAGTACTATCTCGATGTGCGCAACACCACGAGTTTCGTGGACAGCGGTAATGCGCTGCAGCAGCTCGGCATCGTGGCCGGTGGGCGTTCATCCGTGGCGCAACAGATTCAGGGCGACGTAATGACGGACGGCAACGCGACTACCGCGGCCACCGCATCCACGTTGATCAGCAATCTCTGGAATGGTGGTTCGGCCGCTGCACCCCAGGTTGGCGATACGCTTACGATATCGGGGACGCGCGGCGATGGTTCAGCGGTGAACATCTCGTACACCGTGGGCACCGGCGACACAGTTCAGACGTTGCTCGACAAGCTGAATGACCCGACCACAGGCTTTGGCGCCGGGACCCGTCCAGCTACCGCGAGCATCGATGCTTCAGGGCATATCGTAGTGAGTGACGGCACATCGGGGCAGAGTAGTCTTTCGCTTCAGATCGTCGCCAACAACGAGAGCGGTGGCAGGCTTGATTTTGGCGGGTTCGCCACCACGTCGACTGGTCGCGCGCGCGAGCTCGTGAGTGGTGCCGATGCCAAATTCACTGTTGATGGTGTTGCGTTCACACGCTCGAGCAACAGCGTATCGGATGTGATCGCGAACACTACACTCAATCTCACGGCAGCTGACCCCAACACGACAGCGACCGTAGCAGTTTCCCTCAGTACTTCCGCTGCTACCACAGCGGTACAGAACTACGTCAGCGCTTACAACGCAGTCGTCGACTACATCAAGACTCAACAGACACCGGGCACTGATCCCAGTAGCAATCCCACGCTGTACAACGATACCCTGCTTCGTACGGCGCGCAGCGCGCTCAGCCAGTCGATGCTGGCGTCGGTTGCCGGTGCGGCGCCTGACATGTCGACTCCGGACACGGTCGGGATATCGATTACGGCGGACGGACACCTGTCTTTCGATTCGAGCAAGTTCGCGACAGCGTTCAATACTCGTTATGCTGACGTTACGAAGCTCTTCATGGAATCCGGTACGTCGACCAATCCATCGTTGGTGTATGCCGCCTCGACATCGGCGACGCAGCCTGGCAGCTACGACGTAAATATCACACAGCCTGGCACGCAGGCGCAGGTTCTGGGTACGGGTTTCAGTGGAGTGTACAACCAGTCCGGTGCTCCAGACACGATGACCGTGACTGACAGCGTCTCGAATGCGAGCGCGCAGATTCAGCTGACAGGCGGCATGACTACCGCACAGATCGTTGACGCGCTCAATGCGTCGTTCGGCAGTCCGCAGAACCGCGCCCTCCAGTCTGCGACCCAGGTTTTCGACTCGACCGGAACAGCGGCTTCATCTTCCACGCTGTTGACTGATTTGCAGTCGGCTCCGGGGACTTCGGCAGGTGTCGTCGCCGGCGATACGATCACGTATTCGGGGACCAAGGCTGATGGATCCAGCTACAACGGCGCATTTACGGTTGGCGCGTCATCCACGATCGCGGACTTTGTGACGCAGCTGCAGTCGTCTCTCGGTCCCACGGCGACTGTGTCGTTTGCGAACGGGCAGATATCCGTCCAGTCCAACACCAGCGGCTCCTCACCGCTTGCTCTGACGCTGACCGCGAACAACGAAGGTGGCGGAACGCTGGACTTCGGCAGCATGAACGTCACGGCGGCGGGGCATGGCATTTTGTCGCTTACCGCTACGGAGGTGGGCGGTCAGGTTCAGATTCAACACAATTCCTACGGATCGGCTGCAGGCTTCTCAGTCTCGTACTCGGGGAGCGGCGCTCCTGACACACAACTCGGAATTGCAGCCGGCAGTTCTGTCGGTCAGGATGTGCAAGGCACGATTGGCGGATATACCGCAACAGGTTCCGGGCGCCAGCTGGTTGGCGCCGCGGGAACTCCCGTTGATGGCATGAGCATCGCGTACATCGGCACGGCGTCTGGTGCAATCGGCAGCCTGACACTGACGCAGGGCTTCGGCTCAGTCGTGGATCGATTGCTTACCGCCTGGACGCAAACTGGCGGCTCAATCGATGCGCAGAGCCAGCAGATCAATGACACGATAGCTAATCAGCAAAACCGCCTGGCCGATTTCACCGCTCGAATCGCATTGCAGCGAGCTGCACTCCTGAAAGAGTATTCCAACATGGATGCCATCGTTTCGCAGATACGCTCGCAAGGCAATTCGTTCCTCGCGGCATTCTCGAATACATCGGGAACTACAAACAGCAGCTCGAGCGGTACAACAACGACGGGGACCGGCACATGAGCAAGGCGTTATTGAGCGATGTTCCGCTTGCCGCCCACGCCAAGGCAGTGCAGGCACTGGATGAATTCGACTCGCTTGTGTCACAGTACGAAATGTTGCTCGATACGCAGCACGCGGTGTTGCGGACGGCGAATTTCGCGGCGCTTTTCGAGATGGCATCCCGTGGAGACAGGCTTGCACGCGATGCAGCTCTCTGCGGCAAACGCTTCGCACCACTAGTCGAGGCGTTGGCGGCCGGGCAGTTCATGGGACCGCGCGCGACGGAGATTCGCAAGCGTAGCTTCGCGGCTCGCTCCAACGCGGAGACGCTCGGAAGCGCTTCGGCGCGCCTTGCTAGTGACTGCAGTATCGAACGCGACATCATGGGCCGAGAGGTTCGGAAGTCGCTTTCACAGGGGACTCAGGCGGGTCTTCCTCCCGCGTATCGTACGGATTCGACACGCGTCCTGGACAGACGCGGCTGATCACGCTGTCTGCGTCGCCGTAGAGTCGGCGCAGTGCTCAAGTTTTGCTCCTTTTCGCCCGACACTGGCCAGCATGGGATATAGTGCATATACCTCCAAGTACCTTGAGAATGATGTAGTCAGCCGGTCGAAGGAATGGCTGGTTCCGTTACTCTACGAGCACCTTCTTGCGCAGCTCCGGCGCGCGCAGGTACAGATCCAGCAGCGAGACTTCGAGGGCAAGGCGGCCAGCCTGGAAAAGGCCAGCGCGATTGTCATCGAGCTCATGGGGGCCCTGGATCGTGAAAAAGGCGGGGAGCTGGCCCAGCGTCTCGCCGCACTATATGCCTATTTCGGGACCGAGATTCTGGCGATCGGGCGCACGCTCGATACTGGCCGCCTCACGAAGATCATGGAGATGGCGTCGAGCCTGCACGAGTCCTGGGTCATCGCTGCGCGTACGCAATGGCCAGCAGGAAGCTCCGCGCAACCGGGTGACACTACAATTGGCGGACCAGCCAGATAATGGTGCCGCCGTCGACTTCCATTCTCGAGGAGAATATCGATCGGGTCGTTGATTCCGTGGTTCGGAATATCAGCGCCGGGCGAAGCGCGGTACCGGATGTAGATGCAATTGATTCCATCGCCGACGTTGAAGACGATGATGAGGCTCGAGAGACTCTTGCCGATCTGTGCGGGCATGTCGCCCATGCGCTTAAATCTCTGGATGCCGGTCCCCATACCCTGGCGAGTTACAAGGCTCCTGAGCCGCCTGCCGTCGCGCCGACGCTCAACCTGATTCGCTAAGCACAGCATGACAGGACGGCGGTAAAGTTACTGCCCCCAGCACCCGATATTCGAAGACAAGGAGGAACTACATGCACGTACACAAGATTCACGGCAGCGTCGCGGCCGACGCTCTCCAACGCACACAGCAGGCGACATCGCCGAACGGTCCCGTAGATCCGGTGGCACCGACGCGTGGAGCTGACGCCGTCCAGATCTCGGATGCGGGACTTGCTCTTGCAAGCCAGGATACAGCTGCCGAATCGACGACGTCTCTCGATCCACAGCGCGCCGATCAAATCCGATCAAACATCCTTTCGGGTGCGTACAACTCGCTCGAAAAGGCTGACCAGGTTGCACGCTCGCTGATTCGCAGCGGCGACCTGTAGAAGCGCCCCAAAGACTTTCTGGAGCCAAGCACATGCGCTTCCTCGTTGTAGATGATTCGGCCACAATGCGCCGCATTGTTGTCAATTCGCTCCAGCGCGTCGGATTCAGCGACGTTGTTGAGGCGGGTGACGGCGCAGAGGCAATGGAGAAGCTCGCGTCCGTAGATTTTGTCATTACAGATTGGAACATGCCAAAGGTCAGCGGCGCGGAACTCACTCGCGCAATTCGCTCGAACGAAGAGACGAAGCTGATGCCGCTCATTATGGTCACCGCACGTAGCGTGCGTGATGACATCCTCACCGCAATGGAGGCGGGAGTCGACAGCTATGTGGTCAAGCCGTTCACTCCTCAGGTCCTTCGCGAGAAAATTGACGCGGTGCTGGCAACCCGAGCTGCTTAAATTCCAATGTCCAACTCCCGCATCGCCGATGTTCTCTACGATTCCGAGACGATGCTTCGTCTGGTCGATAGCGAGTTGGAAGAATTGCGTGAAGACGCCCACGAAACCCGCCTTGAAGGCAACCAGGTTGGCGTCATCCTCAGCGTGATGCAACGGGCCTCCAGCGACATAGCGCAGGTGCTCTGCACGCTGCACACGAGTCGCGAGGCGCTCGAGGGCGTCACCCTCCAGGAAATCCGCGACAGCGCCCTGAAACTCACCGAAGTGGTCAGAGCCACCGAAGTCGCAGCAACCCGCATGATGGATGGGCTGGAACGCGTCCATGATCTGATGGATCGATTGGATGAGATCGGTTCGCAGCATGCCCCATCCGAGCATGTCCCATCCGAGCATGCCCCATCCGAGCATGCCCCATCCGAGAGCGCGCAGGAATCGAGTGAGGTTCGTGCGAAGTTGCGCGATGAGCTGTTCGCCGTCATGGGTTCTCTTCAGTTCCAGGACATCACTTCCCAGCAGCTTGGCCATGTGTCGCAGATGCTGTGCGATATCGAGCGCCGTCTGCATGCCACGTCTTCGCTACTCTCTGGCGGACGTTCGGAGGCAGTGCTAATCGCCGGTGAAGGATTGCCAACGTTCAGTGAGTCAGCGTCAACACAGCACTCATTCGAGCGCCAGGCTGCCGCTGATTCAATATTCTGGGGTGGTCAGCCCAGCAGGCTCACGCAGTAGTTACACGCGCGTAGTCGGCCTGTGCATTTCTCAGTACTGGTTCTCGGTCTCGGCATTGCCATCGAGGCCTTTCTTGTTGCCCTGCTCGCTCGACGGATCCGACGGCTCAAGCTCACGACGGCCGCAGCGGCGGTAACGAATCGTGTGGACGCCGGTCAGGTGCATGAGAGTATTCGCGGCGCGCTGACGGAGCGCGAAACATTGATGCGCGAGATGCAGCAGATTCTCGCAGGGCTTGATCAGAAAGTTCGTGACCGCACCGTCGAACTGGCCGAAGCGATGGAAAAGGCGGAACAGGCGAACCAGGCAAAAAGCGAATTCCTTGCGCGCATGACGCACGAGATCCGCACTCCGATGAACGGGATGCTCGGCATGACTGGCTTGCTGCTGGATACCGGGCTGAACCAGGAGCAGCGCGAATATGTGGACACAGTGCGCTCGTCAGGCCAGTCCTTGCTCACGATCATCAACGAGATTCTTGATTTTTCCAAGATCGAGGCGGGTCGGCTCGAGGTGGAAATAATCGATTGCAATGTTCGAACGACAGTCGAAGAAGTCGTCGAACTGCTGGCGGAGCAGGCGATCCAGAAGACTCTGGAACTCGGTTTTTATATCGACGATGACGTCCCCACGACGGTGCGTACGGATCAGGGGCGCCTTCGTCAGATTCTGCTGAATCTGGTCGGCAATGCGCTGAAGTTCACGAACAAGGGTCGCGTATATGTGCATGTGTCGGTTGCGGCAGATGCTGACGACGCCGTGTCGTTGCGTTTCGAGGTGAGTGATACTGGAATCGGTTTGACAGCGGAGGGTCGAAGTCGCCTGTTCCAGCCATTTCAGCAGGCAGACAGCTCCACGACACGCAAGTACGGCGGTACCGGGTTGGGTCTCGCCATCTCGAAGCAGCTCGTTGGATTGCTCGGCGGCTCGCTCAATGTGACGAGTGTGGCGGGTGAGGGGAGTGTATTCGAATTTACGGTCGTCGCGCAGCACGCTCCGCGTGTCATACAGGCGCCGAACGCCGCGACTATAGCCGGTTCTCGTGTTCTCGTGATCGTCGGCGGCAAGCTTACGCGGATTGTGCTGCGGCGATACACCAAAGATTGGGGTGCCACGACAGATGGCGCCCGAAACATGGCTGAGGCGCGAGCTCTACTGCAGCGTCAGAGTGTTGCGGGCGCTGGTTACGATCTCGTGCTCATCGATCTGGCGACTCTGGGACCGGATCCGCTTCGTACGGTGCGTGAATTCCGTCGTGATTTCGGCAGCTCGGTTCGCAACGTCGTAGCGCTGTCGCAACCGCGGCAGAAACCGCCATCGAATATCGCGTCGGCGGCCGGCGTGGACGCGATATTCTCGCTTCCTGTTCGTCCTACGAAGCTGCTCACTGCATTGAGCGGTGTTCTTCGCCCCGAACTTGCGCAGCGCCCGCGTCGCACAATGGCGACGCGACCGGTGCGCGCCGAAGACAAGGCGAGGGCGCGAGTACTCGTCGCGGAGGATAATCCAGTCAATCAGCGCGTTGCTACGCACATGTTGAATAAACTCGGCTACCGCTGCGATATCGCGTCGAACGGGAAGGAGGCTGTCGACATGCTCGCGCAGCTATCGTATGATCTCGTGCTGATGGATTGTCAGATGCCGGAGATGGATGGATACATGGCTACCAGGCACATTCGCGAACGAGAGGAGTCCGGCGGTCGACACACTCCGATAATCGCGATGACGGCGAATGCGATGCGTGAAGATCGCGCGCGATGCCTTGATGCCGGCATGGACGGATTCATACCCAAGCCGATTGCGCTGGAGGAACTGGAGACCGCGATGGAGTGCTGGATCCCCGATGACGTCAAGCCGGGTGTCCGGACTGCAACCCTGGACGCCAGTGACTATGTGTTCTCCGGTGAAGGGAACAGGCAGGCCGAGCGGTCAGAACGCCGACACGCGCCAGAGCAATCCGTCCCGGCGACATCCTTTGCGGCCGATCCGGCTCTTGTCGCGGCCCTGGCTGCTCAGTTTGCCTCGGATGTTTCCGGCCACAGCCGGACTTCCAGCTGTGTCGATCTGACGGTCCTGGACAATCTGGCGGACATGGCGGAGGGGGGCGAGGAGTTTGTAAACCGTCTGATTGGAACATTCGTTTCAGACACATCTTCACGGCTTGTAACGCTGCATGTTGCCGTGGAGGGAGCCGATCTTCCGACGATCGAGCGTACGGGGCATGCCTTGAAGGGAAGTAGCGGCAATATGGGTGCAACCGGGATGGCGGCACTCGGCGCCGCATTGCAGGGGGCCGGACAGCAGCACGATCTGGCGGGAGCGAGGGTGCTGGTGGAGGACATGGAGCTCGAATTTGCGCGCGTTCGCGAGGCACTCGATGCCGCCTTCCCGTCGCACGCCGTAGCGGCCTGAACGCAAGCGTACAGAGGTGGCGGGGCGCCGATTTCACCCCTCTTCAGTCCCGAATAATACAGCCGATAATTGCATTATGATCCAGATCATCGAAGACGACCTAGTCACGTGCCACATCATCTCCGCTCTGCTCAAGCGGATGCGTTACGCCTACTGCGAAGCGCACACGGGCGCAGAGGCACTACAGCAGCTTCGAACGCAGCCGATCGACATGGTCATCGCAGACATGATGCTGCCGGATATGAATGGTCTGGACCTGCTCAAGGAAAAGTACAGCATGCCGCATCTACGCGATATTCCCGTGTTGTGCTGCACAGCTCAGGCAGACATAGAGACTGTCGAGACAGCGCTTGGATATGGCGCAATCGATTTCGTCAAGAAGCCGATTGCCATCCAACCGTTCGCGGGACGAATCAATCGCGCGATGGAGCGCTCACCAGTTCGTTGGGAGTCGTGGCGCGAGATGAGTAAGCGGCTCCGCTTCTACTCACGCACGATTCAGCCGATGCTGGCGATCGCGCATCAGGTGCTGCATGAACTCGATGACGCTCTTGCCCAGGCACAGGTTGGCACACCGGACGTGCCTCTTCTGAATGCCATCGTTACGCGCACACGTGGCGCCGCACTCAACGTCGGCGCAATCCGTACGGTCCAGCAGATCGACAAGATCTGGAAGGGCGAGGGCGCAGCTGAGGATATCGAAAACCTTCGTGCTGCGATGGTGATCGAGCTCGCAGCGTTCGAAGACGCGATTCGCAGCCGCTCCGGTGCCACCGGTGCCGAGGGAAGTGCTGCTGACTACACGGCAATGCAACAGGCTGCGGCCAGCGGGTTCTAGTACGACCCTGCTGTCCTGTGGACGAACTGCAGGACGAGCTGAAAGGGGTGTGTCGCGATTATATTGCGGCATGCCCCTTGTTGCATTTTCCTCGTTGCCGGAAGACGCGCGTGTGTGGATCTTCGGGAGTGCCGAAGCACTCTCGTCCGATGACGCTGCGACGCTGCTCGTAAGCATTGATGAGTACCTCGAAGGCTGGCGAGCGCATGGCTCTCCGCTCACCGTGGCGCGCGAGTGGCGTGATAATCGGTTTCTCGCGATTGGAGTGGACCAGAGCGAGGAAAATGCATCTGGCTGCTCGCTCGACGCGCTTTTCCGAGTGCTGCAGTCTCTCGAGCAGCGGATCGGCACGTCGCTTCTCGGTAACTCGCGTGTCTATTTCCGATCGAGCAACGGGTCGATTCAGGCTACCGATAGGGCCGGATTCGCCGAGCAAGCTGAAAAGGGATCGATCGGTGCCGACACGCAGGTATTCGACCTGAGCGTGCAGACAGTAGCGGGCTGGAAGGAGCTCTTCGAGATCCGCGCTACGAATAGCTGGCATAGAGTGCTGCTGCCGGCAGCCGTCCGGGCGTCAGCCGTCGCCTGACCTATCCGGTCGCTCGAAGCGGCCGTGTCAGCGTATATTGGGCAGCATACATGGACTCCTACATGTTCGCGCTGGTTCTGGGTGGCACCGGACTCGTAGCCATGGCGGCTGGTGGCCTGGCGCACATCGGCGGAGACTCACACCACGCAGGTAGTGACAGTGCGGCGGGTGGTGGCCATGCGACTGGTGGCACGCACGCTGGTCACGCACACACGACGCACGTGGGACATGAACATGTGGGCCACGCGCACGCCTCCGCTGGCGTCAAATCGGCGTTGCTGTCGCTTGCGTCACCAAGAGTCCTGTTCAGCCTTCTCGTTGGCTTTGGCCTCACCGGCGTAATCGGTCGGCCGTTTCTTGGTGGCGCGCTCCTGGTGGTTCTCGCGGTATGCGGCGCGTTGCTGTTCGAGTCGGCTCTGGTCCGACCGCTATGGCGATTTCTGTTCCGGTTCGCATCCAGTCCTGCAATGACGTTGGAAAGTAGTCTGATGAGCGAGGCGCGCGCTGCAAGTGGGTTCGACGACAACGGTCAGGGACTGATTGCCGTCGAGGTCGATGGTCAGATCGTTCAGTGCCTTGGCACGCTGCGAGCCGACGATCGTTCTCTGGGGGTGAGGGTGCGGGCTGGAGATGTATTGCGCGTGGAGGACGTGGACGCTACTAGAAGTCGCTGTATTGTGTCGTATGTTGGGCACGAACGCAAAGCCTGACGTACCTGCAATCCCATCAACTATTCAATAACTCATGGAATCCATCCTGCTGATCGTCGGCATCGTATTTGTGGTTCTGATTCTTATTCCGACGATTGTCGCGTCATTCCTGCGAAACGTCGAAGCGGGAACTATCAGGCTCGTAAGCTGGACCGGTGGGGGGACAGTGATTTATCGCGGACCGGGAAAGTCCAAGGAAATCCCGCTGCTCACCACTGGGACGACGCTGTCGAGCAAGGTGATCAACGTGGATCTCGACATCACCGACCAGACCGCTGACGTGGACGACAACGGTCATCCACAGCCGATCAAGGTGCGCGTGCTGGCGAGTGCGATCGTTTCCGTGGGTGAGACAGATGCGATGATCAAGACCGCAGCCAACAGGTTTTTCGCGAAACCGGAGGCGGATCAGATGAGCACGATCACCGATCTGCTGTCGAGCTCCGGGCGGCGTGCGATCAATCTGCTCACGCACGATCAGCTGTTTTCAGCCAGGACCGCACCGCGCGCATTGCCGGCTCAGTCGGCGGTCGAGTCGACGGGAACTGCCGTGACGGCACCGGCCGTGACGGCACCCGCGCCGTCGTCGATGACGTTGACGGATGTCCCGGTCACGGATGACGATGACGATCCACTGGCTGTAATCATCCGTAAAGCATGCTCACGCGAACTCACGGACCTCGGTCTCGGTTTCAATTCGCTGAACATCAAGGTTGTGCAGTCGGAAGTGGCGGATGCCCGCCGCCGTCAGTCTGCGGCAGAGGCACAGGCGAATGCAGACATCGTCTCCGCTCAACAGGCACGTCGTGCGAAGGAAGCGCAGCTGGATGCCGAGCGAGCGATATCCGACAAGCAACGCGAGCTCGAACAGACCAAGGCATCCAACGCTGCCCTGATTGCGCAGGCGGAGGCGCTCAAGCAGGATGCACTTGCTGTTCAGCGCACATCCGAGCTGGAGGCCACGCAGATTGCGCAGGCGCGTGCTGACGCAGAGCGAGTAAAGATCGAAGCCGAGGCATCGGCTGAAGCCGAGGCTATTCGAATTACTCGTGTTGCAACGGCGAATGCGGAGAGTATTGCCAAGGTGAACGCCGCGATCCAGGCCGGTGGCGAGAGTTATTTCCGTTACAGACAGATCGAGTTGTTGCCGCAGATCGCGCCGACAATCGCAGGAGCGCTCGCGGAGGCGCGGATGATAAATATTTCGAGTGATGGAACGAGTGCGTCGGACAGCGCGACGAACAACATCACAAGCGTGATCCAAACCGTGCTTGCTGCACAGCTCGTTTCCAAGAGCGGCATCGGGGAGAGCAAGTAATCGGCATGCAACCGTGAGCAACCGGACGGACCGAACAGAGGAGATCCCCGAATCAATATCCCGGGTGCTTCGGCGATTCGCGGTCATGGATCGGAACGAGAGGATGCAGGCGCTCGTTCAGTATTCGCGGAAGCTCGAGCCGGTGCCGGAGCGTTATAGCGAGGTGGATCGGAGTGCGTTTACGGTTCCCGAGTGTCAGACGCGTGTTGACATATTCCCGGAGTACCGTGACGGCTTGATGCGCTTCTATGCGGACGTCAACGTGCGTCAATCTCCGACTGTTGCAGCTGTGCTTGCCATCGTATTCGCGGCTGTCAACGATCAGCCGCCGGATGTCACACTTCGCATACCGACTGACTTCGTCCAGACACTCATGGCTGGGATGGGATTGAACGCGCGTGAGGTTGGTCTGAACGCAATGATAGTTCGGCTCAAGCGTGCCGCGGCAGACGCAGAATCGCGAGAATGAGTCGGTGGGTGAGTTAACCGGGCATGGGGTCGCGCAGGCCGGCGACTTTCTCCTTCATTGCCCCTTCGACCTCCACGCCCAGGGTCGTTCCGTCTGCTTTCAATCTGCGCATGATCTCGAGCATCACGGCTTGCTGTGCGTCGACATATACCTGATAGGCGGGGTCCGTAAGGTAGTAGATGCTCGTAAAGTCGATGGTGGTCGTGCCTATCGCCGTAAGGGATGAGCGCAGGAAGCGCGTATTCGGGATGTTCTCGATGATCTCGCGAATAATCATCGGAATGCGAACGAGTCGTTCGGGGGGAGTGCTTCCTGCAACACTTGTGGTGAGTGTCGCGAGCCGCTGGTCCATTCGACCGTAATTGCGTATCCGGCCCTTGAGTATGTCGCTGTTTCCGAAAATGATCTGTTCGCCCGTATCCGAGCGGACGCGTGTGGACTTGAGGCCGATGTATTCGACTTTTCCGGAGTAGGCGTCCACCGTGATGGAATCTCCGATCACGAATGGTTTGTCGGTGACGATGGACATCGCTGCAAACAAATCGCTGAGGACATTCTGCAGCGCGAAGGCTATAGCGATACCGCCGACGCCGAGTCCAGCGACCAAAGCGGTGACATTCTGATGGAAACCCTTTTCCAGTGTCGCAACGCCAAGAATTATCCAGAGGGTGACCTTTACGACCAGGGCGATCGCCTGGATCGTGGTTGCATCACCACGATCGTGTCCGTGACGCTCTATGTAGGAGCGCGACCAGTACGTGACGAGAACACTGGTCCAGATTCCCAGCTGCAGAAACAGCGCGATGATCGCGACGAATTCGAATGCCGTGTCGATTCGGACGGCGTATCGTGTCGGGAAGTCGACAAACTGGGGTATCAGCCACGCGCCCAGGAAGACCAGGAACAAGCCACGGGTGCGTCGGGATAACTGTTTCGCTAGCGGCGAAATCGGCATGGCTATAAAGCTAAGGCAGTTTTATGGACAGCGAGGCCGGTTCTTGTTGTCTCAGGCAGTTCGCCGGTGCTCCCATACGGACAGCTGGTCACAAGCGTCGCAATTCCCGCAGGTCCATCCTGGCTCGATCTCCTCGCCGAAATGTTCAAGGATGAATCGCGTGCGACAGCCAGTAGTTTGACAGAACTGGATAACAGTATTGAGTTGCGTCTGATCTCTGGAGCGGCGCTCTTCGTAATCGGTCAGATCCGCCGTTAGGTCGATGGACGTGAGATTGTCGCGCAGTCGCTGCCAGTTGTTGCCACGGTGTTCCCGCGCCAATCCATGTTTCTTTAGCAGGGCGAGGACGATCTTGACCTTGCGCCTGGCGATGCCTGTGACTTCCGCGAGATCGGCAAGCGGGGCGAGCGCTTCTGCATCGTACTTCTCGAGAGCGATGGCGACACGCGCGGCCTCTGATACCTCGGGATACTTGCCACCCAGGAAGTAGGATTGAATGCGTTTGTCTTCGACTCTGTAGAGGAGGGTGCACGTCGCGGGCGCGCCATCCCGACCGGCGCGACCGGCTTCCTGGTAATAAGACTCGATCGAGCCGGGAAAGTGATAGTGAATTACGAACCGCATATCCTGTTTGTCGACGCCAAGCCCGAATGCATTGGTGGCGACGATCGCTTTCAGCGACCCGTTCATGAAACGATCCTGGGTATCGCGTCGATCTGCAGCCGGCATCTTGCCGTGATACAGGCCTATGTCCAACTCGCCGTCGAATTTTTCGCTGAGTTGTTTGTGAAGTCGAGTCGCTTCTTTTACTGTCGCGGCATATATCACGCCGGAGCCTGGCGTCTCACGCAACAGGTTCTCGACGATGTGATCCTTGAGATTGTCGTTCACGGTTCGTACGACATCGAAGCGCAGATTCGGGCGCGCAAATCCTGTCACTGTAATGAACGGATCATGCATACCCAGTTGACGGATGATGTCGTCGCGAACCATCTCCGTTGCAGTCGCCGTGAGCGCCAGAATCGGGGGTCTACCGACACGTTGCGCTATGGAGCCGAGTGTCAGGTAGTCCGGGCGGAAATCGTGTCCCCATTGCGATACGCAATGCGCTTCGTCGACGACGAAAAGCGACACCTTTCGCTGCAGCAACTGCCCAAAGAAATCACGATCTCTGAACCGCTCCGGCGTTACGTAGAGGATCTCTCCTTCGCCGGCGGCGAGTTGTCGATGACTCTCTCTCGATTCCGCAGATGACAGATGCGAATGAATCGTCACGGAATCAACGCCGATCGCGCCGAGCTTGTCGTGCTGATCCTTCATCAGCGCTATCAACGGGCTCACGACAACCGTCAGTCCGGAAGTCATCAGCGCGGCGAGTTGATAGATGACCGACTTGCCACTGCCAGTGGGCATCACGACAAGGGTGTCGCGGCGCGACAGAATGGATTTGACAGGATCCCATTGTCCCGGTCGAAAATCGGGATGGCCGAACCTCGTGGACAGCACAGACCGGGCGGCGGCTCTGGAAATGGCCGCCGATTTCGAATTCTTTGACATTCTGATTTCCCATCTAGGCACGAACTATTCCGTTTCTGCTATCCCGGCGCGATCGGATGAAGCGTGACTTCAGCAGCCTATCTGGATCGATTTT
>Ga0164241_10001628_pt1 | contig 26895 bp, 13 predicted proteins | sample OricomyardsoilBY_FD_108780 | JGI IMG/M metagenome (GOLD analysis project Ga0164241, IMG submission 108780) | Backyard soil microbial communities from Emeryville, California, USA - Original compost - Back yard soil (BY) | ecosystem: Environmental > Terrestrial > Soil > Unclassified | place: USA... | reverse complement strand
GTATTACCGGGTAGGGCGGAGTTGTCCGGTCGGCCGATCCATACGCCGATGGTGTGGCGGCTGTCCACCCCTATTGCCCAGGCGTCGCGCATGCCATAACTGGTGCCTGTTTTCCAGGCCAAGGTGGGGCGGGTGTTCAGGGCAGATACGCGGCGCAGGCCATCCGGGCGTTCGACACCCGCGAGCATGTCGTACACCACCCATGCTGCCTGGGGCGACAGCAGGAAACGCCCGGGTATTTCTTCGTCCATGCCAGGTTGCAGTCGCAGCGGTCGTACTAGGCCGCCATTGGCGAATGCGCCGTAGCCTGCAACCAGATCCTCCAAGCGCGCGCCGCCACCGCCGAGAATCACCGCGAGGTTGGCTCTGCCCTGGGGAATGTTGAGTAGCAAACCGGCATTGGCAAGTCGATCGACGAAATTTTCCGGGCCGTAGCGGTCGAGCAGGTCCACCGCGGGCACATTGAGGGAGCGCTGCAGGGCGGCGGTGGCAGAGACGGGGCCGCTGAAAGCACCGCTGAAATTGCCCGGTTGGTAGCTCTGCCATTGCAGAGGCGCATCCACCATAAGGGAGTGGGAGTGGATCAGTCCGGCGTCCAAGGCCAGCCCATAAAGAAAGGGCTTGAGCGTGGAGCCCGGCGAGCGCTGGGCGCTCACCATGTCCACATGGCCGAAGCGCGCCGGGTTGCCGAAGTCCGCTGCTCCCAGATAGGCGCGTACTTCCGCGGTGGCATTGTCCATCACCAAGATTGCCGCCGAAGTACGCTCGGGCTGCGTGCCGATGAAGTGTTTGACGTAGTCTTCCATCGAGGCCTGCAACTCGCGGTCGATTGTGCTTTCTATCACGCGTGATGAATTGCGGCGAAGCAGGCGTTCAGCGAGCAGGGCCGCGCGCGTTTCCAGCTGATTACGCATGGCGTAAACCGGCTCCAGCTTGGCCTGCTCCACCGTTTCCGGTGACCAGTGGCCGAACGCCACCAGTCGGTCCAGTACTTTGTCCCGCGCGGCCTGGGCCAGCGCGGGGTTGAGATCCGGCCGGTAACGGGTAGGGGATTGGGGCAGGACCGCCAGCAACGCGGCTTCGGCGTGCGTCAGGTTGCTGGCGGGTTTATTGAGATAGGTGAAACTCGCCGCCTGCACGCCTTCGATGGTGCCGCCAAAAGGGGCGATGTTGCAGTAAAGAGTGAGAATGTCGGCTTTGTCCAAATGCCATTCCAACTGCAACGCGCGCAGCAGCTGCTGAAATTTTCCCGGCAGGCTCCGACTGTGGGGGTGGAGCAGCCGCGCTACCTGCATAGTGATGGTGGATCCGCCAGAGACGGTGCGACCAGCCCGCAGATTACCCGTGAATGCCCGCACCAGCGCCGCCGGATCCACCCCTGGGTGGTGCCAGAAGCGGCGGTCTTCATAGGCGAGCAGGGCTTGTAAATAAAGGGGTGATACCTGGTTCAGTGTCACCTGATAACGCCAGACACCCCGAGCATCTGGAAAGGCCCGCAGGGGTCTGCCGTGACGGTCCACCACCAGGCGGGAGTAGAGCGCATCCTCCTCCGGTAGGTGCAGGGGAAAGAGCGCATCCAGCAACCAGAAGAGTCCGATGGGCGCCAGCAGCAGAGAAGCCCAACGCCAGCGCCGCTTCTGCATCAGGCGCCTCATTTACGGCTCCACCACTTCCAGCTGCGGCAGCGTCCGCCCCATGCCGCGGATCTCCGGCCGGTACATGTCCTCCACCAGCGGTGGCGGCACCTGATAAACACCAGGGGTCACGGCGCGCACCAGGAAAAACACATGGGCGCTGTTCCAGGGAGAGACTTCCACTGCCGCCACATAACGGTCGTCGCGGAATTCCTGATGTTTTACCTGGGTTTCAGCCTGGAGTTGAGTGAGCGGCTTACCGTCGATCATGAACTGGTCGAGTTTGATGGCGTGTTCCAGATTCTGGTTTTCCAGCTCGAAGCCTGCCGGTAACAAATTGATCAAGAGCGCATCCGGTGCCCGTTCCGATGCGGTCACGTTCAGGTGCACCAGCAGCAATTCACCCACTTTCACTTTGCCGGGTGTAATCAGCTTGCCCGTTGCGGAATACCAATTCCGCGCCACGCTCAAACCCTGCTCCTCCGGAGTCGGCGGTTTCTGGCCGTAGGCATTGAGCAGGACATCGGCGTAGAGCGGTTGGTCGTGTTCGGCGGTGAACTGGAATCCTGCTGACAAGTCCGCCGCATCCAGGGATTTGCGCCAAGTGCTGGTGCTCGTTACAGGCTGCGGTTGGGTTGCGCCTAATTGCCACTGGGCCTTCCACTCACTGTCGACGTTTTGCTCCAGGGCTAGGCCGCTGAAAAACAGGGCTGTGCGCTCCTGGGTGCTGAACCATTGGCGACCGCGCAGGGCATCGCGCAGCTTCAGGCTCAAATCCAACGCCTGCGCCTGCATTTGCTTATGGCGCAGCAGCAGCGCCACCATCTGTCCCAGATCGCGGATTTTACTGCCGTAATCGCCCAGATACTGGTCCTCGGCGGGTGTGTTCTGCACGGCCTTGGCCAGGGCTTCCGCCCCCGATTTCTGATCGCCCATAGCGACCAGCGCCAAACCCAGATGCACCTGGGCCAGACCCGATTTGGCGTGGCTGAAATCCCGCTGATAGAAGGTGCGCAGGGCACCGAGCGGCGCTTTCTTCACCCGGCTCAAGACATAGCCCGCGTAGGCGCGGGTGGCAAAGGCGTAATGAGGAGTATCTGCGGACCAGCGTTGGCCGATAAAAGCTCCGCTGCTGCTGAGGTAATAGTTCAGGCGCTCGAGGGCTTTATCCAAGAGGCTGGCGGGTACATCCAGCCCTTGGGCCTGGGCGTCCAGCAGGAAATCAGTGGCGTACACCGTCAACCAATGTTCCTCGGGTGCACTTTTATCCCACATGCCGAAGGCGCCGTTGGCTTGCTGGAACTGAGCGATGCGCTCCACCCCGGTCTGCATGCGTTTGATGCGCTCTTCGTCGCTGATGGGGTTCATATGGAAACGCGCCTGATTGGCGGGCGTGGCTTGTAATAGCGGATGCGCCCGGCTGGTGGTCTGCTCCAGGCAGCCGTAGGGGTAGGCCAGGAGTTCGCGCAATTGGGTAGCCACCTGCAAGTTGATGGTGGGCGCAATTTCCACCGTGGCATGGCGGGTGGCGGCAATGGTCCCCGGCAGATCGGCAGCGCTCACTTTCAAGTTCTCCCCTTTGCGCAGTACTTTCTGCTGCTGCAGGGTGACAGCGGGATACGCGGGTCTTACTCCCAGGCTCCATTGGCGAGTCAGCTCACCCAGTTCGGCACTTTTCACAGTGGCTGTGAAGCGGCCGCTGCCGCTGAAATCCACCGCTTCTATCGGCGCGCGCAGCGTGTGCTTCTGCAGGGGTTGCAGCTTGAGTTCCTGGGTTTGTGCCGTCATGGCCACGGCGCCGGTTGCCGCCAGGGTCACTGTGAGCGACTGTTCCTTTTCCGTCATGTTCTGCACATCCAAAGCAACGGAGCTGCGGTCGCCATAAGCGAGAAAGCGCGGCATAGCGATTTCCACCACCACCGGGGCGGCTATGGTCACTTCCGTTTCAGCGCTGCCGAAACTCTCATCGCCAAAGGCCAGCGCCATCAGCCGCAGCCGACCGTTGAAATCCGGCAGCGCCAGCGGGATATCGGCCCGCCCTTCATCGTCCAGCGCAACAGGGCCGCGGAACAGGGAGACGATCTGCACTTCTGTCTGAGGTTTCTGGCCGCCGCGCGCGAGTTCCGCGTCGCCGCCGAAGCGCAACTTAGCGGCATCCGCACGATGCGCTTCGATCACTTGGTGATACATGTCGCGGACCTCGGCGCCATAACGGCGTGCGCCGAAGAAGTGCTCAAAGGGATCCGGGGTTTTAAAGTCGGTGATATTGAGCACTCCCACATCCACCGCCGCGAGTGTCACGAACGTGGTTGCGGGCTTTCCTTTGCCAGCCAATTGGATGCGCGCCGGCAGAGTGGTTGCAGGTTGGACTTTTTCTGGCACATCGAAGCTCAGCTCCAGGCGCCGGGCTTCCCGATCCAGAGGAAGATGGATCAGGCCGAGACTGCGTTTCGGGGTGATCTGCTGTGATTTGCCTGCGGGCTCCAGCATCAGCGCCGTCACATACAAATTGTGGTTGCGCCAGCTGGCCGCGATGGGAATTTCAAGGGTTATCCCTTCCGCCGGAACGCTGATTTTCTTGCTCCACAGGGGCGCATCGCCTTCCACCAGCACGAGGGCCTCGCCTGCGGCGGGCGGCAGTATTTTCAACTGCGCCGTTTCACCCTCTTTATAACGCGGTTTGTCCAGGGCGAGATTGATGCGGTCCGGTCGGGGCGCGCCACCGCCCTGGGCGTTTTGCCAGTCGTGGTACCAGTCATGGCCCGCGAAGAACCGCACGCTGGTGGTCAGGTTGGTGGACGGATCTTTCACTTCCAGGCGGTAATTGCCCCAGTCCACGGGAAAGCGCACCTCGCCCTTTTTCCCGGCTGCGACGGACAGGGATTCGCTGGCCACAGGAAATTCCTTTTCTGTCCAGGACCAGTGCCAGCCCTCATGGTCGCTGTACTCCCAGAAATATTGGCGGTCTTCGTTGATGAGGGTGATTTCCAATTGCTCCGCGGCCAGCAATTCGCCCTGGAAGTTGGTTTTGATCACCTCGAAAGCGGCCAGGGTGTTGGCCTCGGGATTGTTCTTGCCGAACTGCGGCCGCACGCCGATCAGCTCGGGCGCGGGCCAGATCAACACCGGGTGTGAGCGCGTGACCGGGCGGCCGCCGGATTCGTAAAGACTGGTGGTGATCTGAACTTTGAGTGGCGACTGGTTCTGCTGCCAGTTGCTGGGGATCTGCAGTTTTATTTTGCCTTCTGCATCCAGGTTGACGTCGGCAAGATCCTGATGGGTGACGAACTGGTCGTCCAGTAGATGCCCGAATTGAAAATCCTTCAGATTATCCAAAGGCGAGCGCCAATGGCTCACCTGATAAAAGCCGCTCACCCGATTGCCCGCGGCGGGCGCGCCGTACAGATATTCCCCCAAAATGGGCAGTTCTATCGCTTCCATGGGCGAGGTTTTGACGCTGCGTTGCGCGCCTTCCGCCAAGGTAAGCTTCAATCGTTCCGGCAGAAATTCTTCCACGTTAAAGCGGTAGGTAACCGGCTGCTTGAGCGTGCCGCTCACCGACAATTGCCATTTGCCCGTGGGTGCGTCCCCGGGGATGCTCCAATCCAGCTGGTAATAACCCGCATCCCGCGGCTGCCATTTGAATTCCCTGGCGACCGTGCCATTGGGGGCGTGCAAGCTGGCGTTGAGCACCGGCGCCTGGGTGGCGCGACCGTCGAAATCGCGCAATAAGCCACTGACGACGAGATTTTCGCCCGGTCGGTAAAGATCGCGCGGTCCATACAGAAACATTTCCACCGGCAGTTGCGGGCGCTTACCCAATTCGAACTCGGACAGATCCAGTGCAGGCTGACGCAGGTCCACCAGTGTCAACTGGTCACCGGTGCGCGCCAGCAGCAGGCGCGCCTGGTCGAGTTGGCTGGTGAAACTGGCCGAGCCGTCGCCAGTAGTGGTGTTTTCCTGCAAAACCTGGCCGGTATCATTGAACAGTTGCACGGTTATCTTTTCCAGAGGTTTACCGGTGGTCAGGGAGTTGGTGTGTACATCCAGGCGGTTCTGATATTGGCGAATATGCACGCCTATATCGGTGACGCTAAACCAGGTGACCTGTTTTTGGTCGTACTCCCCGGCGGCGCGCATCACCGCCAGATAAAGCCCCGCTTTTTTAAGCGCGTCCAAGGTGTGAATGGGAATATCGCGTTTGCTGCGCGCATTTTTTTCCGCGTTCAGCTCAAAGCGGCCGCTGTACACCAGGTTCCCGAACTGCTTCAAATGGTTGGCATACCAACCGTAGCGACCGTAGTCACGGGTGTTATTGAGAAAGGCGGTGAGCTGCTCATCCTCAATGCGAAAAAAATCCAGGTCCACGGCGTCTATGTTGACCGTAACCACCGGCATACCGGAGCTGTAACCCAGGGGCAGTACAGCACCCTTGCTGTCAAAATTCACCGACGGTGGCAGGGGGCGGCTGTTGATCACCGCCGACTTTGCTTCGGTCAGCACGGATTGATTCAACGCTTTTAATCCCGGATTGACCGCCACCTGATATTCCTGCTGCGGCTCAATATTCATAAACCACACCTGTTTGGGATCCGGTCCCAAAGTCCATGCACCCGGTACTTTGCCTTTGTTATTTTGCTGAATCACAAAATAGGCCTGGATATCCTGTGCCGGATCCACATGGGTGGACAGAGTGACAGCCACACCGTTTTTGCCATCGCGACTGCGCTCGGAAATATCCAACACAGAAATGTCGAGATTATTGGGTTTGGTGGGCGTTACTGCTGCGGTTGTCGAAGGCTGCGATATTTCAGCGGGAGTTGGCGCCGGTTTTTTCTCACAGGCGCACAGACTGATTAACAAACCGCAAATCATTAACAGGGATCGAGCTGCCATGCCGTGTCCTCAAAAAAATATGGGTGTTAAAAGGATATAGGGGAATTCTGGTGGAGTCGGGGAGAAATTGTGGCGGATTATGGCAGCTCGAAATTGGGATCGCTAAAGAAATTTTCTGGCAGAGAACATCAGCCGAGCAGGGAGCGAAGATGTCGGCGGTCAGACTTTAAACATCCAGACCTTCGTAAGATTGGGTGCGATTTTGGCGAGTTCTTGCCGATCGAGTTGTTCCAGAGATTGTGACAGTGTGTCGTTAAGAGCGTTGGCGGGGTTTTTTTCAATGCAGAGCTGTAATTGCCGTTTGAGTTTATCGATGTGGTAGATAATTTCCTGCATCATCAGATACGCCTCCTCAACTTCCTTGTAAAAATGCGTGAGCGTTTCGCTTTTTACCTGATCCAGCCAGCGTATATAAGCCGGGTTGACAATGCCGGATTGAGCGATCGACATGGTGATGTGAATAATGGCGTTTTGCAGGCTGGCAAGTTTAGGATCATCGTGACGGAAGCCGACGGCGTTGGCGATATCTCCGCAGGTTTCCATGCAACGCAAAATGTAATTGTTGCGTGCCTTGACTGTGTCGATGGCATCCGACGCCAGCTCCGCCGGAATAGCGTGTTGCCCTGTATCCGGCAATTCCCGCAACAGCAGTATCAATTGTTTGGTGGCGAGGCCAAAGCGGCTGTGCTGATTCATTTGTATGATCGGAAGGATTTCGCGCAGAGAGCGATTCTGGGGTTTGAAATGTTTATTAAAAATAGCATTCACACTGTCGAGCAGATTCAGCAGCTGTCCTTCATGGCCAAGTTGCGAACCCAATTTGCCGCGGGGATAACCGGTGCCGTCAAGATTTTCATGATGTTCCAGAATGGCTTTGGCGACTGCCGGATTTATGCCATCCGTTTCCTTGACGATATTGAATCCGATGACTGGATGAGACTGGATTTGTTTCCATTCGTCCAGCGTTAGTACGTCGGCTTTATTTAATATATCGCCATTGATATGCACCATTCCTATGTCGTGACACAGGGCCGCGATAAAAAAATCCCGCTCGTTGATCAGATTTTTCGGCAATTGCCGCCCGAGGGTAGTACCGAGCCAAGCGCAGAACATGGCCTGCTCGAATATGCCCGGCATCAGCAGGGACAGGACGGTTAGTTTCTGGCGCAGCAGAGCGAACTGACAAAAATGCTCACAGAGGCTTTTAAGTTCGGTTGTGTTGGTGAATTGTTGGGCGAGGGTGGCGGTGCTTTCGTTACTGTTAAGATAGAGGGAAAAACATTTAAACAGGGCTTCAGAATTTAACTCGTTTTCGATGGCGACAGAATTTTCCAGGGGTTTGAGCAATTTGAAACGAGTGATCTTATCCACCATCTGCGGATCAATTCGCGCGCCTTTTTTGATGAGGATTTGACCTTGGGCGTTGCGTATATCGTCTCGGGCGATGACATCCTGGACTTCATTCACCTGAGCCAAGTGAGTGGCATAAGCATCCATAGGAAGGACCAAACCTCATAGTGTGGGGAACACAGAAAGGAAAGTCCGGCGGTTAGATTTCCGTCGGCGCGCAGGAATTTCCTCGGATTACGGGAGTATAGTTCGAATCCGGTAGCGCGCGAATTCAGATGCCGTAAGGGCGCTTATCTGCGCCTTTTAACCGGTAAAAGCTTTTCTTTTTGCACCCATTTCACCAACTCCCTTGCCATTTGGCGGTGGTCACTGACGCGCGGGTGGTGAGGTGTCCAGTGCTGGAATACAAAGTGGCGGACATTCTTGTCCTCTTTTGCCAAAGTGGTCACGGTTTCGTCCCAAGCTGTGCGCAGGTCTTGGCTATTGGCCCCGCCGGACATACCACCGCGCAGCAATACGATAGTCGCCCCGGGGTAGGCTTTGCGCATGGCGCGCACCATTTCCACGTATGCATCCACGAAGCCGCTGGGAAAGGGTTGGTTGTTACGGCGAGTGAAAGCGGCATCGTTCTCCCCGTAGTTGACGAACACCAAATCCGCTGGCCAGTCCGCCAGGGGAGCGGGCGCAGCTTCCGGGTGATAGGCCATGCGATACCAGATGGCGGGTGCTGGGTGGGGTTCGAAGCCGGTGATAATGCCAGCACCACTCACGGATATATTCTGATGGTCCGCACGCAATGCTTCGGCTGTGAGCGCCGCGTAACTCAAAGCGCTGTTGTGGGTTCTGCGTGTTTCCCACTGGTCTTCAATGCCATCTTCGTTATTGGCGCCGACGGTGATGGAATCGCCGTAAAAAATCAGTTTGGGCCGCTTCGTTATCCGCGGCCGTTTTGGTTTGGCACCGGATGCCAGACGCACCCCCAAAAATCGCGCTTGTCCGGCGTTGGCTTCGCTGCGTTTGAACAGGCTGAATTGATGTCTGCCCTTCTTAACGGGAATTTCCGTCCAGCCGTTTGCGGCTTGCAAAACTTGCGTTGAGCCGTCCAGGTGGAGATCAAAAAAGACCTGACCCTGTACGTCGGAGAAACCTATCGCCAGATAGTCGCCATTGAAACGAGTGGAAACTTCAGACGCCTGCCAGATCAGTCCGGCTTCACCGGGCCGCGCAAAATCGATACGACCGGTGTAATGGAAATTTTTTGCGTCTGCCTTGAACCATTGAATATCTTTTGGTGCGGCTGCGGCAGTTGCTGTGGACAGACAAAAACCGGCCCAAAGGCTGGCCAACAAGTATTTCAGCGCTGGTTGCATAGGTGTTCCGTGCAGATGAGTGTCGACGGAAATATAGAATAAAACGCGGTGACATTGGAAAAGAATGTGGTATTTCGCGGGGGGAAATAGAAGCACCCGATAACCTTGGATCGCTGCGCGCAATCACGTTTGTCGGGTGCCCTGAATTCTCATCCTTGACTGGTTACAGTCCTTGGAAGTTGTTTCCTTAGATGTCCATCCTGCTGTTGCCGGCTTCCTTAATCCTTGGCCTTGGTTCCTGGTTAAATTCCTGCTTTTCCTTAATCGGGCTTGTCCTTTAAATCCGCTGATTCCATCTGCCCATTCGCGTCCTGGCGATCCTTCTCCAATCAATTCCGTCCTTCCCTGACGACTCCCTGTCAAAGCTCCTCCAGAGCCGAGATACACACTTTTCCGTCCCTGGTGGTGATCTCTATCCAAAATTCCTGTCCCAGGCGGGGTCCAATCCCGGACCCCGCCTCACCATCCCTGATGTTGCAGCCTCTCCTAAGTGCGTCCCGGCGGTTGTCCCTAACCACTTTTCCGTAAATCCCGTTCCTTGGGTAGCGGCTCCGCCGCGTCTGAGGCTGTTGGGCGTCCTTGCTGCCATGTGGACATTGTCGGCCTTTGCCCCCTCTCGCAATAGTGGCGTGGATCTGAAACCTTTGTAGGAAATTGCCGACAACTTCATGTAAGCCTATGCCCCGCCCGGAGCGCCCGCTACAATTCCGGCCTTCTTGTTTTGGACCCGCCGGCCCGTTTGAGGCCCGATTTTGTTTCCTGGAGGATTCCCCTATGTCCCGCGACACACCATCCCGTGACAAACCGCCCCGTGACGAGCTGTCCAGCAATAAGCCGCTCCGTGACAAATTGGTAATTTTCGATACCACCCTGCGCGATGGTGAGCAGAGTCCCGGTGCCTCGATGACCAAGGACGAAAAAGTGCGCATTGCCCATATGCTGGAAAAGCTGCGGGTGGATGTCATAGAAGCGGGTTTTGCCATCGCCAGCCATGGCGATTTTGAGGCTGTAAGGGCCGTTGCTAACGCGGTCAAGGAATCCCGTGTGTGCTCCCTGGCGCGCGCTGTATCGGCGGATATCGACCGGGCGGCGGAAGCCTTGAAAGGGGCGGTGGCACCGCGTATCCACACCTTTATCGCCACCTCGCCAATCCATATGAAATACAAACTCAATATGGCGCCGGAGCAGGTGTTTGAGCAGGCGGTCAAGGCCATCCAGCGTGCGCGGCAATATACGGATGATGTGGAGTTCTCTCTCGAAGATGGCAGCCGTTCGGATTTCGAATTCATGTGTCGAATTGTGGAGGCGGCCATAGCGGCGGGAGCTGGCACTATCAATGTGCCGGATACTGTCGGATACGGCGAACCCGGCGAGTATGGCGCCCTGTTCAAGCGCCTTATAGAGGCGGTGCCCAACTCCGATAAAGCGATTTTTTCCACCCATTGCCATAACGACCTGGGATTGGCGGTAGCCAATTCCCTCGCGGCTGTCATGAACGGTGCGCGCCAAGTGGAGTGCACCATCAATGGCCTGGGCGAGCGTGCGGGAAATGCGGCACTGGAGGAAATCGTAATGGCAGTGCGCACGCGCAAGGATGTGTTTCCGGTGGATACCAGAATCGCAGCCGAATTCATTGTGCCAACGTCCCGCCTTGTCGCCACCATTACCGGTTTTCCGGTGCAGCCGAATAAAGCCATAGTGGGTATGAACGCTTTTGCCCACGAATCTGGTATTCACCAGGATGGCATTTTGAAGCATCGTGAGACTTACGAAATCATGCGCGCGGAGGACGTGGGCTGGAAGGCCAATAAAATCGTGTTGGGCAAACATTCGGGGCGCGCGGCGGTAAAAGCGCGCTTTGAAGAATTGGGCATCCAATTCGAATCGCAACAACAGCTGGCGGAAGTGTTTGAACGTTTCAAGGCGCTCGCCGATAAAAAACACGAAATCTTCGATGAGGACCTGCATACCCTGGTCAATCAGGGCCACGATCAGGATCTTGAGGAATCGTTCGAGCTGGTCAGCCTGGAAGTCACCAGCAAAACCGGCACAGTGCCTGCCGCCAGAATTCAGCTGCGGGTGCAGGACTCCCATCAGAGTGCGCTGGCGGAAGGCAGTGGTCCGGTGGATGCCACTTATAAAGCCATCGAAACCATCGTCAAGAGCGGCGCTGATCTGCTGCTTTATTCTGTCAACGCCATCACCCGGGGCACGGATTCCCAAGGAGAGGTAACCGTGCGCCTGGAGCGTCGCGGCCAGATCGTCAATGGCGTGGGTTCGGATACGGACATAGTGGTGGCCTCCGCCAAGGCGTACCTCCATGCATTGAATTTGTTGGAGCAACGCGCGAACCGCGCCCATCCGCAACACGATGGTGTTTAGCCCATGTCAATGCTGAACGAATCGCAGCGTCGGGAATACCTGCATGCTATGGGTATCACCCAGTATGTGCCGCGTTGGATTTTGCCGGGTGCCAAAGCCTCCATCCGTCTTGAACGGCCCCTGGCAGAATTGCCGCCAGAAGTAGTGAAAACGCCGCCTCCGGAGATTCGGGCGCCTGAGCCGCCGCGAGTGCTGGGGACAGTGGTGACGGGATTGGTGGAATCTCTGTCACCGACCCGCAAAAGTATTGAGGCAATTGGCGAAAAGTCAGGGCAGACCGAGCCGGAAGCCGTACCCCATTTCTCTCTGAGTATCTGGCGTCCCAGTGCGGCCTTGCTGGTGTTGGATGCCCGTTCCAGCGGCCAGCCTCTGCCCACCCAAGCTTTGTTGCACAACATATTGCGGGCCAAGGGAATTGAATCCTGGAACAGCGCTCCCGATGTCCTGCGCTGGCCACCAATGGCGGGACAGCCGGCGGGCACCTGGGCGGCCGTGCATGAGATGACATCAGCGTTTCTTCAAGCGCGCCTGGAGCTGCAGCCCGCACCTTATCTCTGGTTGATGGGAGAGAATGCCTACCGGGCGGTTGTCGCCGATGGCAAAACCTACGAGGAATCCCTCGGCCAGGCACTCAACCTGGAAGTATTGGGAACCCTGGCACTGGTGCTACCCAGTCTGTCCGATATGCTCCACCAACCGCAGTTGAAAGCCATCACCTGGTCGGCGATCCGTCTTCACCATGTCCGTTGAATTGCACTTGCCGAAGGGCTTTGATCTGCCCGCCGGCCATTTCACCCTGGCCCCTTTTACGGAAGCGGATTTGGCGGAGATTTTTGCCGTCGAACAGCGCAGCCACGCCCATCCCTGGCGGCTGGAAAACCTGCGCAGTTCTCTGGTCAGCCATGCCTGTATTGGCCTGAAGCACCAGCAGCAGTGGATCGCTTACGGGGTTTTGTCGTTTGTGGTGGGGGAGGGCGAACTGTTGTTATTCGTGGTGGATAAAGACTGGCAGGGCCGGGGCCTGGGTGCCGCTTTTCTACGAGAGTTGCTCGGTGTGGCAGGGCAGAAAGCCAGCACCTTGTTCCTTGAAGTCCGGGAATCGAATCAGCCGGCGATTCAGCTTTACGAAAATCTCGGCTTTAACCAAGTGGGTGTACGGCCTGGTTATTACCCTTTGCCAAAAGGGGGGCGTGAGGACGCGTTGCTTTATGCGGTGGATCTTTCCACCTAATACGCTTCCCGACACAAACAAAACGCTTTGGTTATAATTGCGCCCTTTTCGCCTTGGGGCTGCCGCTGTAATGACCGTAGATACAATTGCCGAAATCCAAAAACGGCGCACCTTCGCCATCATTTCCCACCCCGACGCGGGTAAAACAACCATCACTGAAAAACTGCTGCTTTTCGGCAACGCCATACAGGTTGCAGGTTCCGTTAAAGGCAAACGCGGCCCTCATGCCAAATCCGACTGGATGACAATGGAGCAGGAGCGCGGAATTTCCGTGACTTCCTCTGTGATGCAGTTTCCGTATAAGGAACGTATCGTCAATCTGCTGGATACACCGGGCCACGAGGACTTTTCCGAAGATACCTACCGCACCTTAACGGCAGTCGACTCCGTATTGATGATCATCGACGGCGCCAAGGGTGTCGAAGACCGCACCATAAAACTCATGGACGTCTGTCGTCTGCGGGACACGCCAATCCTGTCCTTTATCAACAAAATGGATCGGGACAGCCGCGAACCCGTCGAGCTGCTGGATGAAATAGAAGAGGTTTTGAAAATCGTTGCCGCGCCCATCAACTGGCCCATCGGCATGGGTAAAGAATTTAAAGGTGTCTACAACCTTTATACGGATACCATCCATGTATTCCAGCAGGGCATGGGCCATACGATTCCGGACGATATCCAAATCCAGGGGTTGGATAGCCCGGAGGCGGATAAGCTTCTGGGGCTATATGCAGAAGATGTGCGCGCGGAAATTGAATTGGTGCGCGGTGCGACCCATGAGTTCAACCTGGAGGCTTATCTGCAAGGCAGGCAGACGCCCGTATTTTTTGGAACCGCCCTAGGCAATTTCGGCGTTCGGGAAATGCTCGATAAATTCGTTGAATGGGCACCTCCACCCCTGCCGCGGCCGACAAACGTCCGACAGGTGAGCGCGCAGGAACCCGCATTTTCCGGTTTCATTTTTAAGATCCAGGCCAACATGGACCCGAAACACCGGGACCGCATCGCCTTTATGCGGATCTGTTCCGGCACCTATAACCAGGGCATGAAAATGTACCAGGTGCGTTTGGGTAAAGAAGTGCGCATCGGTGATGCCGTCACTTTTCTCGCAGGCGATCGCAGCGCAGTGGAAACGGCAGTGGCCGGCGATATCATCGGCCTGCACAATCACGGCACTATCCAGATCGGCGATACCTTTTCGGAGGGGGAAAAAATCAAGTTCAGCGGCATTCCGCACTTTGCACCTGAGCTCTTCCGCCGCATCCGCCTGCGCGACCCGTTGAAAACCAAGCAGTTACAGAAGGGCTTGCAACAGCTTTCGGAGGAGGGGTCCACCCAAGTGTTTTTTCCACAGCATAACAACGACATCATTGTCGGCGCCGTTGGGGTATTGCAGTTCGAGGTGGTCGCCTATCGTCTGCAGGACGAATACAAGGTCGAAGCGATCTACGAAAACGTCAACGTCAATACCGCGCGCTGGGTGAGCTGCGAAGATCCAAAAAAATTCGAAGAATTCAAACGCAAGTGTGCGGACAACCTGGCATTGGACGGCGGTGGCCACCTGACGTATCTGGCTCCGACTCGTGTCAACCTCTCCCTGACTCAGGAACGGCATCCTGAAGTGGTTTTTCGCGCGACACGCGAACACTAATCCATTTCCACGTATTGGCGTCGAAATCATTTTTTGATTGGTGATTTCGACGCAATTGCACTGCGCTCCTGGTATTTGTGAACTTGTTGGCTAGATTTTTAAGATGCCAAATCGCACGCATACCTTGGAGACCTATGGCCTACGACGTATTGGTTCTCAGCACCGACTTATCCGCCCCGGCCCGCCATGTGGTGGAGTTTTTCCAGGCGGATGTGGCGACATCCCACGACCAGCTGCCGCAGCGCATGGCGCAAAAACGCTATCGGGTTTTGGTGTTGGACCAGGTGGCTGCCCCGCAATTGGATTTGCGTGAGTGCGAAACGCTGGTACAGCAGGATTACGTGAAAGGGACGCCGGTCGTGGTGCTCACCTCATCCCCTGCGGTAAAGGAAAAGATTAAGGCGTTAGAGATCGGCTGTGATGACCTGATCGACAGCAAAACTGCGCCGGACGAATTGTTTGCGCGTATCACCAAAAGCATTTTCCACCAGATTGCCAATTCGCAGCTCAGTCAGCGCCTGAATCAGTTTGCAGAAACCGCCCGCAATGCGATGGTGGACAACAGCGACTTGGAAGCGAATATCCAATTCCTGCTGCAGATCCACAACTGCGACAACCTGGACCAGCTCGGTCAACAATTTTTTGCCAGCATTCAGCGTTACGGGCTCTCCTGCAGCCTGCAAATGCGCAGTGAAATGGGCAAAAAGGATATGGAAGCGCACGGGATGGCCAAACACCTGGAATCGCAGTTGCTGTTGCAACTGAAAGACAATGGCCGTTACGTGGATTTCGGCCGACGCACGATCGTCAATTTTGATCGCGTATCGTTATTGATAAAAAATATGCCCTTGGACGATCCGGAAAAATATGGGGCGGTGAAGGACAATGCCTTTTGCCTTGTGCAGGGAGTCAATGCGAGGATTCTTGCCCTGGAAGACCGCTACAAACTGCTTATGGAAAAAGAGCTTTTGCAGAAACTTTCAAGTGACGTGAGATTGGTGATCAATGCATTAACCCACGCCTATCAGGACGTCATGAAGCAGACAATCGGAGAAGTGGAAGGCGCGGTGGAGCAAATCGAACATCGCTTACCGCACCTGGCGCTTAACGAGGCGGACGAGCAATTCGTTTATCAGATCACCGCGGGTCTAGTGGCTGAGACAAACCGCATCTTCAACGAGGGTTTGAAGGTCGACGAATTGTTTGAGCGCCTCGAAGGTGCTGTAAGGCGCAGCCTGGGATCAGATGGGAGCAAACCTTCACCGCCACGCAATGTCTCGGAATTGTTCTGACGCAAATATTCCACTAAAGGCCGGCGGCAGCCGAGCCTTTGTCCTTTAAAGATCTGTTTTTTCCTTCCGATAGGCTTTGACTTTTTTAGAAGACTTTCGCGCCAAAATCGCCCGATGCGGCTTTTTTAATTCAGTTTCGCTCTATTTTTGTTTTCTTTATTCCCTAACGTGCGTTTCTCACCATTTGAGAGCCCAGGCGCTTTAGATTGTTTTTTTATGCTTGGCGGTTTAAGAGCAAAAAAAATAATAAGAAAGTATGGTTTCTGACGCTACGCAGCATGCGATATCGCTTCCTCCTATAACTTTCCGGTCGTTTTTATAACCACAACTGCTTTTATCTTCTTGTTTTTGATTAATAAAGCATTAAAACAATGATTTTTGGAAGAAGCCTCACGAAATTAACTAATAAAAGCATTAGGCATATAAAAAAATAATGAGATTTTCTTAATAAGAATGACCCTTTCACATAAGCCGAAAGTAACAAAATGGTTTGCGCCTAAATCATCATCCGCATACAATTTGTTCAGATTTGAGCGCCAATGAGAAATTAAGCGCCAATTGTCCAGGGGGACGGAAGTTGTTATCGCAAGGTAATAACTGCTCGGTTCCAGCCTAAAAGTGGTTAGCGGCTCGGTAGGAAAAAAGTACTAGGTCGCTATTAATAGGTGTCGAGGTTTTGGAATGAAAAAGAATCTGATCAAAGCTCTATTGCTGTCGTTGGGCTTCAGCGCTTCCGCCCAGGCAGCGGACCAGTTTATCTGGGTGGAAGCGGAGACCGGCGCGGAACTCAACCCTATAGTGGTGAAGTCCGATCTGGCGGCCTCCCAGTCCATTTACTTGGCTTCCTGGAAATGGGCCGACTACGGCAGCCGCTCGGCTGAAAGCGGCATGATTTCCTTTGATTTGTATATTCCAGAAGCCGGAGATTACAAACTCTGGGCGCGCATGAGACTTCCCTGGTCGGGCTCTACACCCTACGACGTGAGCTATGGCAGCGGTGACACCTCAGACGCCAGCCAGTGGACAACCTGGAAAAAAGACGATAACTCGTCCAAAGGTTGGATCTGGTCCGATTCCGGATTTTCCCAATACTTCAGCAAAGGTATGAATAAAGTGCATCTGGTGCAGCGTGAAGGCGGCCCCAATGTGCAGTTGGACAAGATTCTGCTGACCAATGTCTCATCCTATGTGCCCTCCGGAGCCGGCGCGAAAGAACCTACTCTGGAGATAGAAAACCCCTACCGCTCTGCTGCCGTGAGTAAATACGGCCAACTGCGTGTGGTCGGTAGCCAGCTCACCGACAAGAATGGTCAGGCGGTGCAGCTTAAGGGCGTCAGCCTGCACGGGTTGCAATGGTTCCCCACAGTCAACAAACAGACTATTCCCCATATCACGGAGTTTTTTGGCGCCGAGGCTGTGCGTCTGGCCATGTATATAGAGGACTACGCGCCCACAGATCCCAGCGATTTCTGGGGTGGTTATGTGGCGGACAAGAACGGCATGATGGAACGTACCGATGCGGCGATCCAGGACGCGGTCAATGCCGGTATGTATGTGTTGGTGGATTGGCACATTCACAATACACCCAGCAAATACACCACGCAGGCGGTGGAGTTTTTCACCTACATCTCCAGAAAATACGGCCATCTGCCCAACATTATTTATGAAATCTGCAACGAGCCGGTGGCGGTCAGCTGGTCAAGCGGTATCAAGCCTTACGCCACCACCGTGATCAATGCCATCCGTCAGAACGACCCGGACAATGTCATCATCGTTGGTACGCCGAACTGGAGTCAGGACGTGGATGCCGCAGCTCAGGATCCACTGAGTTTCAGCAACATCATGTACGCATTCCATTACTACGCGGCAACGCACGACTTCAACACCATGAAGAACAAGGTGGAAACCGCGCTGAATGCCGGCTTGGCGATATTCGTATCGGAGTGGGGTTCATCGGATGTGGGTACCTCGCGCTCCGACTTCAATGTCGCCAAACAATGGATGGACTATATGAACCAGCGCAAACTGAGCTGGGTGAACTGGTCCCTGGGTAATAAGGATGAGGCGTCCTCTATCCTCAAACCCAAAGCGCCCCTGGCTGGTCCTTGGACCGCTGCGGATCTGACTCAGGCGGGTTCTTGGTTGAAGCCCTATTTCAACGCGCCCAACGGGGGCACTGGATCGCCTGTGTACAGCAGCTCAAGCAGTTCGAGCAGTTCCTCAAGCAGCTCTAGCAGTTCTTCAAGCAGTTCGAGCAGCTCTTCAAGTTCTTCAAGCTCGTCCAGCACCTCTAGCAGCTCAAGTTCCACCAGCTCCAGCAGTTCGAGCAGTTCCACCAGCAGCAGCTCTTCCAGCGGCAGTGTGGCCAACCTGATCCTGGAAGCGGAAAACGCACCTTTTGCATCGGGTATTACAGTCCTTTCCAATGAGGGCGCTATAGGTTACTTCGACCAGTATGACCAAATCGGCTATCCCAGCATTGATCTGACCAATGTGACACAGGTGAAGTTGCGCTTTGCTTCCGGCAGTAACGGCGGTGTGGCGGAGATACGTGTGGGCAACAACGGCCACTTGTTTGCCACCATCAATGTACCCAACACCGGTGGTTACGGGGTCTATCAGGAGATGACGATCAACACCAACCAAATCAGCGGATTCCAGGATTTTTATGTCGCAGGAAAATCCGGTGCCGGCATTTTCAACCTGGACAAGATCACCCTGGTGAAGAGCGGCTCATCCAATACCAGTGGCTCCACTTCCTCGTCATCTTCAACAGCGAGCGGCGTGGATAGCTGTAACTCCGGCAACTCCATCAGCGTGGCCACGGGTATGAGCGTGACGGCCGGTACCGGAAAATGCTTTAAATATCGTCATACCAATGGTCAGTTGAGAATCGGAGTATTCAGTGGCAATGCATCGGTTAAATACGATGTGAAGAACTGCAACGGCGCTGTCACGAACGATGTCAACCAAACCATCGGTGGCCACGTCAGCGTCAATACGCGAACCAACAGCTGTGACCACTACGTTTATGTAAAAGAGGCTTCCAAAAGTTTCAACGTACAGTTCGACAGCTGGTAAGCATAGAGCCTGACACGGCGAACCCCTCCACTCAAGTGGAGGGGTTTTTTGTTTTTGTGGCACAGGCTTTTGTGCAATGACATCACACTATTTGGGGGAAAAATCACTATAATTTGAAGCCTTTCAACCTGGCCGGGCATAAGATGCGACCGCGATCCTATTTCCATTTATTCACCTTCCATTCCCCTTATTTCCCGATTTTCAGGTTTTTATCGCGCTACCGCTTGCGCAATGCCGCCGCAATACTTTTCATTTTAATAACGGGTATAACCCAAAATGCGCTCGGGCAAGAGGCAGCACAGCTGCTGGCGGAAAACGCCGCCTACAAAACGCGGCTGGAGGCACTCAAGGCATCATTGGATAAAGCGGTGCAGCAGGCAGTAACCGATAAAGCCGGGAATGCTGCGGGGTTGCAGCAGTGGCAAGCGGTTGCCCATCGGCTTGTATTCGATGAAGCAATCTGGCATGACCTGGAGAAAAAAAATCGCGAAGGACAGATTTTACTCGAACAAAAAAAATCCGCCGAAGCGCAACAAATCCTTTTATCCGTAAAAGAGCAATATCTGCAGTTCCAGACCCATTTCGATCTGCTGGGAGAATGCTTTGAGGCGGAAAAACGCGCTGACCAAACCCGCGTCGATTCCAAAATGTATTTCGATATGCGTGTGCGCAGCCAAGTGCCTCCCAAAACACTCAAGGCGTACGGTGTTATGGAGCTTGCCAAACAAGAGCGCGACAAGGGCAACCTGGTTGAAGCGCTGCAATTGTGGGAGCAGGCGGAAACTATGGTGCGTGAATCCTTCAAGGAACATATAGACGAGATGGCCAGATGGCAGGAAGAAAATTTGCGCAATGCGGAAGCGGAGCAGAAGGCGATTTCGGCCAAAGTGGCGGTGCTGCTGGCGGATTATTTTGTGTCTGTTCCCGCAGGCAGTTTCATCATGGGCAGTGAATCGGGCGGCCTGGACGAACAACCGCCGCACGAGGTTGCGGTGCGGGCTTTTAAAATCGGCAAAACCGAAGTGACTTTTGATTTGTACGATTTGTGTGTGCAGAGCACCAGTTGTTTTTATGTGCCCTCGGACGAAGGCTGGGGCAGAGGCAGCCGCCCGGCTATCAATGTGAGTCACCAGGATATTACCGGCCAATTTTTGCCCTGGCTGAATAAATTGACCGGAAAAAATTACCGCCTGCCCAGCGAGGCGGAATGGGAGTACGCCGCCCGCGCTGGAACCAAAACGGAGTATGCCTGGGGCGATAATCTGAACTGCCCCATGGCGCGCTTCGATGGGGGTGCCGCAAGCCTATGCAACGCGAAAGATGCCAATAATCGCGGTACCGTGCCGGTTAAATCCTATCAAGCCAATGCCTTTGGTCTTTACGATATGCACGGAAATGCTTGGGAATGGGTGGAGGATTGCTGGAACGCTTCTTACACAGACGCGCCCAATGACGGAAGCGCCTGGGCCGCCGGCAATTGCGCCGTCCGTGTGTTGCGCGGCGGATCCTGGGATTACGATGCAAGCGGCTTGCGGTCCGCCAATCGCTTTTATTTTTCGAGCAAAGTCCGTAAATCCAATTATGGTTTTCGGTTGGCCTTGAGCGAGTGACTTTTTATGCGGCGCAGATGTCCGCTTTGAGATAACCGGATGGCAAATTCTTTTTCAAAATTCGCCGCAATAAAAATTCCGATTTTTGCCGCTTTGATTTTGCTTATCCTGCTGGTTTCGGGGATATGGTTGCTCGGTTCTGGCGACAAGCCGGACAGGAAGCCGCTTTACTGGGTCTCACAAATGGACCCGGATTTTCGCAGCAGCGCACCTGGTAAATGTCCGCACGGCATGGATCTCGTGCCCGTCTATGAAGAGAACCTCTCGCATGACAGCGGCGCCGTTGGCGTAGTGCGCATAGCGCCGCAGGTGCAACAGCAGTTGGGGGTGCGCAAAGCGGAAATTCAATCCGGCAGTTTGAAGCAGACCCTGCGCACATCCGGCCGCGTCATTCCCGATCCCACTTTGATGTTGAAATTAACCCCGCGGGTGAAGGGCTGGGTGGATTTGCTGTTTGTACCCGCAGTGGGGGAGAGTGTGCAGCGCGGCCAGCCGCTTTATGCCTTGTATTCACCGCAGCTTCTGACGGCCCAGGAAGAATTTCTCAAAATATTCAAACAACGTAACGCGCTGGAAACATTAAAAGCCGAAGCGGGTTTGCGCGCATTGGGAATGGACGATATCGCCCTGGAAAAATTGCGCAGTGAAGGTGTGGCCCAACGCAGCGTGATTTTTCGTGCACCGGTGGATGGGATGGTCGATATGTTGATGATCAGCCAGGGAAGTTATGTAAAACCGGGCACGGTGATGCTGGCGATCGGCTCCATGGAAAAGGTTTGGGTTGAACTGGATGTATTCGAGAGCCAGGCAGGTTTGATCCAGCCGCGTCAGCGCGTGACCTTGACCACGCCGGCGTTTGTCGGCCTGGTGTGGGAAACCGAAATTGCCACGGTTGCGCCGGATCTGGATGCCAAAACTCGCACGCTGCGTTTTCGCGCGCAATTGAACAACCGCAAAATGTTATTACGCACCAATATGCAGATGCTGGGTGTCGTTGTTTTGCCAGCGCGGCCACCCGCGTTATTGGTGCCGCGTCAGTCTGTGATCCAGGTGGGTCAGCAGAATCGTGTGGTGCTGGATTTGGGTGAGGGAAGATTTAAATCCGTCGCAATTACTTTGGGCGAAAGCAACAGCGAACAAGTCGAAGTGTTGGAGGGATTGCAAGCGGGTGATCAGGTAGTGGTTTCCGCACAATTCCTGGTGGACTCTGAATCCAGCAAAACAAGCGATTTCGCACGCATGGAATTCCAGTCGGTTGAAAAGAAATACCCGGCGACTTGGGTAGAGGCGGTCGTGGAAGATGTTTACCCGGAAGAGCGCAAAGTGCGTCTGCGACATCAGCCCATCGAAGACTGGAAGATGCCGGGAATGACCATGGATTTTAAAATTGTCGATCATTTGGACATGGCGTCATTCAAAGCGGGAGCGCAATTGCGCGTCCAGGTGGCGGATGGTAACCCGCTGTTTCAAGTTCAAAACGTTCAAGCGCCGACCGTGGAAGCCGGGAAAAACGGAAACGGACTATGATTCGTGCGCTGATTGGCTGGTCGCTGCATAATCGATTTTTGGTTCTCTTTATCAGTTTTCTTTTGAGCCTTCTCGGGTTGCGCGCTCTGCAACAAACACCGGTGGATGCCATCCCGGACTTATCGGATGTACAGGTCATCATTAAAACCTCCTATCCCGGCCAGGCGCCCGATCTCGTCGAAAAACAAGTGACCTATCCTCTCTCCACGGCGTTGCTGTCGGTGCCCGGTGCCGAGACGGTGCGCGGATTTTCCTTTTACGGGGATTCATTCGTCTATGTGATTTTTGCGGACGGCACCGATATTTATTGGGCGCGCAGCCGGGTGCTGGAATATTTGAGCCAGGTAGCGGATGACCTGCCCGAAGGCGCAGTGGCGGAACTCGGCCCGGATGCCAGTGGCGTGGGTTGGGTATACGCCTATGCGCTGCAGGACACCAGCGGTCAATACGACCTGGCTCAGCTGGGTGCTCTTCAGGACTGGTTGCTGCGTTATGAATTGCAGTCGGTGCCGGGGGTTGCGGAAGTGGCGACGGTTGGTGGCATGGTTAAACAATACCAAGTGCAATTGGACCCGGAAAAACTGCGCTTTTACGGCATTCCGCTGATGCATATCCGCAACGCGATTCAACAAAATAATCGCGAGACGGGTGTCTCCGCTATTGAACTGGCGGAGGCGGAATATATGTTGCGCGCCACGGGGTATATCCAAAATGCGGAGGCGCTGCGTGAAGTGCCTCTCGGCCTCAACAAAAATGGTGCGCCTTTGTTATTGCACCATGTGGCCAATATTGTGGAAGTTCCAGCCATGCGCCGTGGCATCGCCGAACTGGATGGCAAGGGTGAGGTGGTGGGTGGCATAGTGGTGATGCGCCACGGGGAAAATGCCCAGGCGACCATAGCGGCGGTGAAGCAAAAACTCCAGGATTTAAAAAAATCCCTGCCACCAGTAGTGGAAATTGTTCCCGTGTACGATCGCTCGCGCCTGATTCAGCGCGCCATCGACAATTTATGGGGCAAAGTGATTATTGAATTGGCCCTGGTCGCCGCGCTGCTGTTTGTTTTTCTGCTGAATGTGCGCTCGGTCCTGGTGGCCATGATCACCTTGCCCATCGGCATACTCATCAGCTTTCTGGTGATGCAGACACAGGGTGTAAACGCCAACATTATGTCCCTGGGCGGAATCGCCATCGCAATAGGCACCATGATCGATGGCGCAATTGTGATGATCGAAAACTTGCAACGCAAGCTGACGGAAGGCGGTTCTTCGAACCATTGGCAGACGGTATTCGACAGCGCCATGGAGGTAGGTCCCACACTGTTTTACAGTTTGCTGATTGTCACCATCAGTTTTATGCCGATATTTACTCTGGAGGCGGAGGAGGGCCGTTTATTTCTTCCGCTTGCGCTCACCAAAACATACGCCATGGCAGCCGCGGCCGTTTTATCGGTCACGCTTATGCCCGTACTGCTGTATTACTTTGTGCGCCGCACGGAGAGACAAAAAACGTCGACCGCTGAAAATCCCCAGCAGCAATTTTTGCAGAACCTGTATCAACCTTTGCTCCGTTTCTGTTTATTGCACGCGCGCTGGGTTGTTGTCCTGACGCTACTAGTGATGGTTTTAGCGTTGATTCCGCTGCAACGTTTATCCACGGAATTTATGCCGCCATTGGATGAAGGTGATTTGATGTATATGCCAACCACCTATCCCGGTATCTCCATCGGCAAAGCCCGGGAATTGTTGCAGCAGACCGACAAAATCATCCGCACGGTGCCCGAGGTGGAAAGGGTTTTCGGCAAGGTGGGCCGGGCGGAGACCGCGACGGATCCCGCACCTCTGACCATGATTGAGACCTTTATCCAGTTAAAACCCCGGGACCAGTGGCGCAAGGGAATTCGCACAGCGGATATTATTCGCGAGCTCGAACATAAGGTGGCATTTCCCGGTGTCAGCAATGCCTGGGTCATGCCCATCAAAACGCGCATCGACATGTTGTCCACGGGTATGAAAACGCCGTTGGGAATTAAATTGGCGGGCCCGGATGTGCAAGTGTTGGAAGATCTCTCGGTGCAGATCGAATCACTGCTGGCACAAGTGCCGGCTACGCAATCGGTTTATGCGGAGCGCAATCTGGGTGGCCGTTATATCACCTTGGACATTCAACGCACCGCGCTGGCCGCTTACGGATTGACGGTGGCAGACGTGCAGGAATGGCTGCAAATGTCGGTGGGCGATATGGCGATTGGCGAGAGCGTACAAGGGGTGGAGCGTTATCCGATCAGCCTGCGTTTCCCCGACCATTACCGCGATACACCGGAGCGCTTGTTGGATTTACCCATCTGGGTAAAAAATGGCGTACAGATTCGTTTGGCGGATGTAGCAGAGCTGCGCATCGAAACCGGCGCTCATATGTTGAAAAGTGAAAATGCACGTTTGAATAATTGGATTTTCCTCGATATAGGCAATGCAGACTTACAAAATTATGTGAGCACGGCGGAGCATTTGATCAGCACCAAAATAGCGTGGCCGCCGGGTTACAGTCTGCGTTGGTCCGGACAATACGAAGCCATGGAACGGGTGGAAAAACGGATGAATTTTATTATTCCCCTGACGCTGCTGATCATAAGCTTTCTGCTTTATTTGAATTTTCGGCGCTGCGCCGATGTGGCGATATTATTGGCGAGTCTGCCATTTGCGCTGGTGGGCGGATTGCTGCTGGTGCTTTGGCTGGATTACAAAATATCCGTGGCGGTGATTGTGGGATTCATCGCTTTGGCCGGAATAGCGGTGGAAACCGGAGCCATCATGTTGCAGGTGTTGCGCGCCAATGTGAAAGTCAGCGTTGCGGAATCGTTGGAGGATTTACGACGGCACATCGCCCGGTATGCGGGTCAGAGATTGCGCCCAGTGCTTATGACCGCGACCTCCACCATCGCCGGTTTATTACCGGGCATGTTTGGCCAGGAACCGGGATCGGAAGTCATGGCCCGCATAGCCGCACCTATGATCGGTGGATTGCTGACGAGCGTACTTCTCACACTCTTCGTAATTCCGGCGATTTTTATCCTGGTGAAAGATCTGAGCAAAAAAGACGCGTGAAAGGAAAATCCACTATTTAGGCGATTGCAAAGATTTCACCAGCAGCAGAGCGGGGCTCGCGAGAAATTGGTGTAATTGGCCACTGGCATCCAGTGCGTCTGCGGAAGCCACATTGCCCACAAATTCGTAGGTTGAGCCCAGGCTAAGAAGCTCTTCTGCAAGAGGTGCAAAACTGGATACCCAAACCGGTTTGACGCCCACCCGTCGGACATCGATTTTTATAAAAGTTTTGTCATTGGGCCCCCGCCGAATCTCCAGAATTTCTCCCATCAGGCGGACGATTTTACCGGCGTTGCGCGGATTCAATTCACCTTTCCAAAACACCAAGGCATCGTCCGCTGAATTTTGCGTCGGAGTTGGCAGGTTGCGGGATTTTTCCACCCAGAAATTATGTACCCGGCATTGTTGGATGAGCGCGGCCTGCAGTACCGGATCTTCCGGTGTTTTACCCAGGGCGCGGCGGTAATCCTCCCACACCTGATCCATCCAGCCGTGGGTTTTCCAGAACAGGTAGAGATCCATCGGGTGGATAGCGGTATACCCCTGGGCATCTGCAACGGGCATGGCATTCGTGATCAGCGCTCTGTAATGACTGTTGAGGGCCACACCCTTCTGCGCGGTGCCGCATTGCAGCCACTGGCCTAATTCTCCCTCCGTTTTCCATCGCGCCAACAACTGTTCGCGGCGACTGGAAACGATATTTTCATCAGGCAAAATATCGCCACCGTGTCCGGAAGCCGTGGTGCCGCCACCGCCGATATTCGGCACCTTATTCAGCACCCCGTTTGGCCATGCGTAAAACCTGGATTGTAAAAGCGGTGGATAGTCCTCCGCCCTGGGAAATTGGCGCCAGCCGCTAAATGGATCCTCCAACTGCGGCCAAAGGGCGCGAATGGTTTGTAGCAGGTAGCGGTGCATCACCAGAAATTCGTAACCATCCTGCGCGCCGCCGCACTCACCTTCCACGGGTAAAGGCATTTCATTTTGTGCGCAAGCGAATGAAGGTTCGGAACCGAAAGCATTTCGACAGCGCCGCGACTCCTGCCAGAGGGAATAACCGGCCTGCCAATTTTGACTTTTAAACCACTGCCGGATTGGTGCCCGCAATAAGGCTTCAGCAGCTCCGGCAATTTGTAGCTGTTCATAGCCGCTTTGAACAACACTGAAGGCTTCGGGCCGGGTAAATCCCGTAATGCAAATATCCTGGCTGACGTCTGGGATTCCAGGTGTGCTATTGCCAGTGGCGCAGTGAAATACCAACAGCGCAAAAAGAAACACTCCCGTTACCTGAGCCAGGTAACGGGAGTGTTTACGGGGGGCTGTGAACAGCAATATGGGAAGGACCGGTTAGTTCAGGATAACCGGAGCTTGCGCACCGTTTTTGATCCAGTCATATAAATCCTGGATGGATTTTTGTGAAAGGCCGGGCATTTGTTTCGAACACGAAAGATCGCCCTGGCAGACTACGCCGCTGGTGGTGCTGCCTCCGGAAGCTTTCAGATAAAGCCAGCTCTGTTCGGGGTTGCCGGGCACTACCAGTTTATAACCACTGGCGTAACTCGAGTTTTTGTTGAGCAAGCGCTCGACAATTTCCGTGGAAGAAATTTCGTATCCCAGGCGCAGACCAGCCGCTTCGCCCGACCCATGACAGGTGGAGCAGAGTGCCTCCTCGAATGCGGGGCGCAACACATCGTGGAAAAAGCCTGTTTCCACCACCACTGGAACAAAATTGTCGTCCTGGTTTGGATGCCCATTGGCGCCACGGGTTTG
>Ga0164241_10001627_pt1 | contig 26902 bp, 24 predicted proteins | sample OricomyardsoilBY_FD_108780 | JGI IMG/M metagenome (GOLD analysis project Ga0164241, IMG submission 108780) | Backyard soil microbial communities from Emeryville, California, USA - Original compost - Back yard soil (BY) | ecosystem: Environmental > Terrestrial > Soil > Unclassified | place: USA... | reverse complement strand
GACGCTCCGCGTAGTCCGTTATCCGGAAGCCTTCGAGAGCGCGGGGTCTTAACCCGCTCCCGACGTTTGGGCCTCCGACGGGCGGGCCAGGGCGACGAGCCCCGGTCCCGGAATGCGCGGGCGATTTCAGCCCACGCCTGCCGCGTCCGCCGAACCCTCGCCGCCAGGGCTTCGTCCCGATGTTTCAGGGAACCCGCCACTGGAGCCGTCGCGAAGGCGAGCCTCTCGAAAGAGACCCGGCGAGCGCTTCCCGCTCGACCACCCCTGACGGCCGTCCCAGTCGTCGGCCGAACGCCCTTTCCACGCCGTCAGGTGAGAGCAGGATAAGGCAGGTTTTCAGGCCGGGGACGCAGGCGCGTGAACGCTCGTCCAATCCCCATGAATCCCTCTCTCTTTGAGAGAGGGAGGGGCCCATGCGCAGCATGGGAGGGTGAGAGGTTACCCCCTCTCCGCACAGGGCAGTGACAACGTAAGCGACTGAACGGCCGTTGTTTTCTCGACCAACAATGAAACCTCTCACCCTCCCACCGCTACGCGGCGGGCCCCTCCCTCTCTCTATGAGAGAGGGTTTCCGGTGGGTGTCCAATCCCCGTCCCCGTCGCTGCGTAAGCCCCCTGCTCCGCCCGCATCCGATACGCCATCACCGCCGTATGCCCCAACCGCTCCACCAGCCGCCAATTCACGATCGCCCCCAACGGCGCGCCGACCACGGGGATGAACTGGGCCAATTTCGCGAGATCAATGTGGTCGCGGTATTGCTGCTGGAAGGCCCGCCAGTCGAAGTCGTCCAGGTGGGCCGGATGGGCCTTGACCTCCCAGTCCTCCAGCGCCGCCAGGACCCCGGCTCGGTGCTCCGCGTCCGAGAAGGCCAGCTCGAAGACATGCAGGATGAACAGCCGCTCGGGCAGCTCGGTCCCGTCATGACCGAAGATCGCGGCAATCTCGAACAGGAGCTTGATCTTGAAGCTCATCAGCAGCGGGAAGTCGGCCGCCGCCAGCAGGAAGCCCCCGGCCCCGGTGACCCCGCCCTCGGCCGCCGCCGCCTTCTTCCACCCGTCGATCGCCTTGGCCGCCTTGGCCCGGCGCTCGTCCAGGGAGAGGCCGACCAGCGGCGACCCCGTCGCATAGTCCGACCCGACCAACAGCGCCCGCGTCATCCCCTCGATGGCGGCGGTGATGGCGACGTGGACCTTCTCGGGGATGATCCGGTTGATCCGCTGCTGCGTGGCCCGCGCGAGGCCGCTCAGCGGCCCGGCGGGACGGGTGAGATCAGCGCGCCAGGTGAGGAGGTCGGGGGAGAGAGGCATGGCTCTGAGGTACCCCTTCTCTCCTTGCGGGAGAAGGCGCGCCGCGACCTCCCCTCTCCGCTCATCCCCGCGAAAGCGGGGACCCAAGCCGAGTCTTGTCAGTTCGCGCGGCGCCGAGATGATCTGAGGCCACTTGGGTCCCCGCTTTCGCGGGGATGAGCGGTGTTTGGGGACTTAAGGGCGTGATGAGCCTGTCGGCCGCTTCGCCAACCGCTACCCTCCCGCCATGACCGACGCCAACCGCCTCACCCTCGTGCGCGCCGTCCACACGGTGATCTATGTCGTGATGGCCAGCGCCGCCCTGGTCGTACTGGCCGCCGGGATCACCGGCGCGCGCGGTCCCTGGCTGTGGATCGCGCTCGGCCTGGTGGCGATCGAGAGCGCCGTCTTCGCCGCCTACGGCTTCAAATGCCCCCTGACCGCCATCGCCGTGAAGTACGGCGCGACCAAGGACGGCCCCTACGACACCTTCTTTCCGGAGCGCTGCACGCGGCACACGTTCCGGGTGTTCGGGCCGGTGATTGTGGTGGGGGTGGTGTTGTTAGTATGGCGGTGGGTAATCCACTTTTAAATAACAACAACCTTCCTCGACGCTTCGCCTCTAGGTGGGTGCTCTACGAAGCTGACTTGCTTCGTAGCGGCCCGCTAAGGCACCTCCGCGAAGTAAGACAACTACGGCGCCACCTCAGCCACGTCAGTTCGGAAGCCACCCAACCATTCACTATTTGGTCGAGCCAGAAGTCTAGCGTGACTATATGCCCAATCCATATAGAGAACAGTCGCAGCACGATACCACCCACCGTGACGCTCCAGAGTTAGAGCCAAATCCGGCTGCTCCGAATTTCTCAAATATATCGGCAATAGAAGCTGTATCTTCCCTCTATAAAACTGAGGCACGGCCACCCGGTAACTTCTCTGAGCTAGCCTCACGCTATGCTTCATAGCCCCCTCAAGGGCGTTCCTGGTTGCCAGGGGGATATCCATTTCTTCTTGAGATCCACCCGTATCGTCTAAATCTTCCGCATCATCATCGAGGTCTGTAGGTTTTCCGGTTGAATCCACCCGCCCACCTAGGCTCTCAGGAAATCTGTTTAAATTGTCCCGTATAATATGATCCAAATTTAGCTGAACTTGTAACTTTGGGTCAAATATAAGATGTGAAGCATCAGACCAATATTCGGCGAGTGTCGGAAATTCCATAAAGTCAGTCAAAACCCTATCACCTGAACGAGCCCAGGATTTTAGGTACCATTTTTTATTGGCAATAGATTCTGACTTTGAAGAATTGAACTTCTCCGACAACACAAATACACCAAATATTTCCTCATGACCGCGAGTCAAAAGCCCAGTATTAAAGCAACAAATCCCATCACCTAAAACAATCTTTTGTTGTTCAAAAGATCTTTTGAAAGTATAATCAATATATTTTCCGAGTATGGGGAATTTCTGCTTGGATGAGAGGTGAAGGTTTTCCCACCTCTCCGGCTCAGCCATGGCCGCTAAATCAGCAAGGCGCGCTTCCCAGTCGGCGACTATTGCGAAATCGAATATTCTCATCCCAGCCCCACCTCCCTTATAGGTATGCACTCGCCTAGAATTCTCTCCTAAGGGGAGCATAAGTCAAAGCATTTGGCAGCGCCCCATCCACACCCGCACCCCGCCTATCCCCACTATCCCCAGCCCCCTCGCCTCGCCCTGCGTCGCAACCCGGCCTATATGCTTGACCGCACATTCACCACGCCGGGCCCCAGGGATTGTCCACCCAGTTCAGACTGCCGCTGACCGCCGAGCCGAGCTACGGCCGGGAGGACTTCGCCGTCTCGGGCTGTAACGCCGACGCGCTGGCGCGGCTGGACGCCTGGCCGAGCTGGCCCGAGGGGCGGCTGGCGCTGGTCGGACCGGTGGGGAGCGGCAAGACCCATCTGGCGCGGACCTGGGCGGAGGCCGCCGACGCGGTGGTGATCGACGCGGCGGACGCGGGCAACATCGACCTCCCCGCCCTGCGCGGCCGGGCGATCCTGGTCGAGGACGCCGACCGTCGCGCTGGCGGTCTCTCCGACGAAGCCCTGTTCCACATCCTCAACATGGCGGGGGTCGACGGCGGCAGCGTGCTGCTGACCGCCCGCGTGGCGCCGATCGCCTGGAGCTCGTCGGTGCCCGACCTGCGCTCGCGGCTGAACGCGCTGTCGGTGGCGGCGATCGACGAGCCCGACGACGTGGTGCTGCGGGCGGTGCTGGAGCGCGCCTTCCGGGCCGAGCACCTGAAGCCCGATCCGGACCTCTATCCCTATCTGATCGCCCGCCTGCCCCGCTCGGCCGCCGAGGCCCTGGCGGCCGCCAAGCTGCTGGACGAGGCGGCCTCGCAGCACCATCGCGCGGTCAACAAGGCCCTGGCGCGCGAGGTGCTGGGCGACCTGGAGGGCGAGGAGCTGGACTAAGCCGTCGGTAGGCAGATTAAATTCCGCCGAGGCCGTCACTGTCGTCACGGCGTCATCTCACATCGTCACGATTGGGCGTTCACCCTCCGGAAAACTTCTGCGCTAGAGTGGGATCATGACCGACGCCGCCGCCCTGCCGACCACGCCGCTCGTCCCCGCCGCGCCCGAGATCCCGCCGCCGCAGACGGGCCTGACCCTCGACGCCGAGCTGCTGGCTTCGCCCGAGCGGTTCTTCAACCGCGAGACCTCGTGGCTGGCCTTCAACGAGCGGGTGCTGGAAGAGAGCGCCAATCCGCGCCACCCGCTGCTGGAGCGGCTGCGCTTCCTGTCGATCTCGGCCAACAACCTCGACGAATTCTACATGGTCCGCGTGGCCGGCCTGAAGGGCCAGGTGCGCGAGGGCGTGCGGGTGATCAGCCAGGACGGCCTGACCCCGGGCGAACAGCTGGCGCGCATCAACGCCTCGGCCGCCGAGCTGATGGGCGAGCAGCAGAAGATCTGGCGCCAGGTCCGCACCGAGCTGTGGGACGAGGGGCTCAAGCTCCTCGACGCCAAGGACATCGAGGGCGAGGACTTCAAGAAGGCCGAGGAGATCTTCCTCAACCAGATCTTCCCGGTGATGACGCCGCTGGCCATCGACCCGGCCCACCCGTTCCCGTTCATCCCGAACCTGGGCTTCTGCCTGGCGCTGAAGCTGCGGCGGATCGCCGACGACAAGCACCTCTACGCCCTGGCCCCGATCCCCTCGCAGGTGCGGCGGTTCTGGGAGCTCAGCTCGGTCGTCACGCGCGGCAAGAAGCGCCAGCGCAAGATCGTGGCGCTGGAAAGCTTCATCATCCTGTTCCTGGACCACCTGTTCCCCGGCTACGAGGTCGAGGGCCGGGGCCTGTTCCGCCTGAACCGCGACAGCGACCTCGAGATCGAGGAAGAGGCCGAAGACCTGGTGCGCGAGTTCGAGGCGCGGCTGAAGAAGCGTCGCCTGGGCCGCGTGGTGCGGGTCAAGATCCAGACGACCATGCCGCCGGACCTGCGCGACTTCATCATCGAGGGCCTGCGCGCCGAGCCGGAAGACGTGATCCTGGTCGACGGCAAGCTGGGCCTGGCCCAGATGTCGGAGCTGATCCCGCCCGACCGTCCGGACCTGAAGTTCCCGCCCTTCAACGCCCGCTTCCCCGAGCGCATCCGCGACCACGGCGGCGACTGCTTCGCGGCGATCCGCGAGAAGGACATCCTGGTCCACCACCCGTTCGAGAGCTTCGACGTGGTGGTGCAGTTCATCCGCCAGGCCGCGCGCGATCCGAACGTGCTGGCGATCAAGCAGACGCTTTACCGCACCTCCAAGGACAGCCCGATCGTGGCGGCCCTGATCGAGGCGGCCGACAACGGCAAGAACGTCACGGCCCTGGTCGAGATCAAGGCCCGCTTCGACGAGGAGAATAACCTCAAGTGGGCGCGCGACCTGGAGCGGGCCGGCGTGCACGTCGTGTTCGGCTTCGTCGACTGGAAGACCCACGCCAAGCTGTCGGTGGTGGTCCGCCGCGAGGGCGAGGGCCTGCGCACCTACTGCCACTTCGGCACCGGCAACTATCACCCGCAGACGGCGCGGATCTATACGGACCTCAGCCTGTTCACCTGCGATCCCGCCCTGGGCCGCGACGGGGGCAAGCTGTTCAACTTCATCACCGGCTACGCCCAGCCGGGCCATCTGGAGCGGCTGTCGTTCTCGCCGATGACGCTGAAGCCAGACCTGCTGAAGATGATCGCGGCCGAGGCCGACAACGCCCGCGCCGGCAAGCCGGCCGGCATCTGGGCCAAGATGAACTCGGTGGTCGATCCGCAGATCATCGACGCCCTCTACGCCGCCAGCCAGGCCGGCGTGCAGATCGAGCTGGTCGTGCGCGGCATCTGCTGCCTGCGTCCGGGGATCAAGGGGCTGTCGGAGAACATCCGGGTCAAGTCGATCGTCGGCCGCTTCCTGGAGCACGCGCGGATCATCGCCTTCGCCAATGGCGGGCCGATGCCGTCGGCGCAGACGCGTCTGTTCATCAGCTCAGCCGACTGGATGCCGCGCAACCTGGACCGCCGCGTCGAGACCCTGGTCCCGGTCGAGAACCCGACCGTGCACCAGCAGGTGCTGGACCAGATCATGGTCGCCAACCTCAATGACGAGGCCCAGAGCTGGCGCCTCGACAGCGAGGGCGCCTATGCCCGCGACGCCAACTGGAAGAACCGCGGCGCCTTCTCGGCCCACGACTACTTCATGACCAATCCCAGCCTTTCGGGCCGCGGTCACAGCGCCCGCGACCTGCCGCGGGCCTTCGACCACGTCGGGACCAAGCGCAAGCGTTGAGGCGTCTTGCGCTCGTCTCGTTGCTGATGCTGTCGGCCTGCGCGCCCGCGAGGCAGGCCGACATCTGCGCTATCCAGGCCCTGCCCTCGCGCCCCGGCGTCGACCGCTTCGGCGTCCCGCCGGGCGTGGAGCGCAAGGCTCAGCGCGAGGGCGCGGTGTTCGGCCCCGGCGTGTTCGGCGGCTACCACATCCGCTGGTGGGGCTTCTGCGGCAAGAAGGCCGACACCACCGACATGCTGCTGCTCGGTCCCGCCCCCTGGGCCCTGACCAAGGGCGGCGAGCGGGCGCACGGCCGACAGGTCAGCTACGGCACTTGCTATCACCGCAACGACGGCGACGGCTGGCGGACGGTGGCGTGCCGGATCAATCCGCGATAGCCGCCGCCTGCGCGAACGCCGGCGACGCCAGGTTCGCCGCCACCGTCCGCAACCGCGCAAGACCGTAGGCCAGCCGTCCCTCCGGCGTCGCCAGTAGCGGCTCACCCAGCGCCAGGCCCTGGTGGATCGCGTCGAGGTCCGGCCCGTCCAGGCTGTCCGCCCTCGCCTGCCCCGCCACGCCGGCGACGAACACCGCCGCGTGGAAGACGTGGCTGACCTGCCGGAACAGCCACAGCCGCGCCCGCTCAGCGTCTGTGGCCTCGCGGCCGAAATAGGTGCGCAGCAGCAGGGCCTCGCCGTCCGGATCGGCGGCATAGGTGTTGGCGATGGCGGCGAGATCGACATAGCGGTCGGCCCGGAACGCCGCCTCCCAGTCGACCAGCCACACCCGCCGGCCGTCATAGACCAGGTTGCCGGGGTTGAGGTCGTTGTGGCTGGACACCGGCTGCGGCGCCAGGCGCTTGCACACCGCGTAGAGCCGCGCCCAGGCGTCGAACGCCCCGACAGGCGCGACGCCGCTGCGCCCCGCCTCACCGACCAGCGCTTCCAGCCCGTCCAGATAGTCGACCAGCGGCGGGAAGCCTTCGATCGCATGCAGCGCCCGCACCGCCTGGGCCAGCTCGACCACCAGGTCAGCGCGGGTCCCGGCATAGTCCAGCGCCATCGACCGCGCCTCGATGAAGTCGCTGATCACCACCCCGTCGTCGGGATCGGCGTAGCGCACGCGCGGGGCCAGGCAGGCCTCGGCCGCCAGCTTCAGGCAGGCATAGCTCCGATGCGGATCGCGCAGCCTGTCCCGCCCGGCCTCGACCCGCAGCAGATAGGCGATGCCGCCGACGCGGATCTTCCAGACCCCCGCCCCCGACAGCCCGCCGGACACGGCCGTCCAGCCGTCGAGCGTCTCGGTCCCGAACGTGGCGCGCAGGGCCTTGGCGACGGTGGGGAGCTGGTCAGGGGAAACGGACATCGGCGGAACCTCTCGAAGATCGCCGCCTTATTTACCCGGACAGAATTAGAGTCAATATCACCCGGACAATAATACGCCGAAACGATCAAGGCGTTTTCCGACAAGCCTTTCCGCGCGTTCTTCCCCATCGAAATCGGTTGTTCCCGCTTTCCCCATTCTCCGAATACGTTAAATCAGCCCCATGCCCTTCCCGGCGCCGCGCGACGCGGCTGTGATCGATATCGGTTCCAATTCGGTCCGCCTGGTGGTGTACCGGCTGGAAGGCCGCGCCATCTGGACCGTCTTCAACGAGAAGGTTCTCGCGGGCCTTGGTCGTGACCTGAGCGGCAGCGGCCGCCTCTCGCCCGAGGGCGTCATCCAGACCCTGCAGGCCCTCAAGCGCTTCCGCGCGGTGCTGGAGGCCGTCAATCCGGCCGAGACCTTCGTGGTCGCCACCGCCGCCGCCCGCGAAGCCGTGGACGGCCAGGACTTCATCGACCGCGTCCGCGACGAGACCGGCTTCACCGTCCGCGTCCTCTCGGGCGAGGAAGAGGCCCACTACGCCGCCGTCGGCGTGCTGGCCGGGGCTCCGGACGCCGAGGGCGTGGTCGGCGACCTGGGCGGCGCCAGCCTGGAGCTGGTGCGCCTGTCGGCCACCGGCGCCGGCCGCGGCGTGACCCTGCCGCTGGGCCCGTTCAGCCTCAGCGCCCCGGGTGGGTTCGACGGCGAGCGCGTGCGCCGCCTGTCGCGCGAGCGCATCGCCACCGTGGCCGCCGACTTCAAGACCGACACCTTCCACGCCGTGGGCGGCGCCTGGCGCAACCTGGCCCTGCTGCACATGCGGCTGTCGGGCTATCCGCTGCACGTCGTCCACCAGTACGAGATCGGCGCCGCCGAGGCCCTTGAGGCCGCCCGCCTGGTCGCCCACCAGTCCAAGAGTTCGCTCGAGCGCATCGAGGGCATGAGCAAGAAGCGCTCGGAGACCCTGCCCTACGCCGCCGTGGTGCTGGAGACCCTGATCGAGCAGCTGGGCCTCAAGCGCATCGAGATCTCGGCCTATGGCGTGCGCGAGGGCCTGTTGTTCGAGGCCATGCCGCCGCGCGTGCGGGGCCTGGACCCGCTGATCGAGGGCTGCGCGGCCCTGGGCGCTCGCCAAGGCGCGGTCGACGACCTGGACACCGCCCTGGACGCCTGGATCACCCCGGCCTTCCGCACCCTGCCGCCGCTGTTCGGCGAGCGCGACGGGATCCTGGTCTCGGCCGCCTGCCGCCTGTCGGATGTCGGCGCCCGCCTGCACCCCGACCATCGCGCCGATCTGGTCTTCGAGCAGGTGCTGCGCGCGCCGATCGCCGGCCAGACCCATGTCGAGCGCTGCTACCTGGCCGTGGCTGCCCACGCCCGCCACGCCACCACCTTCAACCCGCCCGAACTCCAGACCCTGGAGCGGCTGCTGAGCCCGGCCCAGCTGAAGCGGGCCCGCGCCCTGGGGGCGACCATCCGCCTGGCCTGCGACCTGTCGGGCCGCAGCCCGCGCCTGCTGGCCCACTCGCGCCTGACCCTGGACAAGAGCCACCTGATCCTGGCGGCCGACCCCGGCTATGCCGATCTCCTGCTCGGCGAACAGACCAGCAAGCGCGCCAATACTGCTGCGCAACATCTGAACTTGAAGCCAAAGATTATCACGGGGTAAATCCAGGTATAGACGACCTGGATAACATGCTTAATCACCCCTGAACTTCCCCGATACGGGGAAATTGCCAAGTTGTCGCAGGCATGCGTCGACAACACTGCATAGTTTGTTAGCACTGCTTCCGTAGCGTGACCTCCAACGAAATAAACGGAGGTCAGTGATGTTGAAGCGTAAGTTCGACTACCTGGACGCTATCGCCCCGGCTCCGGCCCCGGCCCACAAGCGTCCCGACCTGCATGTCGCCAACGATCACGACGCGCCCGTGGCCAGCGCCGCGCGCAGCCTGCAATCGGAAATCGGCCGCGTCTTCGCTCAAGAGAACACCTGGTCCGTCCGCCGCACCGTCGCCATCGGCGTGGTGTTCCACCTGGGCGTCTTCTGCGCCCTGGGCCTGGCCGCCGGCGGCGCGCTCAGCCAGTTCGCGCACCACTAAGACTTCCGGGGCGTCTACCGTTTCCCTCTCTCATAGAGAGAGGGAGGGGCCCGCCGCGCAGCGGTGGGAGGGTGAGAGGTTACACTCTCACCGGACAAGGCGCCGGCAAACGCCGTGGACGTTGGCGACACGCATCCACGAAGAAATACTTCAAAGCACTAGCCTGCGAGATCACTCGATAGGCAAGCTCGAGACTTTCCGGCCAAAGGTGAAACCTCTCACCCTCCCACCGCCTTTGGCGGCGGGCCCCTCCCTCTCTCTATGAGAGAGGGTTTCTGCGCTCTCTACAGACTAACCTCGATCTCGCAGCGGACGCCTTCGCGGGCGTAGTCCAGGCGGGTTTCGCCGGACAGTTCGCGGCCGATGCCGTCCAGCAGCAGGCGTGTGCCGAAGCCGCGGCGTGTCGGCGGCGAGACCTCGGGACCGCCCGTCTCGCGCCAGTTCAGGCGCAGTTTCCCGTCCTCGGCGCGCCAGTTCACCTGGATGCGGCCGCCCTCGCGGGAGAGCGCGCCGTACTTGGCGGCGTTGGTGGCCAACTCATGCAGCGCCAGCGACAGCATCAAGGCATGGCCCGGCGACACGTCCAGGGCCGGACCCGAGACGTCGAACCGCGCGATCGAGAACGGCTCCAGCGCGCGATTGACCACGGCGCGGAACTCGGCCGCCAGCCAGCTGCGGTCGGTCAGCAGGTCGTGGGCGCGGGCCAGCGAGATGATCCGCGACTCCAGCGCCACGCGGGCCGACTGCAGGTCGGTGGCGGTGCGCAAGGTCTGGGCGGCGATGGACTGAACGGTCGCCAGCGAGTTCTTCACCCGGTGGTTCAGCTCGTTTTCCATCAGCCGTTGATGCTTTTCGGCGACCTTGAGGGCCGTGAGGTCGCGGCTGGCGCCGGCGATGGCGACCGCCTTGCGACCTTCGCCATGCCCCTCGAACTCCACCAACCCCCAGGCGCTGAGCCAGCGCCAGCTGTCGTCCGGTTGTCGGACACGGTAGTCGACCTCGTAGCGGCCGCCCCCTAGCGGATCGAGCGCCTCGCTGACCCGCGACCACATCAGGGCGGCGTCGTCAGGGTGGAACTTCGCCGTCACGCCGGCCTCGTCGTGCAGGAAGCGCGCTTCGCTCAGGCCGTACAGCTCCTGAGCATTGTCGTCGTACAGGCAGACATTGTCGGCCAGGGTGTAGCGCCAGGTGCCCATGTTGGACGCGACCATGGCCTGATCGAAGGTGCGCTGCTGCCGCTCGAGGGCCTGACGCGCCTCGTGCTCGGCGGTGACGTCCTGGAAGCAGTTGACCGCGCCGACCAGCGTCCCGTCGTCATCATGCAGCGGCACGACATGGACCCGCGCCACCCAGCGGCGGCCGTCGGGATTGTGGACCACGGCGTCGACGCCGTCGAAGCGTTCGCCATACAGGGCCGCGCGGGCCATCGGCGTCTGGTCGGGCGGGATGAGGACGCCGTCCAGGCTCTCGACCCGGAACGTGCCGCAGAAGCGCTGAGCGGGATCGCGCAGCCGGGGCGCGCGGCCCCACAGCTCCACGGCCTTGCGGTTGGCCCGCAGGATTTGTCCCTCATGATCGCAGGTATAGACGCCGATCGGCAGGACGTCGAAGACGGCCTGCTCAAGCCCTACCAAGGCTTCGGGTGACGGCGCGAAGTTGCGCTCCTGGGTCGAAGTCTGGGGCTGCAAGTTACACCTGTTGAAGGTGAACGCTACCACGGAACGGTCTGGCCCCAATTGTAAAAGCGCGGCCGGCTGAACGACCGAAAACCCAGTTCGGTTTGTCGTCAATCCGACAGAGACGCCTCCGCGCCCTGGGTTCCGCTGTCCAGATCCAGATAGTCCGTGAACGGAATCCGGTACGCGCGATCGAAGAACTCGGCCTGGAAGCGGAAAGGCAGGTTGGCGTCACTGTTCCACAACATGACGATGCCGGTCTTGGTCGCCGGGTCGAACATCATGGTCGAGCGGTAGCCCGAGACGCCGCCGCTGTGGCCGACCAGGCGGTGGCCCTTGTAGGTGAAGCTGCGCATGCCCAGGCCGTAGGCGGGGCTCTTCAGCTCGCGGGCGATGTTCAGGCGGCCATAGGGGCGGCCGGTGGCGACGCGGGGGCGCTGGACCTCGCTCAGCACGGTCGACGACAGGACGTCCGGCTTCAGGCCCATCTGGGCCTGCATCCAGGTGGCCAGGTCGACGATGGTCGAGTTGACGCCGGCTGCAGCGGGCACGTGGTAGTAGGCGTCCGACAGCTTCAGCTCGCGGCGAGCGCGGTCGTGGGGTCGGGCCCAGCGGTCGGCCGAGGTCAGGCCGGCCATGCCGATCGAGGCGCCGTTCATGCCCAGGGGCGTGAACAGCTTGCGCTGCACGGTGGCGGCATAGGCCTCGCCGGTCTTGCCCTGGATGACCTCGGTGATCGTGTCGTAGGCGACGTTCTGGTAGCTGTGGCAGGTGCCTGGCGGGCAGACCGTCTTCAGCGTGGCGTACGAGCTGCGGATCTTGGCCGGATCGACGCCGTCCTCCAGCTGGCCGTCATAGGCGTTCTTGCCCAGGCCCGTGCGCTGCGACAGCAGCTCCTCGACCGTCAGGCTGTTTTGGGCCTCGCCCGGCAGGCGCAGGCTGGTGTTGAAGGCCACCAGCGGCTCGGTCAGGGCGAAGGTCCCATCGGCGGCCAGGCGGGCGCTGAGGGTCGAGGCCACGGTCTTGGACAGCGAGGCCCAGCGGAACACGGTGCGGGCGTCGACCTTCTGGCCGCCCTCGGTGGTGTGACCATAGCCATGGACGAAGGATAGCCGGCCGTTCTCGACGACGGCCACGGCCAGACCCTCCATGGTCTTGTCGGCGGCCATGGCGGTGATGCGGGCGTTGAGGGCGTCGTAGTCGATGTCGCCATGCCAGGCCGACGGCTGCTCGGGCGTGTTCCGCGCCGCCTGCTCGATCGCCTCGGAGACAGCCTTGGGCGCCTTCTTCAGGAACGGCAGGGTCGCCAGGCCGCCGACCACGACGAGGCCCGCGACGCCGCCAGCGATCCATTTCAGGCGCCGCGCCTTCTCCCAGTCGCTCTGCCAGATCTTCGTCACGCCGCCTAAACTCTTGAAACTGGATTGGAAACCGATCGCGGCGACTCGCGCGCGCTTAAGGCTTCCTTCTAGTGAAGAACACCCCACCTGGGCGCCGAAAAATGGGCGAAAGGCGCCGGTTCTAGCCGAACAAGGCCTTGTGCAGGTCGCGCGGATTGACCGGCTTCTCGACCCAGCCGGTCATGCCCGCCTCGCGGCAGGCGGCGACCTCGTCGGGCGAGGCCCCGCCGGTGACGGCGATGATCGGCGTCAGGCGGTTGGCGCCGTCCTCGCGCAGGCGGCGGGTGGCCTCCAGCCCGTCCATGCCGGGCATGCGCACGTCCATCAGGATGGCGTCGAAGATCTGGTACTCAGCCGCCAGCAGGGCGGCTTGAGCGTCCTCGGCGGTCTCCACCCGGGCGCCGAAGGCTTCCAGGATCTGGCGCAGGGCGCGGCGGTTGATGTCGTGGTCGTCGACGACCAGTACGACCGGGGCCTCCTCGCGCACGGCCAGGCCCTGGACCGCCTCGGCGGCCAGCTCGACGGGCGCGGTCCCTTCCGGGGCTGGGATCCGCAGGGTGAAACGCGCGCCGCCTTCCGGAGCATTGGCCGCCGTCAGCTCGCCGCCCATCAGCCGGGCCAGGTCACGGCTGATCGCCAGGCCCAGGCCGGTGCCGCCGAACGCGCGGGCGGTGTCGACGCCCAGCTGCTCATAGGGGCTGAACAGGCGCTCGATCTGGTCGTCCTTCAGGCCGGGACCGGTGTCGCGGACGACGATGGCCACCTGGCGCGGCCGCTCGCGGTCGATGCTGACCTTGACGCGGACTTCGCCCGCGTTCGTGAACTTGATGGCGTTGCTGAGCAGGTTGTTGAGCACCTGGCGGGTGCGCATCGGGTCGCCCCGCACCCAGTGCGGCAGGGTCTCGACGCCGGTCAGGACCAGCTCGACGCCCTTGGCCGAGGCCGTCTCGCGCCAGAACGCGACGGCGTCGCCAACCACGGCTGGCAGGTCGTAGTCGACCACCTCGACGCCCATACGGCCGGCCTCGATCTTGGAGAGGTCCAGCAGGTCGTTCAGCAGCGCCCGCATCATCACCCCGGCGTCGGTGACCAGGGCGGCCGAACCGCCCTTCTCCAGGGCCGCAGCGCTGTTGAGGATGGCGTTGATCGGGGTGCGCAGCTCGTGGCTGACCATGGCGATGAAGGCCGACTTGGCGGCCGTCTGGCGCTCGGCGGCCCGGCGCGCGGCGCGCTCGGCGGCCATGGTCCGCTCCGACCACAGGAAGACCATCGACAGGGTCAGGCAGAACAGCGCGCAGCCCACCAGCAGGTAGGGCGTCAGCGGGTCGCCGCCGCCGGAGACCAGCGGCGCGATGAACAGGTAGGCGATGTGCGGCGCGACGGCGGCGGCGAAGGCGACCAGGCAGCCCTCGGCCCCCATCAGGGCGGTGAAGATCGAGCCCGACAGCAGCAGGATGGCTCCCGCCGCGCCGAACCGCGTGTCCATGGCCCACAGCGGGATGGCCAGCCAGCCGAAGGTCACGGCCATGACGAGATCGGCCGACAGCGCCAACCCGACCACCTTGCGCGGCTCGGCATGGGCCAGGAAACGGTTCAAGGCCGCCAGCTCGGCCAGCTGGGCGGCGACGAACACGCCGGCCCAGGGGATCAGGAAACGCAGGTCCGGGCGCAGGAAGGCCAGGCCGCACAGCACCAGGGTGACGAAGAGCCGGAGGGGGATCAGACGGCGACGCGACACCGCCGCCGGGCGATAGGCGACCGCCAAGTTCTCCCAGAAACCAACCAACGCAACCCCCGTACTCGGCTCGCTCTACTCACGAGGGAGTTCACGCGCCGTGGCGTTGTACGTCAGCAAACCCTTGCGCGCACGGGAAAATGGCTCGTTCTGGGTAGTAAAAAAGCGCGACAACCTATGCTGGTTGTCGCGCTCATTGTCTTCGATTTGGCTTTAGGCGCCCTACTCGGGCTTGGGCGCGCGCCGGACCTCCACGACGCGGACCTTGGAGCCGTCCAGCACCAGGGCCAATTCGCCGCGCTTGATCTTCAGGGCGTCCGTGCCGAAGGCGTCGCGGCGCCAGCCGGCCAGGGCCGGGGTGGCGGCGTTGTCGTCGGCGGCGATCTTCTCCAGGTCCGAGACCGTGGCGATCAGCTTGGAGGCCACGCCGGCCTCTTCGGCCCGCGCCTTCAGCAGCACCTTGAGCAGCTCGACCACGGCGCCGGCGTTCTGGGGCGGCGGCGGACCGGGCTTGTCGACGACCGGGGCGTAGCCTTCCGGATCGGCCAGGGCGGCCTTGATCGCGGCCAGCAGATCGGGGCCGAACTTGCTGCCGCCGAAGCCCTTGGGCACGCCGCGCAGGTTGTTGAGGGCGTCCAGGCTCGTGGGAGCCTGCGTCGCCAGCTCGTCGATGGCCTCGTCCTTCAGGATGCGGCCACGCGGCTGGTCGCGGTTCTGGGCGGTGCGCTCGCGCCAGGCGGCGACGGCCTTGAACACGGCCAGATACTTCGGGGCCGTCTTGCGCGGACGCAGGCGACGCCAGGCCTTCTCGGGATCGACGTCATAGGCCGCCGGATCCGAGATCGCGGTCATCTCTTCCTCGACCCAGGCCAGGCGACCCGAGGTCTCGAGACGCTCGCGCAGGATCGGGAACAGCGCCGCCAGGTGGGTGACATCGGCCAGGGCGTAGGTCAGCTGGGCTTCCGTCAGCGGCCGGCGGGCCCAGTCGGTGAACCGGCTGGACTTGTCCAGCTCGATGCGCAGCATCTGGCGGACCAGGGCGTCATAGGCGATCTGCTCGCCGAAGCCCGCCGCCATGCCCGCCACCTGGGTGTCGAACAGCGGCTTCGGCATGGCCTTCAGGTTGTTGAAGATTTCAACGTCCTGACGGGCGGCGTGGAAGACCTTGAGGATGCTCGTGTCGCGCATCACCGCCAGCAGCGGCTCCAGGTCGATATCCTCGGCCAGGGGATCGATTACGGCTTCGTGCGTCGGCGACGCGACCTGGATCAGGCACAACTTGGGCCAGTAGGTCGTCTCGCGCATGAACTCGGTGTCGACGGCGACGAAAGGCTCGCCCGCGAGCGCATTACAGAACGCCGCCAGCTCGGCGGTGGTGGTGATCGGCTTCATCGGCTGCTAATAGCCTCGCGCACCCCCGAGTCTGCAAGCGTCAAGACGCGCCTAGCGCCACCGGGGAGCAAATTTTCCGCGTGTTCGGAGGGTATCATCGCCTTCCGATAGACCAGAGCGAGCGCCAGAACGACCATGAGCGATCAGCCGAACGGCCTTACCTACGCCCAGGCGGGTGTCGATATCGACGCGGGCAACGCCCTGGTGGACGCCATCAAGCCGCTTGCGAAGGCGACCCGCCGCCCCGGCGCGGAAGCCAGCCTGGGCGGTTTCGGCGCGCTGTTCGACCTGAAGGCGGCCGGCTATGACGACCCGCTGCTGGTCACCACCACCGACGGCGTCGGCACCAAGCTGCGTATCGCCATCGACAGCGGCATGCACGCCACGGTCGGCATCGACCTGGTGGCCATGTGCGTCAACGACCTGCTGGCGCAAGGCGCCGAGCCGCTGATGTTCCTGGACTACTTCGCCACCGGCAAGCTGGACATCGAGGTCGCCAAGAGCGTCGTCGCCGGCATCGCCGAGGGCTGCAAGCTGGCCGGCGCGGCCCTGGTCGGCGGCGAGACCGCCGAAATGCCGGGCATGTACAGCGACGGCGAGTACGACCTGGCCGGCTTCTCGGTCGGCGCGGTCGACCGCGACGACGTCCTGCCGAAGCTCGACAAGCAACGCGCCGGCGACATCATCATCGGCCTGGGCTCTTCGGGTCCGCACTCCAACGGCTATTCGCTGGTGCGCCGCGTGGTCGAGCGCTCGGGCCTGGCCTGGGACGCCCCCTGCCCCTTTGAAGACGGCAAGACGCTGGCCGAGGCTCTGATGGCCCCGACCCGCATCTATGTGAAGTCGCTGCTGCCGCTGCTGCAGTCGGGTCGCGTCAAGGGCGGCGCCCACATCACCGGCGGCGGCCTGATCGAGAACCCGCCGCGCGCCATCGCCGAAGGCCTGGCCGCCGAGTTCGACTGGAACGCCTGGGCCCTGCCCCCGGTGTTCGAGTGGATGGCCCAGGTCGGCGGCGTCTCCGAGCACGAGATGCGCCGCACGTTCAACTGCGGCGTCGGCTTCATCATCATCGTGGCGCAAGCCGATGCCGAGCCGGTCCTGGCCGCCCTGCTGAACGCCGGCGAGGACGCCTTCATCTGCGGCCAGCTGGTCAAGGCTTGATGCTGAACAAGACGAAAGTCGCCGTCCTGATCTCGGGCCGGGGCTCCAACATGGAAGCCCTGGTCCGCGCGGCGAAGGCGGCCGACTGCCCGTTCGAGATCGCCCTGGTCTTGGCCAACAAGCCCGACGCCGGCGGTCTGGCCACGGCGGCGGCCGAAGGCATCGAAGCCCTGTGCGTCGACCAGAAGCCGTTCGGCAAGGACCGCGAGGCCCACGAGCGCGCCATCGACGCGGCCCTGCGTGAACGCGGCATCCAGGTCATCGCCCTGGCCGGCTATATGCGCATCCTCACCGCCTTCCTGGTCGACGCCTGGGAAGGCCGGATGCTGAACATCCACCCGTCCCTGCTGCCCGCCTATCCGGGCCTGGACACCCACGCCCGCGCCATCGCGGCGGGCGAAGCCGAGGCCGGCTGCACCGTCCACCTGGTCACCGCCGGCGTCGACGAAGGCCCGATCCTGGGCCAGGCCCGCGTGGCCATCCTGCCAAACGACGACGAGCACGCGTTGTCGGAACGCGTGCTCGCCGAGGAACACAAGCTCTACGCAGCGACTCTGGCCGCGTTCGTAGAGACCCTCTAGGCCACGCCGAAATAGTCCTTCTTCCCGATCGCCAGCCCCTGGTTCCGCAGGATCCCGTGGGCGGTGGTGATGTGGAAATCGACGTTCGGCAGCAGATACCTGGTCAGGTACTCGAAGCCCGTCATGTCGCCGTTGATCGAGCGGAAGGTCAGGGTCAGCACGCGCGTGTCCGAACCCTCGAACGCCGCCGGGTCGACGCCTTCGATGAAGGCCACGGTCTTGGCCAGCCGCGCCTTCAGTTCGGGGAAGCTGGTCTCGTCATCGGCGTAGCCGGGCGCCTCGACGCCCGCCAGCCGCGCGACGCCGCCCTTGGCGTTGTCGCTGGCCCGCTGCACCTGGCCGGCCAGGGTCAGCATGTCGGGCGCCAGGCGAGCATTGATCAGGGCCCCGGCGTCCAGGCCGTGAGCGGCCGTGTGGGCTTCGGCCAGGTCGAGGTAGCGGGCGAGAACCGAAAGGCTTCTCAACACGGCAGGCACGGTCAGGGCGTACATCGTCGGCATGGGTCTATCCTTGGGAACGGGGTCGTCGAGAGAGATCGAGGCCCGCCGCCGAGGACGCGGCGGGCCAGGCCGCATCTCAGAGCTGCGAGATGCCGCCGTCCGCCACCAGATCGATGCCGGTCGAATAGCTGCTGTCGTCCGAGGCCAGGAACAGGATGGCCTTGGCCATCTCGTCGGCCTGGCCGATCCGGCCCAGCGGCGTGATGCTGGCGAACATGTCGCGCGCGCCGTCGGCCTCTTCCTTGGTCTTGTACTGGGCGTCGATGATCGGCGTGTCGATCGGGCCGGGGCTCAGATTGTTCACCCGGATGCCCTGGTCCTTCAGCTCGGCGGCCCAGCTGCGGGCGAACGAGCGCAGCGCCGCCTTGGTCGCCGAATAGGTCCCGTACACCGGGAAGCCCTTCTGGTGCAGGGTCGACGACACCAGGACGATCGACCCGCCCCGGTTCATCAGCGGCAGGGCCTTGGCGACGGTGAAGTAGACGCCGCGGGCGTTGATGTTGAAGGTCTTGTCGAAGTGCTCGGGCGTGGCCTCGGCCAGGGTCTGCAGCTCGACGAAGCCGGCGCTGGCGACGATGATGTCGATCGCGCCCTTCTCGGCCTTCACCTGGGCGTACAGGCGGTCGAGGTCTTCCAGGCTGGCGACGTCGCCCTGGACGGTGCTGACGTTACGGCCGATGGCGGCCTTGGCCTTCTCCAGCTCGGCGGCGCGGCGGCCGGTGATGAAGACGTACGCGCCCTCCTCGACCAGCAGCTTGGCCGCGGCCAGGCCGATCCCGCTGCTGCCGCCGGTGATCACGGCGATCTTGCCATTCAGCTTCGACATGGTGGTTTCTCTCACGTTCCGGCCGCGACCATCGCGGCTGTCGAGGCGTGAGATGCGCTCCCGGCGGCGGGCCCAGTAGCCGGGCGAGGCGCATAGTATTCATTCCATACAGGAATGATCGGATCAGCGGATCCGCAGCGAGGGTTCGGCGGCGCAGACCTCGGCCAGGAAGTCGATGAACACCCGCACGCGGCTGGGCGTGCGCCGCCCGCTGGGCGTGACGGCGTGGATCGGGAAACGCTCGGGCTCGTAGTCGGCCAGCACCCGCTGAAGGGCGCCCGAGGCCAGGTCCGGGTAGTACAGCCAGCCGGCGTTGTGACCGATGCCCAGCCCGGCCAGCACGGCGGCGCGGATGTGCTCGGCGTCGTTGCTGCGCACCGGCCCCTTCGGCTCGACGATGATCGGCCCCGCCGGCCCCGTGAACCGCCAGGGCCTGACGCCGCCCTGGAACTTGAAGCCGATGCAGTCATGGCCGGCCAGCTCGGCGGGGCTCGTTGGCCGGCCGCGCCGCGCCAGATAGTCGGGCGCCGCCACCGTCAACGCCTCCACGTCCCCGATACGCCGCGCCATCAGGCTGGAATCGCTGAGAACCCCGATGCGCAGGGCCAAGTCCACGCCTTCTTCGATCAGGTTGACGTGCCGCTCGGTGATGTCGAACTCGACCGAAACCTCGGGATAGCGCGCAAAGAACGCCGGCAGCCTGGGGATCAGATAGCGTCGCCCCAGGAACGCCGACGACGCCACCCGGACCAGACCGCTGGGCGCGGCCTGCCGGCGGCCGATCCGCGCCTCGGCCTCGTCAAACTGCTCGATCAGGCGCACGGCGGACTCGTAGTAGTCCTGCCCCGCCGCCGTCAGCGACAGGCCCCGCGTGGTGCGGTTCAGGAGCTGGGCGCCGAGGTGCTCCTCCAGCGCCGCGATCTGCTTGGAGACGGCCGGCTGACCCACGCCCTGGGCGCGGGCGGCCTTGGAGAAGCTGCCGGTCTCGACGACCCGGACAAACAGGTTCAGCGCTTCGAGCCGGTCCATGCCTTCATTCTCCAGAGGAATGAGGGATATGGGGCGCGAACGCCGTGCGCGGCAAGCCTTACGGCGTCGGCTTCGCCGTATCCGCCTCCAGCGGCTCCAGCAACTTCTGGGCCTGGTACGCCGCGATCCCGCCATTCGGGTCGACCGAGATCGGCTTGAGCAGCTGGAAGGCGGTGCGGTTGTCGCCCGCCGTCATGGAGGCCGCCGCCGCCACGATGCGGATCTTGGCCACCTCAGGGGCCAGGCCCACCGCGCGGCGCAGCAAGGCCAGCCGCTCGGGCGACGGGGCCTCGCCGGTGGCCATGGTCTGGGCCAGCAGGAACAGGGTCGCGTAGTCGTTGGGCTCGGCCTTGTCGGCGTGCTCCAGGTAGAGGCGCGCCGAGGCCTGCAGCTGGCTGCGACGGGCGGGATCGGCGACCGCGCGATAGAGCTTGCTCATCCCCATCAGCCGCAAGGCCTCCAGGTTGCCGCCGTCCTCGTCCAGCAGCACGGCCAGCAGTTGCTCGCCCTTGTCGCGATCGCCCAGCATGATCTCGGCGCGGGCCAGGGCCTGGCGGGTGTAGCGCTCGGCGGGCCGGCGCGCGGCCGCCTTGCGGAACCGCTCCAGCAGACCGGCGTGGTCGCCGCCGGCCTTCAGGCGCTGCAGCTCGAAGATCAGGTCGTCGGCGCCCCTGGGCATCCGCCGGATGCGGATGGTCGGCGGCGGCCCGCCCGATCGCGGCAACGTCGTGCGGATCGCGGGCGTGGACAGGAAGGCCCTCACCTGCGCCGGCAGCGCCTCCGGTGGCTCACCGAAAACCTCGGCCCAGATCGCCTTCGGATCGGCGGGTCCCTCCCCCAGCCGGTCCAGATAGGCGGCCAGCTGCGCCTTGCGGACGGGATCGGACCACAGGTAGCGCACCAGGGCCCCGGCCTGGGCGTCGTAGCCCCAGCGCTGGGGATCGCTCCAGAGCGCCCGCTCGGCGATCAGATGGGGCAGCGCATACAGGTTCTGGACCGCCAGGGTGTTGTCGAACAGCGCCGGCACGCCGCCGATCACCACACGGTCGGGCAGGATGTCGATCGAGCTGTAATAGAGGGCCGCGCCCTTGGTCAGCCAGCGCGGCTGGCGGAACGGGAAGTTCTCGCTGAAGAAATGCAGCGCATAGGCGCCCAGGACGCCGTCGTCGCCGGCCGTCGCGTCCTCCACCTTGTGGAAAGCGAAGCTGTCGCGCACGACGACGGCGAAGATGTCCTCGGGCTCGGCCACATAGACCGAAAGCGCGCCGACGACCGCGCCGGGCAGGAACCGCTGATAGTCCGCATTGACCTTGTCGTCACGCTTGGGCGCCCTGACCAGGTAGATGGGGAACTTGCGAGGCGGCGGGGCGTCCAGCTTGCCGTAGAGCGTGCGCAGGGTCCGATCCAGCACCTCCACGTCCTCGACCACGCGACGCAGCGCCGCCGGCTTCTCGTCAGAATAGACGATGACGTGCTCGCTCTCGGCCCGCAGCCAGCGCCCCGTCCCCTGGGGCTGGACGACGATGTCGCGTGGAGCGCGATTGGCGGCAAAGGCCATCAGCGGGATCATCGCCAGCCCGGTCGCCAACAGGACCGCCGCCAGCATCCGCCCGATCGCCATCCCTGTCCCCCACGCCATGCCCGTCGCAGAGTCGACGGCGATCTACCTTAGGGTGATCTGAGCAAGGCGGACAACACAAGGCGTCTAGCCGCCCGTCTTCTCCGGCGCGGCGCCATACGTCTCCATCAACTCCAGCACCCGCTGGGCCTGACGCGAGGCCTCGCCGCCATTGGGGTCGGCGGCCATGGGCTTGAGCAACTGAAAGGTCGTCTGGGTGTCGTCGGCCATCAGGAAGGCCACGGCGGCTACCAGGCGGATCTTGGCCACCTCGGGGGCCAGGGTGACGGCGCGGCGCAGCAGGGCCAGGCGCTCGGGCGACGGGACCTCGTCCGTGGCCATGGTCTGGGCCAGCAGGAACAGGGTCTGGTAGTCGTTGGGCTCGGCCGCGTCGGCCTTTTCCAGATAGCGCCGCGCCGAGGCCAGCAGCGGCGCGCGATGCTCACGATCGGCCGCCGCGCGATAGAGCTTGCTGGTCCCCATCAGCCGCAGGGCTTCCAGATTGCCGGGGTCCTCGGCCAGCAGCTCCTCCAGCAGCTTCTCGCCGACGTCGCGGTCGCCGATGGTGATCTCGGCCCGGGCCAGGGCCTGGCGGCTGTAGCGCTCGCCCGGCCGGCGGTCGGCGGCCTTGCGGAACTTGCGCAGCAGGTCGTCGCGATTGGCGCTGGGCGCGCCCGCCTTGACCTGCTGGATCTCCAGGATCAGGTCCTCGGCCCCGGCCGGCAGCGCGCGGATCGTGATCCGGGGCGGCGGCCCCGCCGGTCGCGGGATCGTGGTCAGCACCGGCTTCTTGCTCAGGAACGCCACCAGCTGCGGCTCGAGCTTCTCCGGCGACACGCCGAACACCTCGATCCAGGCGGTCTTCACGTCGCGCTCGCCGGCCTCGAGGCGCTTGAGATAGGCGTCCAGCTGCGCCTTGCGCCCGGGATCGGCCCACAGATAGCGCACCAGCAGCGCCGCCCGTTCGTCGAAGCGGCGGCGGTTGGTGGGGGTCTCGCCATAGCCGGTCTCGGCGATGACATCGGCGACGCCGCGCAGGCTGCCCTGCACGCGCCTTTCGTCGAACAGGGCCGGCTCCTCGCCGACCACCACCTTGTCGGGCTTGATGTCGGCGGCGCTGTAGTAGATCGACGCGCCCTTGATCAGCCAGCGCGGCTGGCGGAACGGGAAGGTCTCGCCGAGGAAATGCAGGGCATAGGCGCCCAGCACGCTGTCGTCGCCGGCCGTCCGGTCGATGGCCTTGAAGTATCGGAAGTTGTCGCGCACCACGACGGCGAAGATGTCGTCCGGCTCGGCCACGTTCATCGACAGCGACGACACCGGCGCCCCCGGCAGGAAGCGCCTGTAGGTCGGATTCTCGGTCTCTGTCGGGTCGACGGAGCGGACCAGATAGATCGGATACTTCCGAGTCGGTCCGTCCGGGCGGCCGTAAAGCCCACGTAGCGCCTGATCCAGCGCCTCCAGGTCGCTCACCACCCGGCGCAGCACCTCGGGGCCTTCGTTGGAATAGACGATGACGTGATCGCTCTCGGCCCGCAGCCAGCGGCCGTTGGCCTGCGGCGTGACGACGATGTCGTCGACGGACTGGGCGTGGGCGGCCACAGGAAGAAACGCCAGCAACGCCGACGCCATCACGCTCGCGAACCGCAAAACCGCCCTCTCCCTGTCTCCCCGTCGCGGACGATAGGAGACTCCGCCGGGATTCGGATGTCTGGCCCGAAAATAAAGCTTCATGCCAAACGCCACCGCCGCTCGGCCCAGAGCGCGCCGGCCAGGGCGACCACGACGGCCACCCACAGGGCCGCGGCGCCGATCGTCAGGTAGGTCAGCGCGCCCAACGCCCCACCGCTGGCCAGACCCATCCACAGCAGGACATAGCGCAGCCAGTCCGACGGCTCGCCGCCGGCCAGGGCGCCGGCAATGCGCTGCCCGGCCTTCACCAGCGCGCCGGTCATGTAGGTCAGGCCCACGGCGACGTCGCCATTGCGCTGGAAGACAGCGTTCTCGGCTCCCATCGCCATGGCCACGGCCGTGACGCCGGCGTCGCCGTGACCCAGGGCCAGGAGGCTCGCGCCGATCGCCAGCAGCGCCGCCTCCAGCGCCAGCACCGGCGAGCGACGGTTCTCCCCGCAGGCCCGCGCCGTCAGGGCGCCCAGCACCACGCCGCCCACGAACGAACCGACCAGGGTCAGCACGGTCATCGCCGCCGCCCAATTGGCCGTGGCCAGGGCCACGCCCAGGCGGGTGGAGTTGCCGCTCATGAACGAGACGAAGAAGCCGCCCAGCTTCAGGAAGCCGATGGCGTCGACATAGCCGGCCACGCCGGCCAGCACGACCGCCAGCGCCACCTCGTTCCGCTCGTAGTGCTTCACCCGAACGCGCCCCCGAACAGACAAAAGAAAACGGCCGGATCGTCTCCGATCCGGCCGCTCTTCGTCATCAGAAAAGTCGAGCTAGGATTAGCCGACGATCTGGTCTTCGGTGAAGAACTGGGCGATTTCGATGCCCGCGTTCTCCAGGCTGTCCGAGCCGTGGACCGAGTTTTCGCCGATCGACAGGGCGAACAGCTTGCGGATCGTGCCTTCGTCGGCGTTTTCCGGGTTCGTGGCGCCCATGACTTCACGGTACTTCAGCACGGCGTTTTCGCCTTGCAGCACTTGGACGACGACCGGCTCGGCGGTCATCTGGCCGACGAGTTCGCCGTAGAACGGACGCTCGGCGTGGACTTCGTAGAACTTCTTGGCTTGGGCTTCGGTCAGCTGCACGCGGCGCTGAGCGACGATGCGCAGGCCAGCGGCCTCGATCACGGCGTTGATGGCGCCGGTCAGGTTACGACGGGTGGCGTCCGGCTTGATGATCGAGAAGGTGCGTTCGGTCACGGAGTGATCTCACAGAAAAGTTGTGGATTGGGAGGTTGCGGGCTTATAGCCGGGCGCCTCCTCCCCGCCAACCCCGACGCGTAACCTTCATAAAATGCTTCAGATCCGTGACCTGACCTTCAACGCCTGGGGTCGGAAGTTCTTCGACCACGCCAGCGTCAGCCTGCCGCCGGGCGCCAAGGTCGGTCTGATCGGCCGCAACGGCGTGGGCAAGTCCACGCTGTTCAAGCTGATCCTGGGCCAGCTGCACGCCGGCGACGACGAGATCAGCCTGCCCAAGAGCGCGCGGATCGGTTCGGTGGACCAGGAACACCCGGCCACGCCCTTCACCCTGCTGGAGACCGTGCTGGAGGCCGACGAGGAGCGCCACGGCCTGCTGACCCGGCTGGAGACGGCCGATCCCGAGGAGATGGGCGAGATCTGGGCCCGGCTGATCGAGATCGATTCCGACGCCGCCCCGGCGCGCGCCTCGGAAATCCTGGTCGGCCTGGGCTTTTCGCAAGACGACCTGGCCCGGCCGATGAGCGAGTTCTCGGGCGGCTGGCGGATGCGCGTGGCCCTGGCCGCGGCGCTGTTCGCCGAGCCCGACATGCTGCTGCTGGACGAACCGACCAACTATCTCGACCTGGAAGGCGCGCTGTGGCTGGAGGCTCGTCTCCAGAAATATCCGCACACCGCCCTGATCGTCAGCCACGACCGCGAGCTGCTCAACAACAGCTGTACGCACATGCTGCACCTGGCCGGCGGCAAGCTGGAACTCTACACCGGCGGCTACGACGACTTCGAGGAGCGCCGCGCCGAGAAGGCCCGCCTGCAGCTCTCCGCCAAGGCCAAGCAGGACGCCGAGCGCGCCCACCTGCAGGCCTTCGTCGACCGCTTCAAGGCCAAGGCCTCCAAGGCCGCCCAGGCCCAGTCGCGCATGAAGCGCCTGGCCAAGATGCAGCCGGTGGCCACCACGATCGAGGAGCGCGTCGCGCCCTTCACCCTGCCCTCGCCGCCGCGCCCGCTGGCGCCGCCGCTCATCCGCCTGGAGAAGGCGAACGTGGGCTACGAGGCCGATCGCCCGATCCTCAAGAACCTCAACCTGCGCATGGACCTGGACGACCGCATCGGTCTGCTGGGCGTCAACGGCGCGGGCAAGTCGACCTTCGCCAAGATGATCGCCGGGGCGCTGAGCGTCCAGAAGGGCGAGCTGCACCGCGACAAGAAGATGAAGGTCGGCTGGTTCCACCAGCACCAGATCGAGGCGATGGATCCGGTGGACACCCCGCTGGAGATCATCCGCCGGGCGATGCCGGACGCCTCGGAAAGCTCGCGCCGCTCGAAGCTGGCGCAGTTCGGCCTGGGCTTCGAGAAGCAGGAGACCACGGTCGCCAACCTGTCGGGCGGCGAGCGCGCCCGCCTGCTGCTCAACATGGTGGCGATGGACGCGCCGCACCTGCTGATCCTCGACGAACCGACCAACCACCTGGACATCGACAGCCGCCGGGCCCTGCTGGACGCGCTGAACGACTACAGCGGCGCAGTGATCCTGATCACCCACGACCGCTCGCTGATGGAGCTGGTCGCCGACCGCCTGTGGCTGGCCGCCGACGGCACAGTGAAGCCTTTCGACGGCGACATGGACGACTACGCCAAGTTCGTGCTGGACCGCGCCAAGCAGGCCGTGAAGCCGACCCAGGTGGCCCGCGATCCGGAGCCAGCGGCGACGCCCGCCAAAAAGAAAGCCGCCATCGAGCCCCTGCGTCGCAAGGTCGAGGCCGCCGAGCAGGTGATGAACCGCTGCACGCGCAACCTGGCCGAACTGGAAACCCAGCTGGCCGATCCGGACCTCTATGTGAAGAACCCGGGCAAGGTGGCCGAGCTGACCAAGCGCCGCGACAACGCCCAGGCCAAGTTGGACGAGGCCGAGACGGCGTGGATGGCCCTGGCCGAGGAGCTGGCGGAGGCCGAGGCCTGATCCCTCAGGTTTAGGGTAAACCCGCGTGAACCAAGAAGTTTAGCGCTTCCGCGACATCTGGGGGCGCATAACGATTGCATGAGCACGCCCGCCCATCCTCGCAACCACGTCGTGGCCAATCCGGAAGGCCTGTCCGCGACCAGCGTCCTGGAAGCGTTCGCCGACTGGGTGAACGCCCGGATTGGCGAGGCCATGCGGATCGAGATGGACCTGGCGTTCCGCGATCGTCCGTTCGACATCGTGGTCGGCCGCGTCCCGCCGCTGGTCGGCTGGGAGCACAAGTTCATCCAGCCCGGCGCCGCCGCGCCCAAGGGCAAGATGTGGACGGTCTACCGCCTGCACGACCAGACCGGCCGCCCGGCCCACCTGCCTCACTCCGGCGACCTGGTCGAAGACCTGACGCCGCTGCTGGGCGAGCTGGGCTATCTCGGCGTGTTCGAGGACGGCGTGGCGATGTTCCCGGGCGTCGGCAAACGCTGATAGCTGCTCCCCTTCCGGGGGAGCTGTCGGCGAAGCCGACTGAGGGGGCTAATGCGGCATAGGCCGAGCTGCCCCCTCCGGCCCTCCGGGCCACCTCCCCCAGAGGGGGAGGATCAGTCCCAAG
>Ga0164241_10001626_pt1 | contig 26907 bp, 28 predicted proteins | sample OricomyardsoilBY_FD_108780 | JGI IMG/M metagenome (GOLD analysis project Ga0164241, IMG submission 108780) | Backyard soil microbial communities from Emeryville, California, USA - Original compost - Back yard soil (BY) | ecosystem: Environmental > Terrestrial > Soil > Unclassified | place: USA... | reverse complement strand
CCCGATCCTGAAATCCATTGCCGCGAACCTCGACGCGACCCCCAGCCAGGTGTCGCTGCTGTTCACCAGCTACCTGCTGGTCACCTCGATCGCCATGCTGGTCACCTCGTTCGTGTCCAGCCGGCTCGGTGGCCGCACCACCCTGATGGCGGGCCTGGTCATCATCATCGTGTTCGCCACCCTGGCCGGAACCTCAGACTCGGTCGCCGCTCTCGTCGGCTGGCGGGCGGGCTGGGGCCTGGGCAACGCCCTGTTCATCGCCACCGCGCTGGCCGCGATCATTGCCGTCGCCCGCGGCGGCACTGGGGGTGCTACTGCGAAGGCAATTACTTTGTACGAGGCCGCCCTCGGCGTCGGCATCTCCGTCGGACCCTTGGTCGGCGCACTGCTGGGCACGATCAACTGGCGCGCCCCGTTCTTCGGCGTCGCAGTGCTGATGGGCATTGCCCTGCTGGCGATCTCGCTGTTTCTCAAGGACAAGGTCAAGGTCACCCATGCGATCCGGCCGGCCGATCCGCTGCGGGCGCTGGGTCACGGCGGGCTGCTGGTCCTGGGCATCGCCGCGCTGCTCTACAACGGCGGCTTCTTCGCGGTACTGGCCTTCACCCCGTTCACCCTGCCCTATGGCGCCTACGGCATCGGCTTCCTGTTCTTCGGCTGGGGGGTGCTGCTGGGCATCTGCGCGGTGTGGGGCGCCCCGTGGATGCACCGCCGGTTCGGGCTGACGAATGCGTTCGCCATCAGCCTGGGTGTCTTCACCGCGATCCTGGTCGCGCTGGCGCTCACGGTGGACAACCACGTCGCCGTCACCGCCCTGGTCATCGCGTGCGGCGCTCCGCTGGGCGTGCTGAACACCCTGTTCACCGAGGCCGCGATGAACGTCTCCCCGATCCCGCGACCGGTCGCCTCGGCCGGGTACAACTTCGTCCGGTTCCTCGGCGCCGCCGCGTCACCGTTCATCTGCGGCAAGCTGGGCGAGGCGATCGGCCTGTCCGCGCCGTTCTGGTTCGGCGCGGCCTGCGTCGTCGGCGGGATGCTGATGATCGTGGTGTTCGGCCGCCGGCATCTGGCGGCGATCAACGCCCGGCACTGATCGTCATCGGCGACCGGTGACAGCGCCGCCGGTCGAGGCAGGCATCAGCACCGCTTCGACCATCGGTACCAGCAGGATGACGCCGAGCAGCACGAACGCGACCCGGTAGGGCGTGCCCGCGTCGCCGGCCAGCCCGAGCGCCGCCCCGATCGGATCGCCGAGGCGTACCAGCAACGCGCCGACCGCGATGCCCAAGCCGGCCCCGAGCTCCTGCAACGTGGCGTGCAGGGTGTTCGCATGGCTCATCCGGTCGGCCGGCACGTCCGAGAAGGCCACGCTGTTGTAGGCGGAAAAGCCCACCGACCGGAAGACGCCGCTGACCGCCAGCACGACAATGATGATGGTCAGTGGCGTCGTCGGTTGCAGGAACCCCATCGCGACCAGGCAGGCGATCGACATCCCCAGGGCGATCAACAGCACGGTCCGGATGCCCAGGGTCCGCATCAGCGGAGTGGTCAGCGGCTTGATCCCGACGTTCCCGGCGAACAGCGCGATGACGATGCCACCGGCCTGCGCCGCCGACCAGCCGAAGCCGATCTGGAAGAACAGCGGCAGCAGGAACGGGATCGCGCTGATCACCAGGCGGAACACGGTCCCGCCGGCCACCGCCGCCCGCAGGCTGTGGATGCGCAGGGTGCGCAGGTCCAGCAGCGGGTGCCGGGCGTGCAACAGGTAGCCGATGTCGACCGCCAGCACCAGCAGGGCCGTGCCCAGCGCGATCGAGATGAACGCCCAGTTCAGCTGCCCGGTGCCGATCTGTTCGAGACCGATCACCAGGGCGGCCACGCCGACCGCGGTGAGCAGGAACCCTCGCCAGTCCAGCCGTCGCCGCTCGGTGGCCCGCACATCCGGCACCAGCCGCAGCGCAAGCACCAGGCCGACGACGCCGAGCGGCACGTTGATCAGGAAGATCCAGCGCCACGACGCGAACTCCGACAGCAGGCCGCCCAGCGGCGGCGCCAGCACCGGGGCGACCAGAGCCGGCCAGGTGAGATAGGCGATCGCCTTGATCAGCTCGGACTTGTCCGTGCTGCGGAGCACGACCAGCCGGCCGACCGGCACCATCATCGCGCCGCCGGCCCCCTGGACCACCCGGGCCGCCGTCAATAGACCCAGCGTGGGCGCCACCGCGCACCCCACCGACGCCAGGGTGAACACGCAGATCGCGAAAGCGAAGACGGCCCGCGCGCCGAACCGGTCGGACAGCCAGCCGCTGGCCGGGATCAGCACCGCGACAGTCAGCAGGTACGCGGTCATCGCGACGTTGATCTGCACGGGCTGCACGCCGAAGTCGGCGGCCATCGCCGGGGCCGCCGGCGCGATGATCGTCGCGTCCAGGTTCTCCATGAAGAACGCGCCGGCGACCAGCACCGCCAGCGCCCGGGAAAATCCTGGTCGGCGATCACTCACGCCGCCACACTCTGCCGCTTCCGGCACCGGCGACCAAACCGGGAGGCCGCCGGTTCACGGCGGGATGGAAACCACCCGAGTCCGGCCCGGGATTCGGTCGTAGCATGAGCGGATCGGGCGCCGCCCGCCGGACGCTCGCCCGGCGGGTCACCCGGCGATCCCGGGGGAGACGAGATGGCACTGTCGGAGGGCGAACAGCGACGGCTGGACGAGATCGAGCGCGGCCTGGCCATCGAGGACCCGTCGTTCGCCCAGCGGATCACCCACGAGGGTCTGCGCCGGCCGCGCCTCGTGGTGGCGATCGCGATCTTCGTGATGGGCATGGTCGCGCTGGTCACCGGCCTGGTGCTGACCGACGCGTCGGTCGTCTTCGGCCTGGTTGTGCTGGGCGCCGGGCTGGCGGCAATGAGCGTCGCCGTGGTCATCGCCCTGCGCGAACGTCGCCGCCATTGACCGACCGGCCGCGTCCATGACAGATTTCATGCCGGATCCGTGACAACCGCCCCGGCCACGACGGCCCGGCCGGGGCGACCGTTGAGTCATGACCACCAATCACATCCAGGCGCGGGACGGCGCCGCGGTCCGGCTGACCGGACTGCACAAGCGATTCGGTCAGGTGCACGCGGTCCGGGGAGTCGATCTGCTGATCGCCCCCGGCGAAGTCGTCGCCTTCCTCGGCCCGAACGGGGCCGGCAAGTCCACCACCATCGACATGCTGCTGGGGCTCACCCGACCCGATTCCGGCACCGTCGCGCTGTTCGGCTCCGCCCCGGTCCCGGCCGTGCAGGCGGGCCGGGTGGGTGCGATGCTGCAGGCCGGGGCACTCCTGCCGGACGTCACGGTCCGTGAGCTGATCACCATGTTCGCCGGGCTGCACCGACACCCGATGCCGGTGAGCCGGGCGATGGAGCTGGCCGGGATCACCGACATCGCCGGACAGAAGACGCAGAAGCTGTCCGGCGGCCAGGCCCAGCGAGTCCGGTTCGCGCTCGCCCTGATCCCCGACCCCGACCTGCTGGTGCTCGACGAGCCGACCGCCGCGATGGACGTCGAGGTGCGGCGTGCCTTCTGGGCGTCGATGCGGGAGTTCACCGCCACCGGGCGAACCGTGTTGTTCGCCACGCACTACCTGGAGGAGGCCGACCAGTTCGCCGACCGGGTCGTCGTGCTGTCCGCCGGGGTCGTCGTGGCCGACGGCACCGGCGCCCAGATCAAGGCCAGCGTGGCCGGCCGCACCATCTCCGCGGTGATCGAGGACGCCGCGGACGAGGAACTCGACCGGCTGCCCGGGGTGCTCGGCGTCACCCTACAGGCCAGCCGAACCCTGTTGCACTGCAACGACTCCGACCTCGCGCTCCGCGCCCTGCTGGACCGATTCCCGCAGGCCCACGACATCGAGATAGCCGCCGGGAATCTCGAGGACGCATTCCTCGAACTCGTTGCCACGTCCCGCCAGGAGGCGACCAAGTGACTACCGCACTTTCCCCCACCCGCTCCACCGGGACCGTGGGCATGACTATCCGCTACGCGCTCATGTCCACCCGGCTGGCGTTCCGCAACCTGCGGTTCCTGGTGCTGACCGTCGCCCTGCCGCTGCTGCTGTTCCTGTTGTACGCCAACCTGTATCGAGGTCAGGACACAGCAGGCGGGCTGTCCGTGGTGGCCTACCTGATGGTGTCGATGGCCTCCTTCGGCTGCATCGGCGCGGCCATCAACACCGGCGCCCGCATCGCCGTCGAACGGCAGGTCGGGTGGAACCGGCAGCTCCGGCTGACCGCGCTGCCCGGGCCCTCCTACCTGACCGCCAAGGCGATCGTGTCGATGCTGGTGACCCTGCCGGCCCTGTTGCTGGTGTTCTTGGCCGGTGCCACCGTGGGCGACGTGCAGCTGAGCGCCGGACAGTGGCTGGGCACCGGGGTCGCGGTCTGGCTGGGTCTGATCCCGTTCGCCGTGCTGGGCCTGGTGATCGGCTTCGCCGGCACGGTCGACACCGTCCAGCCGATCTCGATGATCACCTACCTGGGCCTGTCCATCCTCGGCGGCCTGTGGTTCCCGGTCGAGGCGTTCCCGACCTTCCTGCAGGGCGTCGCCAAGGTCACCCCGTCGTACTGGCTGGCCGACCTGGGCCGCAGCGTGCTGGCCGGCGACGGCGCGCCGGTGAACTCGGTGCTGGTGCTGGCCGCGTGGACCCTGGTGCTGGGTGCGATCGGGGTATGGGCCTATCGCCGCAGCGGCGCCAAGGTCTGAGCGCGGTCGCGGGAGATGATGGGCTGATGAACGATCGGCTCGGGGCGCCGGACCCGGACTCCTCGCCGGAACGGCGGGTGTCCGGCCGGCGCCGCTGGGCCTGGGGGGCGGCGATCGCCCAGCTGTTCCTGGTGAGCGCGTACATCTCGGTCGCCACCTCCGACCTCCCGGCCGTCACCAAGGCGTGGTCGCTGGGCCTGCTGGCCGCCTTCACCCTGTTCTACGTCTTCGTGCCCGGACGCTGCCTGTTCAGCCCGATGACGACCAGGATCGCGGTCGTCGTCACCCTCCTGGCGTTGTCGGCTCCCCAGTTCCTGGTGATGGGATCGTCGGCATCCGCGATGTGGATCTTCGCCGCGGTCGTCGGCGGGTTCCTGCTGCCGGACTGGGCGGCGATGGCGCTGGCCGTCCTGCTCGCCGCGGCCATGCTGCTGGTCGACGTCGCCTACGGCGACCCGCTGGGCTGGGAACTCGCCCTGACGACCGTCGCGATCACCGCGTTCATGGTCGGGTTCGTCGGCAACGTCAAGCTCAATCGCGAACTGCGACGCACCCGCGAGGCGCTCGCGGTGGCCGCGGTGGCCGCCGAGCGCGAACGGATCGGCCGGGACCTGCACGACATCCTGGGCCATTCGCTCACCGCGATCGCGGTCAAGGCGGGTCTGGCCCGCCGGTTGGTCGGCCGGGACGACGACGCGGCGGCCACCGAGATCGGCGAGGTCGAGCGGCTGGCCCGGGAGGCGTTGGCGGACGTGCGGGCCACCGCATCCGGCTACCGGACAGTGTCGCTGGCGTCCGAGCTCGCCGTCGCGCGCAGCGTGCTACGCGCCGCCGGGATCACGGCGCGGCTACCCGCCGCGGTGGACGAGGTCGACCCGGCGGTGCGCGAGCTGTTCGGCTACGTCGTTCGGGAGGCCGTCACCAACGTGGTCCGGCATGCGCACGCGCGCACCTGCACCATCGCCGTCGGCCCGCGAATGGTCGAGATCGTCGACGACGGAACCGATTCCGCCGCGCACGTCGGCCCGAACGCGGGACGGACGGCCGGTCGCGGCCTGTCCGGTCTGGCCGAGCGGGTGCGGGCGGCCGGCGGCAACCTGGATGCCGGACCGCGGCCCGGCGGATTCGCGGTTCGGGCCACCGTGCCCCTGGTGACCGGCGATCCCGTGGCTTCCGTGCTCGAGCGGGAACTCCGGTGACGCAGACCCCCATCCGGGTCCTCGTGGCGGACGACCAGGCGCTGATCCGTGGGGCGTTTGCCACGCTGATCAACCTGGAATCGGATATGACGGTCGTCGCGCAGGTGGGCACCGGCGACGAGGTACTCCCCGCGGCACTGCGGGAGCGGCCCGACGTCGCACTGCTGGACGTCCAGATGCCCGGAACGGACGGGCTCGCGGCGGCGGCGATCCTGGCCGACCGGGTGCCGGACTGCCGCGTGATCATCCTGACCACCTTCGGTCGGCCGGGCTACCTGCGCCGGGCGATCCAGGCGCACGCCGCCGGGTTCATGGTCAAGGATGCGCCGCCGGAGACGCTGATCGACGCGATCCGCCGGGTGCACCAAGGGCTGCGGGTCGTGGACCCGGAGCTGGCCGCGGAGAGCCTGACCCTGGGCGAGTCGCCGCTGACCGGTCGCGAGCGGGACGTGCTGCAGGCCACCGCCGACGGCGGGACGATCGGCCAGATCGCCAAGCAGCTGTTCCTGTCCGAGGGCACCGTCCGCAATCATCTGTCCTCGGTGATCGGCAAGACCGGAGCCGCGACCCGGGCGGAAGCGCTGCGGATCGCGACGGAGCGCGGCTGGATCTAGTCGTGTGTCTCCGCCACCCGATCGGCTGCGTTATCCGGTGTCGGGCCAGTTCTCGACGGGCAGGGGTCGGGTTCGTTGATGTAGATGTATCGGTGGCCGGTCGGGGTCGTCGGTCTGGTCGTCGATGCCGCAGCCGGGGCCGTGCCAGCCGTTGCTGACCCGGCCCAGCAGCAGGTCCCGGCGACGCCGGCCAACGCCTCCAGCAACAGGTCCACCGACGCGGCGTCCACCGAGGACAGGCACGCGCTCAGGAAACTGACCCCGTCCAGGTCCGGCCGCACCGACACCTGCGCCCTGGCCATCTCCCGATCGGCAGCCCTCAACGAGTCGACCAGCACCGCCGCCGACCCGTCTCCCACCACCGATCCATCCACACCGCAACGTACAACACAGGTACGACACTGCCCCCTGACCAGCACCTTCATGTCCCTGCACGCCCGAGTTGCGTGCCCGCTCCCCCGGCAGTGCGGGCCGGCCGGGCCAGGACAGCGGTGGCCAGCAGCGCGGCGATCGCGCCGCCGGCGACGACCAACCCCATCGCAACCGCCATCGATCCAGTGCCACTCCCGCCCAGGGCCAGCACCGGGGAGACCAGGATGCCGCCGCCGAACATGCACGCCCCCAGCACCGCCGACGCCGCGCCGGCCGCGGTGGCCCGCTCGACTCCCAGCACGGTCGCGTTGGCCGAGATCAGGCCGCGGGTGGTGACAACGACGAACAACGGGATCAGCACCGCGATCACACCGAGTCCGGCACCCAGCGACGTCCCCAGCAGGAGCAGCAACACCACCCCGGCGAGGGACGATCCGATCAGGCCGAACATGAGCAGCTGCCGCACGGCGATCCGCCTGACCAGCCGCGCGTTGATCAGGCCGAGCACGATCATGCCGGCCGCGTTGACCGCGAACATCAGGCTGAACTGCATCGGGGTCAGGCTGAACTGGTCCTGCAGGACGAAGGACGAACCGGCGATGTAGCCGAACAGCGACGCGTAGGCGAACGCGACGGTGAGCGCGTACCCGACGAACACCCGGTCCTTCATCAACTTGCCGAAGGCGCTCGCGGTCTCGCCGAGACCACCGCGGTGCCGGCGCTCGACCGGCAGGGTCTCCGGGATCGCCTTCCAGGCCACCGCGACGAGCATCAGGCTGATGATCGCCAGCAGATAGAACATCGGCTGCCAGGTGCCGGTGACGGACAGCATGACGCCGCCGATGACCGGGGCCAGGATGGGCGCGACGCTGGACACGGTCATGAACAGGGAGAACAGCCGGGCGGCGGCCACCCCGCGGGCGACGTCGGCGGCGATGGCCCGGGCCAGCACGATGCCACCCGCCCCGGCCGCGCCCTGCAGGAACCGCCAGGCGACCAGCCAACCGATCGACGGGGCGAGCGCGCAGAGCAGCGAGGCGAGCGCGCAGACCAGCGTGGAGCCGAGCAGCAGCCTGCGGCGGCCCCAGGCGTCCGACAACGGACCGAGGACCAGTTGGCCGACGAGCAGGCCGATGACGTCTGCGGTCAGGGTGAGTTGCACGGCCGCGTCGGTGGTGCCGAAGTCGTCGGCCAGCACCGGGAACGCCGGCAGGTACAGGTCCATGGACAGCGGTCCGAACGCGGTGAACCCGCCGAGCAGCAGCGTGAACAGCACCATCCGGCGGCCCTGCAGGGGGCCTTCGTTCGTCGTCGCGGTCATGCATCAATGTTCGGATCGATGCTTCAATCTGTCCAACACATGATTGTGAAAGGATCAATCAATGAGATCGATGGATGCGCGACAACTGGAGTACTTCGTCGCGGTCGCCGAGGAGCTGAGCTTTACCCGGGCCGCCCAGCGCTGTCACGTGGTCCAGTCGGCGCTGAGCTACCAGATCGCGCGACTGGAGCGGGAAACCGGTGTCGCCCTGTTCGAGCGCACCAGCCGATCCGTCGCCCTCACGCCCGCGGGCCGGGTGCTGCTCCCCCGCGCCCGGCACATCCTGGCCGAACTCGAACTGGCCGCCGCCGAGCTCACCGCGCTGGCCGGGTTGCTCACCGGCCGGCTGCGGCTGGGCATGATCGGTTCGGCGGCCGCGGAGCCGGTCGTCGAGCGGGCGCTGGTCGGGTTTCACCGCCGACATCCCGGGGTGGAGATCGCCATCGAGGACACCGGCAGCGCCGACATGGCCGGGCGGATCCGCGCCGGCGACCTGGACCTGGCCTTCGTCGGGTTGTTCGCCGACCAGGTGCCGGCCGACCTCGCGCATCGGGTGCTCGCGGTCGAGCCGTTGGTGGTGGCGTTGCCGCCCGGTCATCGCCTGGCGGCCTCGCCGGATCCGATCGGCCTGGCAGCACTGGCCGGCGGGGAGTTCGTCGAGATGCGAGCCGAGTCCGGGCTCCGGCATCAGGTCGACGCGGCCTTCGCCCGGGCCGGCGTGCGGCGGTCCATCGCCTTCGAACTGAGCACGTCGGACAATGTCGTGCGGTTCGTGCGGCTCGGGTTCGGGGTCGCCCTGGTCCCCCGCTCCGCCGTGCATGGTCGGGAGGTCGTGGTGCTGCCGTTGACCGACCCTTCCGCGGTTCACCCGGTCAGCCTCGTGCACCGCGCCCCGGAGCCGTCGGCTCCGGCGGCACAGGCGTTCCTGGCCGAGCTCGGCGGCTGAGGCCGCTCCCTCGGTTGTCCGATTTGTCGATATCGCGGAGACGTCGGCGCCTCCTGCGCCGCGCTGTCGGACCACGTTCGTAGTCTGCGACCATGGCATACACATTTCAGGTCGCGGTCGACTGCGCCGATCCCCACACCCTCGCCGACTGGTGGGCCGAGGCGCTGGGCTGGCAGGTCGAACCCAGCGACGAGGCCTTCATCCGCCGGATGGTCGACGCGGGCCACGCGGCCGAATCCGACACCAAGACCCATCGCGGGGTTCTGGTGTGGCGGGGCGGCCAGGCGATCAACCACCCCGACGGCGGGGCGCCCCGGGTGCTGTTCCAGCTCGTCCCGGAGCCCAAGACGGTGAAGAACCGGATGCATCTGGACGTTCGAGTCGGAGCTGAGAACATCGAGAACGAGGTCGCGCGACTGACCGCATCCGGGGCACGGGAGCTGTGGCGGGGAAACCAGGGCCCGCACTCGTGGGTGACCATGGCCGACCCCGAGGGCAACGAGTTCTGCATCAGTTGACCGCGGCGTCATGAGTGGGGTTCCGCAGTCATGAGCGGTCGGATGCGCCCGTTGGCCACCGCGGGCCTGGTGGTCGGTGTGGTGACGGCGACCGCGGCGGTGGTCTGGGTGATCGCTGCCTACACCTCACCGTCGTTCCTGGATGTGATCTCCAGACTCGGCCCGGTGGCGACGGGTGTGGTTGCGGTGTCCGCGCTGTTCGTCGGCATCTCTACGATCCGGCAGAAGCGCGGGGCCGACGCAGAGGTCGCCGAAGCCGCGCGGCGGGATCAGTGGTGGAAGCGGGCACAGTGGTCGATCGATCGCCTCTACGAACCACCGGAAGAGCGCCAGATAGTGGCTTGGCGGGTTGCAGACTCTGGTCGAATCGAGTCTGGCGGGCGAGGAGGAGCGGGCGATCTTCCGGGCGGTGGCCGGCGATGGGCTTGCCCGCCTGAACCCGGCGCAATCTGCACATCCGGGCGGCCAGCACCTGACGGATACTGAAGACGAGCCGGGAGGGTAGCCGAATGAGCGACACGAAGAGCGAGTCGTTGTCGCAACTCGTCCCCACGCGGACCGAGGTGGAAGCGGCCAAGCTCTGGATCATCATCGACCGACACGGCCACAAGAAGACGCCGGAGTGGGTGCTCCGGGTCGCGCAGGGGCTCCCGCCGGTCGCCCCGGCGAGTTGACCCGGTCAGCGCCCGGCCACCCGCTCGGCGAACCAACGGACGATCTCCTCGCCCGCCAGCACACCGATGTTCGCGGTGACCCGGACGTGCGGCGCGTGCCAACCTGTCTCGTACAGTTCGCCGTGCGCCGGGCGGATGGCGTCGTCGGCCATCGACAGCATGCCGGCGTCCAGCGCGCCGTCCCCGGCGGCGAGCAGCCCGGTGCCGCCGACCCGCCGAACCACTTCGGCGATCGCCGCCTCCTTGGTGAGCTGGGCGGGCAGTGCGTAGATCTTGCGACCCTGCATCGACACCACCCAGCCGCGCTCGCCGCACCACCCGGTCCAATCCGCCACAAAGCTGCGGGGCATTGCCGCAAGCTCGACGACCAGGTAGCAGAACAGGTCGTCGGCGATCCGCCGGCTCCGCACCCACGACTCGTCGGTCGCTGCGTCGACGTGCTCGACGACCTCGGCCAGCGTCGCACCGGCCTCGGCGATCCGTGCCTGCACCGCGGACCGCCACGACGCGTCGGGCACTCCGTCCACCAGGAGGTGCCCGCCATTGCTGACCACCGCAAACGGTGCCGGCCCGCCCGGCAGCTCGACCCGGTGGTACTGGTCCGGGGTGCGGGTGGTGGTCGGCACCAGCACGGCCGCCCGCCCTACGTCGTTCAGCAGGGCGTGCGCGGCGGCCGTCATGAACGACTGCGGCCGGCCGTCCAGCACCTCGACGCACACCAGCTCCGGCGCCGCCGCACCGGCCGCCGAATGCGAGTAGATGAGAGTGCGGTCCAGGTCGGAGGCGACCACGGTCGTCGGCCCCGTCGTCACGGCGTCAGCCCTCCACCGGCTCGCCGCGCACTTGACGGACCAGGCCGACGCACGAGTAGGCGAGGTCGGGCACCACCTCGACCGGCACGCCCCGGTCGGCGGCGAGCAGCCGCAGGTGCTCGTGGTCGGGATGATCCGCCACGCGGACCAGGATCTTCCACGGCACCCGGCGCAGCAGCACCCGGGTCGCCTCGCCGACGCCGGGCTTGACGAAGTTGACCGAGTCGATGCCGTACTCCCGCCGGATCCGCTCCACCGCGGTCCAGCCGGCGAACGTCACCGCCCGATCGCCCGCCGCCAGCGCCGGCAGTTCGGCGCGCACCCGATCCAGCACGTCGTCGAAGGCATCGCTGACGGCGGCCAGGAACACCCCGGAGACATCCCGGTCGGCTAACTCGGCGTAGAACTTGGCGCCGTGGAAGTCGCCGGGCCCGATCAGGTCCCGGTTCAGCACCGTGCGCGAGACCAGCCCGGACACGGTCGAGTTCAGGCACGCGGACGCGATGAGGAAGTCGTCGCGGGTGCCGAACGTGCGGACGCAGTGGCCGGGGTCGGCCAGCACGGCCAGGTCGTCGGAGAACGACGGCCCGCCGGCCGCCCGCACCTCGTCGAGCGCCGCGGTCAGCTCCTTCGCGATCGCCCCCTTGCCGGTCCAGCCGTCGACGAACACCACCGACGCCGGGTCGTGATGGTCGGCCAGGTAGCGCAGCGCCACCTCATCGATGCCGCGTGAGCGCACGATCGACACCGCATAGTGCGGCAGGTCCACGCCGTGGAAGCGCTGCGCCCACCGCCGCATCAGGATTCCTATCGGGGTGCCGGCCCTGGCGAGCGACGCAAGCACCGCGTCCGGCCCGCGTTCGGCCAACACCAGCTCCGTGACCGCACCTACCGCGTGTGCCAGCCGGCCCGCTGTGCTCGTCAGGATCCGATCGAACAGTGCCTGATAGACCGGGTCGGGTTGGTACTCGACCGGCAACGACTCGGCGTAGTGCGCCTGTCCGGCCTGGATCGCCGACTCCCGAACGGCCGCGTCCGCCTCCAGGTCCACCGCCGACAGATCCTTGAGCAGCCAGGCGACCTCGGTCGGCCGGTAGCTGCCGAACGCGGGGCCGGTCAGCGGAGTCGGCACACCGATCCGCGGGGCGGCGGTCATCTGTCGACCTCGTTCAGCCGCGCCAGCACTACCGGCGCACCGGTCGCCCGGGCCACCGATTCGGCGACCCCGTCCGGGCCGTCGACCGCGTGCCCGTCATCGACGACGATCACCAGGTCCGCCTCGGACTCCCCCGGGCCGGGCCACCGGACGTTGTACACATGCCGGACGGCCACCTCGGAGCCACCGGGATGCACCCGCGAGGTGAAGTCGATCCGTCGGCGGATCGGGTAGCCGGGCTCGTCGACCGCGTGCACCGGAGAGCGGGTGGTCGACTGGAACGCGGTCGCCCGGCCAGGGGTCCGCAACGCCAGCGCCAGCCGCAACGGCAGGTACATCAGCTCCTCGGTGCCGAGGACCAGCACCCGGGTGACCTCGCCGCAGACCGACGCGAGCACCGCCGCGGCCGCCGTGACGGATTCGTCGAAGTAGGGTCGATCGGCGTCGGCGAGGCCGTGCCGACCGCCCTGCGACAGGCCCGCCGGCCAGGGCAGGACCACCCCGCGTACCGCGGCGGGCCGGGTGGCCGGCCTCGGTTCGGTCTGACCGGCCAGATCGCGAGCCACCCGTCGGACAGTGCCGTCGGGAACGACGATGCCGCCGGACGTCAGCGAGACCACATCGATCCGGCAGCCGAGCCGGGCGGCAACCTCGGCCCGGACCGCATCGGCCTCGGCCGAGCGCACATCCACCAGCCCGGCCAGCACGTACCGGTCCCGTGGATGGGCGGTGTGCACCGCCTCGATCACGTTCAACGCGGTCCGCCCGGTGGACAGCTCGTCGTCGACGAGCACCAGCGGCCCGTCGCCGGCCAGCGAGACGCCCGGGCCCGGCCGCAGCAGATGGTCGGTGGCATGCGAGTGCGACTCGACGAACCCGGCCGACACCGGCACCGGGCCATCCGGCCGGCGCGTGGAGTGCAGGTATGCCGATCCGAGCTGGTCGGCGACCAGGTGCCCGAGGCAGGTCGCGGTCTCCGCGAAGCCCAGGGTCAACACCCCCGCCGACGAAGCTGCCGACGGGGCAGCCGACGAAACCGCGGCGGGCAGCACGGCCAGCAGCCGGTCCGGTTCACCGTCCCGGACGCTCGCGGCCGCGTCGTCGCCCCACGGTGCCGGTGCGGGCGGGTAGTCGGCCAGACACCGCGCGACCAGCGCACCCAACAGCCGCCCGGCCCCGGCCACCACCCGCGGATCGACCGGCAGATGCTTGCCCAGCACCGTGGACACCAGCAGCTGGGCTCGTTTCGGGTTGCGCCGCAGGGCGATTCGGGTCAGGTCCGCCATCGTCAGGCCCACCGGTGCGGACCGGTCGCTGACGGTGACGCCGTATCGCTCGGCCACCCACGACGTCGTCTCGGCGACGGTCATCCGGCGTCCTGCAGGGCGGTGAGCAGGTCGATGTGCGAGATGCCCTGCGCGGCCGACCCGAACATCTGGGCCCGCAGCAACGTGCGCTCGGCCCAGATCCGGTGCGGGCGCATCTCGTTCATCTTGTTGCGGTATTCGGAGGCGCGGACCCCGCCGACCTCGGACTCGGGTTCGATGATGTCCAGGGCGTCCTGGTACTCCTCATGCGGCACCACCGCCAGCGCGTGCACCGGCGGGATGTGCGAGGGGTGGATCACCGACTTGCCGGTCAGCCCGTTCGCCCGGTCCAGGATGATCTCGCGCATCAGGCCGTCCAGGTCGCGGCTCATCAGCGCGCGCCGCAGTTCGACGGCGTGTCGTTCCTCGAACGGGGTCTGCCGCAGCTGCGGCCGCAGGATCCGCTCGTGGTTGGCGAAGTACTCCCACACCGGTCCGGTGATCGCGAACCCGGTGCCGTCGGTGCGGCCCAGTTGATTGACCACCTGGGTGATCAGGTCCGCGGCGACCCCGACGTCGTAGATCGACAGGTCGCGGTCGCGGCGGATGCCGAAGAGCCCACACAGGTCGGTCGCCCCGAGCCGCACCGACAGCACATGCGGCCGGTACCGGTCGAGCAGCTCCCGGATGCCCACCAGTTCGGCCTCCCGGGTCTCCCGGTACAGCACCTCGCGGGTCTCCAGCACCGGCATCGCGTACACCGGGCAGGCCGAGCGGGCGTCCATCTCGACGACGGCCTGCAGGTATTCCTCACCGGTCTTCACACCGAACTTCGGCAGCACGAACCCGCTGACGATCCGTTGGCCGGACCCCAGGGCCTGCGTCAGCTGCCGAATATGGGCGGCCGACCGCACCCGGACGAAGAGCAGGCTCTCCGGCGGGTCCGCGCCCAGTTCGGCCAGCACGTCGGCGGTCGACGCGACGGCGGCCTCCACCGACGGATCGCTGATCGCGTCCTCCAGGTCGATGACCATCGACCGAGCCCCCCGCTCGGCCCGCCGACGCACCGTTGCCGCCAGGTCGGACCGGGTCGCCGGCACGTAGAGGGTCGCCCCGAGGGCGTGCGCGAGCACTTCCCGGTCACTGGCCCGATCGAACGACTCCGGCGCCGAATGGAACAGTTCGCGGCGAACCGCCTCGGCCAACTGGTCGAAGTGGCGCATCGTCCTCCTGTCGGGTTGGGGTCAGGCCCGGGAACTCTCGGTCGGATCGGGGAGTTCGGTCAGCGGATGCCCACAGGTTGGGCCCTGCCGATGGATAGGGTTTGCCGGAATGATCGGAATCGACGCGCCGGACTCACCCCTCCAGCGAGGGTACTGGCCGGACGGTGGTCTCCGATGAACAGGGAACGAACACACGATCGAGCATCGCGGCCCGGTCGGACATCGAAGGGGAAAGCATCATGGGTGTGAGCCTGACCAAGGGCGGCAACGTCTCGCTGACGAAGGCCGCTCCGGGATTGAAGGCGGTCGCCGTCGGCCTGGGCTGGGACGTCCGGTCGACCACCGGCGACGATTTCGACCTGGACGCCAGCGCGCTGGGTCTGGACCCAGGTCACCGGGTGGTCTCCGACGAGTACTTCATCTTCTTCAACAACAAGACCTCTCCCGACGGGTCGATCGTGCACCAGGGCGACAACCTGACCGGCGAGGGCGAGGGCGACGACGAGGTCATCAACGTGGACCTGTCGGCTGTCCCGTCGACCGTCGACTCGATCGTGTTCCCGGTGTCCATCTACGACGCGGACACCCGTGGGCAGTCGTTCGGCCAGGTCCGCAATGCGTTCATCCGGGTGGTCGATCAAGCCAATTCGAACGAGCTCGCGCGCTACGACCTGTCGGAGGACGCCTCGACCGAGACGGCGATGGTCTTCGGTGAGCTGTATCGCAACGGCGCGGAGTGGAAGTTCCGCGCGATCGGTCAGGGCTACGCTTCTGGGTTGGCGGGGATTGCCCGCGACTTCGGAGTCAACATCTGACCTGCGCCCCGACGCGGAGGAACGGGCGGTGGTCGGTCACCTCTCCGGGGTGAACTGACCACCGCGCCCACCGCGCCCGCCTGTTCCGGGAAAGGCCTGGAGTGCACGTCAAGATCTTCCTGTGGTCGTACATCATCACCGCCCTGTCGCTGGTGGTTGCGTTCCTGTACGGCAGCTGGTCCGCCGTCGTCCTCTGCGCCATTCTGGGCGTTCTCGAGGTGTCCCTGTCCTTCGACAACGCCGTCATCAACGCCACCATCCTGGAACGGATGAGTGAGTTCTGGCAGAAGATGTTCCTGACCGTCGGCATCGTGATCGCGGTGTTCGGCATGCGCCTGCTGCTGCCGTTGTTGATCGTCTACTTCGCCGCCGGGCTCCCGCCCGTGGAGGCGTTCCAATTGGCGATGAACCCACCAGCGGACGACGCCGCCTACTTCCCGGACGGGTCGCCCAGCTACGAGACCCTGCTGACCGACGCCCACCCGATCATCGCCGCGTTCGGCGGCATGTTCCTGCTGATGCTGTTCCTGAACTGGCTGTTCGAGGAGAAGGAACACACCTGGCTGACCTGGCTGGAAAGGCCGCTGGCCAAGGCCGGCCGGCTCGACTCGATGGCCATCCTCGTCGCCTGCCTGATGCTGCTGGTGACGTCCGAAACACTGGCCGAGGACGCCGAGACCGTGCTGTTCGCGGGTCTGCTCGGCCTGGTGGTGTACCTGGCCGTCAACGGCCTGGGTGCCTTCTTCGAGAACGCCGAACACGTGGGAGAAGGCACTGTCGAGGGCTCCGAACCCGAAACGGACGTCGACCACGAGCCGCGGAAGGCGGGCCGGAACACCAAGCTGGCCAAGGCCACCGGCAAGGCCGGCTTCTTCCTGTTCCTGTACCTGGAGGTGCTGGACGCCTCGTTCTCCTTCGACGGCGTCATCGGCGCGTTCGCCATCACGTCCGACCCGATCATCATCGCGCTGGGCCTCGGCCTGATCGGCGCCATGTTCGTCCGGTCGCTGACCGTCTACCTCGTCCGCAAGGGCACGCTGTCCGAGTACATCTACCTGGAGCACGGTGCGCACTGGGCGATCGGGGCGCTGGCGATCATCCTGTTCATCTCCATCGGCGTGCACATCAGCGAGTTCATCACCGGGCTGCTCGGTGTCGCGTTCATCGGCGCGGCGCTGTGGAGCAGCATCCGGCGCAACAACAGGCTGCGGGCGCGGGGCGAGGAAGTCGGCACCGTGCACGCCTGACCACCCGAACCCGTCACACCCGAAGGGATGTCGCTGCCGACGATGGCCATCGACTACACGAAACGACCCAGCCAGCCGTCCGCCGCTCCCGCGGCCCCCACCGGGGGCGGCAAGGTGATCCTGACCAAGGGCGCACCCAAGGTGTCGTTGACCAAGTCAGGCGCGGTCGGCGGGACGGCCAGGGTCAACCTGAACTGGTCGACCGGCGCGCCGCCGCCACCACCCTCCGGAGGCGGCTTCTTCTCCAAGCTCAAGAGCGCTGCCGCCGGCCCGGCGGCCGGCGGAGTGGATCTGGATCTGGGCTGCCTGTACGAGCTGGGCGACGGCCGCAAGGGCGTGATCCAGGCCCTGGGCAACGCGTTCGGCTCGCTCAACTCGGCGCCGTACATCCTGCTCGACGGTGACGACCGCACGGGCAGCGTCGCCGGCGGCGAGAACATGTCGATCAACCTCGGCGCACCCGGCCGGTTCCGGCGGGTGCTGATCTTCGCGATGATCTACGAAGGCGCCCCGAACTGGGCCGCGGTCGACGGGGTGGTGACCCTGACGTCCGCGAACGGGCAGTCGTTCGAGGTGCGGCTCGATGATTCGGACAGCGGGTCCCGGATGTGCGCGGTCGCCCAACTCGTCGAGTCCGGCGGGGACCTGGTGTTCCAGCGCGAGGTCAAGTACATCCAGGGCGGGCAGAAGGCCCTGGATCAGGCGTACGGGTGGGGGATGAACTGGCAGGCCGGGCGCAAGTAGCACGCCCGGTTCGCTGACCCCGACTTCGCGTCCTACAGATCGAACTCGGTGGCCGGGATCCCGACCGCGTTGCAGGCGTCCCGGACGGCTGCCCGCTCCTGCGGGTCGAAGTTGCCGTCGGCGCCGCCGATGATGATGCCCAGCTGGATGACCGCCCGAGCCTGATCCGGTTTGTTGCGCAGCTTGCCGATGGTGGCGATGGCCTCGATCTTGCCGAACTCGAAATCGCCGGCGAGCTTGCTGCAGTACCAGTCGAACTTCTGCTGCAGCTCGTCCGGCGGGAACACCGCGAGCACGGTGTTGTTGCGGATGAAACCGGCGGTCTTGGCCTGCTCGCTCGGGTCGATCGACCCATCCGCCGCCGCGATCAGCGCACACATCGCCATGCTGCCGTTGGCGAACTCCTTGTTCTTGAACTGCCCCGCCTTGGTGGTCAGCTGGGTGTTCATTTCCTTGGTCTTGGACTTGAGTGAATCCCAGAACGCCATGTGTGTCTCCTGAACTGTTGGCCTATTGCGGTTGCAGCTCCGCGACAATCGGTGTCGGCGGAGCCCGCTCATCGACAACGAATCTGCGCGGCAAGGGGTTCCGCGAACGACTAACCCACACCCTCCTCGGCCAGGTCCGTCGCAGAAACCTCGCGGGTCTCTGACGATGCCGGCAAGGGCGGCGGTGGCGGCGTCCACGGCCGCACCCGTTCGACGACCTCGGTATAGAACGCGTCGACCGCGTCGTTGACCGAGGTCACGAAACTGCCGCGGGCACCGGAGCGCTTGGTGCCCATCGGATGGGACCGAGTGACGACGAAGCCGGAGGGCTCCCAGTCCTTGCCGGGGAGCAGAATCTGCGGCCGAGCGCGCACGTCGGCCAGTTGCTCGCAGGTGGTTTCGGTGCGCGGGGCGAAACGCGCCTCCACCAGCAGGTCATCCGGCGCATCACGCAACTGACGGACCAACCATGTCACCCGCCGGCTCAACGAATTCTCCTGCGGCGCGGCGATCTCGATGCTGACCGTGACCCGCGACGTGCGCAGATCCGCGGAAACGACGATCGGTCCCGCCGCATCGGGGACCCGAAGCGACGCGGTCAGTAATCCGTGATCGCCGAGCAGGTGGGTGCCCTCGTCCAGGCGGAGCCCCGGATCGGCCTGCAATCGCCGGGGGACGATCTGTTTGACGGGCACGCCCAAGCGGGCGGTCAGCCCGAGGCTCAGCTGTCGAATCATCTTCTGCCATGCGTCGACGATCGGCGCCGCCTTCCTGTCGCCCGGCCGCAGCGTACCGGCGGCAACGGATTCCCGGACCGACACCCATGACGACCCCATGTCATTGAACGGCATCGCCCCGGACCGAGGGTGCTCGAGGTACCGATTGAGCTCGGTCAGGATCCACAGCGGCACGGGATCGGCGAAGCGATGGTGCGCCAGGAGCATCTTGATCTCGTGCATGATCTCCGACCAGGAGATGTGGAACAGGGCGACGGCGTTGGTGGCACGGGCCGGGAGTTCCACCGGATGGACGTCCGGATCGGTGCTGATCTGGTTCGAAATGGTCAGCACGGCATCGTATTTGCGTCGCTTGGCCAGCCGAAGATAGGTCTCGATCTGGTCCCGGCCCAGCATGCCGTCACCGGTCTTCACCTCGACCACTGCGGTCCAGACGCGCTGACCGCGGGCGATGCGGATTACCCCGTCCGGGATGACGCGTTGCTCCCCCAACGAGAATCCGACCTCGATGAAGGTCTCCAGCGCGCCGACCGGGGCACCCGCTCGCGCCGTGAGTGCGCGGCCCAGGGGTCGCACCGCCGCCATCGTCCACAGCAATGCGGAGGTGGCGCGCTTCTCCTGCTCATCGGCGCCACCGATGCCCGAGATCGAGAACAGCCTGGACGGCTGCCACGCCGGGTCCTCGGCCAGCCGGATCGGCGCGAGACTGACCGACTTCTCGACGGCAACTCGAACCTTTCGCGGTCTTCTCGCGGGCGCGATGGGTGATTCGGTCGCGGTCGAACGGATGTCCGGCAGCGTTCCTGCTGGCTCGCATTCGGCCGCGTCCGGCGCCGCATCCGAGGACTCGTGGTCGGCGGAAACTTCCGTTGCCGATGGTGCGGTGCTCTCGTCGGCCTCGTCCGCGGGCACATCTGCAGTGTCGATGCTGACGCCATAGTCCGTGGCCAGTCCGGCCAGCCCACCCTCCCAGCCCTGGCCCACGGCCCGTACGCGCCACTGACCGTCGCGACGGTAGAGTTCGCCGAGCACAAGGGCCCGCTCGCTGGTCAGGCCGGTGACGGGGAACCGGGCCACCGGCTCTGCCTGATCTGCGGTGACGAGCCACTCGAGGCGATCGACTTCGGAGAAGGGTGCGCCGTCCGTGCTCGCCGCGACAGTCAACGTGTGCACGTCGGCGTCAACGGCGGACAGGTCGACTAGCACATCGTCGGAGCCACCGGAATCCGCTGTGACCTTGCCGGCATGCACCACCGAACCATCCGAAGTCGCGGTCTGGTTGTAGAAGACCATGTCAGCGTCGGAGCGGACGCGCCGATCAGCTCCGAGGATGAGCGCCACCAGATCGACATCCACCGGGTTCGCTGGAGAACTCCACCGGATACTCAGCCGGAGATTGGACGCTCCCGGATCGAGTGGGACATTCTGACCTTTGACGAGAATAAGTTCCCCCATCGGTCGACGATAGGTCCGCTGATCCGATCTGTCCTGTTCAAGATCTCGAGTCCGCGCCACAAGGGCACTTTGTGCACATTCGCCGATCGGCTCAGAACGACTGCGCGGCCAACGGGACGAGCTGGTCGGCGGTGCGGGCGTTGCCCGGGGTTCCGATGGCGGTGAAGGTCCAGCCGTTGCCCTGCCGGGACACCCGCGCCATGATCACGGCGGTGTGGTTGCCCGAGCCGGTCAGCTGGTACTTGACCAGCTCCTTGTCCCGGTCGGCCGAGTCGACGATCCGGGCGAACGCGTTCTCGATCTGGGAGAAGTTCTGCCCGCTGTACGAGCTGACCACGAACACGATGTGCGCGACCTGCGGCGAGACCCGAGGCAGATCAACCATGATCGACTCGTCATCGCCCTCGCCCGCGCCCGTCAGGTTGTCGCCGGTGTGGATCAGCGAGTCGTCGGCCGACCGCAGGTTGCCGTAGTAGACGACGTCGAGCACCCGCTTGTCGGGGGCGAACAGGATCGCGGAGGCATCCAGGTCGACCGACACCTGCTTGGTGCCGCCGAACAGACCCTTCTTCTTGATCGCGTCCCAGCCCAGGCCCATCCGCACCTGGGACAAGGCGCCGCCGCTGTCCTTGACCAGGCTGACCGTCTGACCCTTGGTCAGGTTGACACCCACGTTGCTGCCTTTCCCTCGCCCGTCGAAATTCTCATAGATTGACGCCGTAGTCCTTCGCGATGCCGGACAGGCCGCTGGAATAGCCCTGCCCGATCGCCCGGAACTTCCATTCGGCCCCGTGCCGGTACAGCTCACCGAAGACCATCGCCGTCTCCACCGATGCGTCCTCGGACAGGTCGTAGCGGGCGAGCTCGCCGCTGTCGGCGGAGTTCACCACCCGGATGTAGGCATTGCGGACCTGCCCGAACGTGATCCCGGTGGTCTCCGCGTCGTAGATCGACGCCACGAAGACGACCTTGTCCAGGACGGCGGGCGCGGTGGTCAGGTCGATCGCCACCACCTCGTCGTCACCGGCGCCCTCGCCGGTGCGGTTGTCGCCCAGATGCTCGATCGCACCCTCTGGTGACCGGGCCTGGTTGAAGAAGATGAAGTAGTCGTTGGACAGCACGCTCCCGTTCCCGCCGCAGCCGAGCGCACTGGCGTCCAGGTCGAACTTGTCGCCGGTGGTGGTCCGAGCGTCCCAGCCCAGGCCGACCATGATCTTCGCCAGACCCGGTGCCGCCTTGGTCAGCGAGAGGTTCCCGCCCTTGACCAGACTGATGCCCATTCCGCAACTCCTTCGATGCACACGGCGCCGACCCGGCCAACGCTCTCCCGGTCGACCCTACTGGCGGCCCAACCGGTCAGCCGACGTTGACCCCGAAGTCCTTGGCGATCCCGGCCAGCCCGCTTGCATAGCCCTGGCCGATCGCCCGGAACTTCCACTCGCCGCTGTGCCGGTAGACCTCGCCGAAGACCATCGCCGTCTCCACCGACGCGTCTTCGGTCAGGTCGTAGCGTGCGAGCTCGACGTCGTTGGCCAGATTGACCACCCGGATGTAGGCATTGCGAACCTGACCGAAAGACTGCCGGCGGGCCTCCGCGTCGTAGATCGACACCGTGATGACGATCGAGGCCGCCTGTGGCGGAACCGTTTTCAGGTCGACATTGATGACCTCGTCGTCGCCTTCGCCCTCACCGGTCAGGTTGTCGCCCTGGTGTTCGATCGACCCGTCCGGTGAGCGCAGGTTGTTGAAGAAGACGAACCAGTCGTCGGAAAGGATCTTGTGGTTGTCCCCGAGCGCCAGCGCGCTGGCGTCCAGATCGAAGTCGTCGCCCGCGGTCGACCGCACGTCCCAGCCCAGGCCGACGGCGATGGCGGCCAGGTTCGGGGCCGCCTTGGTCAGGCTGACGTTGCCACCCTTGCTCAAACTCACGCCCATTGTCGACGTCACTCCTCGCTGAATTCGTCGCGACGTTCTCGCGACATCTACCCGACCCCGGACAACCACCCTACCGAGGGCCGCGATCCACCCGCAGGGTGCGGCCGGATGATCAGTCGATCGGGACGGAATCGTCCACCCAGCTGATCCGGTCGAAGCCGTAGCCCCGGCAGGCCTCGCGGACGGTTCCCCCGACCAGGTCCATCTCGGACCGGACGACCAGCTCGCCACGGATGTTGTACACCGACGCGAGCACCGCGACCGCCGGCGCGGGCGCCAGGTCGATCGGCATCTCGATGCGATCGCCGCCGAACGTCGTGACGATCAGCGTGCCGCCCCACTGCAGGGGTTGCCCGTTGCCGCTGAACGCGTAGACGACGAATCGTTCCAGGTCGGTGACCTGCCGCAGGTCGACGGCGATGCGCTCGTACTGCTGCCGATTGGCCACGAAGACGGGGCGGCGGGTCTCCCCCGGCGGCCCGTACCGGCGACCCGCGTGGTGCGCCACCACGGAGGCCTGACCGGACCGCAACTGGTAGGCGCAGCCGAGCCGGAGGTCGCCGGCAGCGGCGGTCACCACCGCCTCGAAGGTCAGGGTGCCGACACCGGACTGAACCCGGGTGAGCGTCACCGTCGGCCGGCGGTGGTTCAGGGTGGTCGGCGCCCCGGGGGTGGTCCGAGACTCCCGCCAGGTCGATGGTGGCCGCCGCATCGAGGGCGGCGGGGGCGGAGCCGACCCGGTCGGAGCGGCCGGCCCCAGATCCAGGGACGTCGACGCGCCGGCGGGCGGTCCGGTCGGCGGGCGCCGCACCGGCGCCGCGCCCAGATCGAGCGACGTGCTGGTGGACGGGGATCGTGTCGGGGCGGGGGGCACCCCCGGCGCGCCGAGGTCGAGTGAGGTGGACCCCGGTGGCGGCCCCGCGCCCGGCTGGGGGGTATCGAGGTCCAACGACGTCGACCCGGCCGACGGAGCGGGGATCGGTGGCGGCGGAGGCGGTGCCGGCGCGGAAAGGTCCAGCGACGAGGCCAGGTCCGACGACGACGACGCCGCAGTCCGTTCAGCCCGGCGCGGCGGAGGCGGCTGCGCCCGATGCGGCGACGCCGAGGGAGGCCGTGTGCGCGGCGGTGCCGGCGGCGCCGCCCGGGTCGGCCGGGCGCTCGCCGCGGGGGGGCGGGCGGTGCTCCGGCCGGCGACGAAGTCGGCCAGCGCGGAGTTCGCCGAGCCGGGCGTCACCGAGCCGGGCGTCACCGTGCCGGGCGAGCGCCCGGACGCGACGGTCGACGATCGGGAACGGTGCCGCAACCAGGACAGGTCGGCCCGCGCCGGGGCCCGGCCCGGGGCGCGGGGGTCGATGGTCAAATCGCCGCCGTTCCGGGGCACGTCTCCGGCTCGGTTGCCCGGCCGGAACGGGAGTGCCGCACCCTCACAGCGGCACCCCGTAATCGGCGGCGATGCCGGCGATCCCGTTGTCGTAGCCCTGGCCGATGACCTTGAACTTCCACCCGCTGGTGTGCCGGTACAGCTCGCCCAGCAGGATCGCGGTCTCCGACCGCAGGGCCGGCGCCAGGTTCTCGGACCGCACCAGCTCCTGCCCGCCCCGCCGGTCGAGCACCCGGATCGAGCAGTCCCGCAGCTGGCCCAGTGCCCGACGCGCACCCGGGCCGTCGTTGACGTAGAGGGCGACGACGATCCGGTGGATCTCCGGCGGCACGTCGGCAAGGTCGACTTCGATCTGTTCCCGGTCGTCGCCGAGCAGCTCGGCCCGCCGGGTCACCGATTCCTCCGGCGAGGAGATCTGATTGAAGAAGACGAAGTACCGGTCTGAGGGCGCCCGGCTGTTCCGGTCGCACAGGATGGTCGCGGCCACCAGGTTGTCCGACAGAGCCTGTTCGGCGCCGGCGTTCCAGCGCACGCCCAGCACGACGGTGCGCAGGCTGGGGATCTCCTGGGTGAGCGCCACGTTGGCGCCGCGCTGCAGGGCCGGGGTCATGACAGGTCGAGCTCCGATTGGCCGAACTTGGACCGCAGGAAGTTGCCCTGCGCGACGAGAGCGTTGGCGTCGTCGTGCTGCACGGCGGCCAGCACCTCGGACGCCGACGACAGCAGGAAGTCCAATTGTTCGGTCAGGGCGTCCGTCGGGGAGATGCCGTTGGCGCGCGGATGCTCTCGCACCGCCGGGTCCAGCGCGAGGTAGGTCTTCAACGTGGTGGGCAGGTAGTCGCGCAGGATCCCGTTGATCGAGACCCGGGCGTGGATGTCCAGCTCTCGGTCGCGGGTGGTGAACAGCACGGTGTCGATCACGTCGGTGACGCGACGCGCGGCGACGACCGCCTCGGCCGGCAGCTGACCGGCGGAGGAGTTGATGAACCGGTTGGCCGAGAACCGCAGGGCGGCCAGCGCCGCCGGACTGTCCTCCTCCGGGGGCGGCGGCCGCATGATCGGATCGGCGGGCGCGCGCTCCTCCGACCGACCGAACAACCAGTTCATCACCACGCTGGGCACAACTCCCGATCAGGAACCGGCGCTCAGTTCGCCGCGCCGCACCCGCTCCAGATACGGCTGGGCCCGGCTGATCTGGCCCTCGAGCGCGTTGACGGTCTGGGCCATGCTGTCCACCGCCTGCGCCCGGAACGTGTCGACGGCATCCATCGCCTGGAACACGTTGTCGAACGCCTGCTGCAGCTTCTCCACGGAGACCGTCGCGCTGGCCGCCTGCTCATGGATCTGCGTGCCCTGAATCTTCAGCTGTTCGGAAGTGCGGGCGATGAGGTCGCCGGTCGCCGCGTTCAGCCCGGTGATCTGGTCGAGCACCAGCTTCTGCCTGGCCAGCGCCTGGGACACGATCACCGCGGTGCGCAGGGCGGCAATGGTGGTGGTCTGCGCGCGGTCGACGCCTCGGATCAGCTCGTGATTGTTCTTGCGGACCAGGTCGAGGGCCATGTAGCCCTGCACGGCCACGGCCATCTGAGTCATGATGTCCTGCTTGCGTTGCCGGATCGGGAACAGCGCGTCCGCCCGCAGGGTGTTGGCGTCCTCGGTCCTGCCCTGGACCTCCAGGTTGCGGATCTGGTCCTCGACGGCGGCGTCCAGCGCGGTGGCCAGTTCGTTGTACTCGGTGAGCTTGCCCATCAACGTCCACATGTTGGCCTTCTCGACCTCGATGGCGGCGTTGTCCTTGCGCAGCTCGTCCTGCCCGGACGCCAGCGCCCGGACGATGGCGTCCAGGTGGCTCTGCGCCGACTGGTACTTGGCGAAGTACCGATCGACCTTGTCGCCGCCCGGGATCCACTTGAGGACCTTCTTGATACCGGTCAGGTCGGCCCGGTTGGGATCCAACTCGGTGATCGTCACCCGCAGATCGGACAGGGTGCCGGCCACCCGGGTCTGCGCATCTCCGCTGCCCTTGCCCTTGCTGCCGCTGAGCACGGCCGCTGGCCGATCGAGCATCCGGCTGGACACGTTGGCCGATTCGCGCATCTCCCGATCGCCGAGCGCGGTGATCGCCTCGATCTTCCTGGCGAACTCCGGCGACCGGACGTCCATCGACGACAGTTCCATGGCGAACGCGCCGGCCCGGGACTGCAGCTCGGCCTTGCGCGGGTCGGCGACCGCGATGGCCCCGGCGGCCTGCGCGGGTTCGACGACCTGGACCGGCGCAGGCGGCGTGAGCACGAGCGCGCCGCCGGAGCCGCCCCCGGCAGCGCCACCCGACGATCCTGAGCCGGATCCGAGATCGAGGTCGGTCATCGACATGCGCTCCTTCGGGGCTGACGGGCTGATGGGAATCTCCCTGCCGACCCGGCGGGCGGGTGGAGCAGCCCGGGGCCAACAATGCCCATGGTAGGGCGAACGTCCGACAACGATCCGTTGGCGATCCCCCGGGCGGGACCGCGCGAAGCCGGAGGCCAGCACCATGCCCCCACTGGAACCATTGATCTTCCTGGTCGTCGGTGTCGTCGCGGTCAACGGCATCGCGGGCCGAATCGGGCTTCCGGCGCCGATCCTGCTCCTCGCTGCCGGGCTCGGGGTCTCCTTCATCCCGGGTGTGCCCTCGTTCGAGGTCGAGCCGGAGATCGTGCTGACGGTGCTGATCCCGCCCCTGCTGTTCGCGGCCGCCAGCGAGGCGTCCGTGGTCGCGCTGCGCAGCCTGCTGCGCTCGATCACCCAGCTGGCCGTCGGCATGGTGCTGGTCACCGCCTTCGCCGTGGCCGCGGTGATCTACCTGCTGATCCCCGGCGTGCCGTTCGCCGTTGCGCTGGCGCTGGGGGCGATCGTCGCGCCGCCGGACGCGGTGGCCGCGGTCGCGGTGGCCCGCCGGGCGGGTCTGCCGCGCAGGGTCGTCACGGTGTTGGAGGGTGAGTCGCTGTTCAATGACGCGACATCGCTGGTGCTGCTGCGGGTGGCCCTGGTCGGACTCGCGGTCGGGTCGATGTCCTGGGGCGAGGCGGTGCTCGAGTTCGCCTGGGCGACCGTCGGCGGCATCCTGGTGGGCGTCGTCGTCGGCATCGTGCTGTCGTGGGCCCGACGACACACCGGCTCGACGCTGGCCACCACTGCCCTGTCGCTGGTGGCCCCCTTCGCGGCCGACCAGAT
>Ga0164241_10001625_pt1 | contig 26910 bp, 20 predicted proteins | sample OricomyardsoilBY_FD_108780 | JGI IMG/M metagenome (GOLD analysis project Ga0164241, IMG submission 108780) | Backyard soil microbial communities from Emeryville, California, USA - Original compost - Back yard soil (BY) | ecosystem: Environmental > Terrestrial > Soil > Unclassified | place: USA... | reverse complement strand
TACGTCGAGCGGTTCTACAATCCGTACCGACGGCACTCGACGATCGGCTACGTCAGCCCTGTGGAGTTCGAGAAAGCTGCTGGGCTACCTTAGGACGGTGTCCGGAGAACGGGGGGAAGCCCACGTGAAGAATCGTGGAGGCTACGCCTCGGAATCCGTGGCCGGTTACCCACCTCACCTCAAGATCGCCGGATGTCGTACTCAAAGCCATTGAACGAGCGGCGATGGACCCGAAGCAGGCGGCGCTGGATGGACTGCCGAAATAACCTGCACCGCAATGGCCTTGCGCCGCAACGCCTCCAGATGATCGGCCACAAGAGGCGGAAATCCGATGGGTCGGATGGCGTGGCGCTCTGTTTACTCAAGACATTGAGTATTTTTACTCAACATCTTGAGTAATCGCATCTCCACGGAGAGCGAATATCGCTGCAGAAAGATTTGAACGAGCTCTGTCTTCGAATTGACGGAACACCGATTCCCAGTTGTAAATTCGCGGTCGATCCAGAAACGATTGAAGTATTGCTGCCCGCTTTGATCGATAGATGAAGCCGGGAACCCACCGGTATTCCCTTCGCACATCGCGCTCGAACTCGCCGTACCGAGGCGGAGCGGCACCAAGAATCGCCAGGTCGATATCCACTACCAACCTGGAGTCCCCGTCCGCAGGCCGAGCGAGGTGGCGCGTCGCCTCAATGTGCGATCGGATTCTCGCCCTCGCATCGGATGACACACCAGCGTTCTTGGCGAAATCGTCTGCCCATTCAGCGCTACGCTCTTCATTGGACTTGGACATTGGCTCGTAGATCGCGTCGTGGAACCAGAGCGCCAGTTCCACTTCGGCCGGTTGCTCGGCAAGCTGTTTCAGTTCATCGAGTAGCGCGAGACACTCGTTGATGTGCCGCGCTGTGTGGTACGCCCGGTCCTTCTGCCCGTAGGCGGCCTGCAATTTCTCGAACGTCTCTGGATCTGCCTCGGCGCCCAGGCTCGCCAATAACTCGTTCCAGCGTTCGATATTCATGTCGAAAGGCGGGGGGCGTCGTCGCGACGAATTCCCATGGCTTGCAACGCGTTCTTTCCGGCGAGAACCAGATACAGCCACGCCTTCTTCCAGCGACCTGTCAGCAGCACGATATGAACGTGCCAACCGCCCTCCCGGCGCGCACTGCAACCACTGTAAAGCACACTGTAAGCACCAGGATCGCCGACCCGGTTGCGAGCGAGCGACTGGGCACGTGCCATGCCCAACGTGAGCATTTCCGAGAGTTCCGGTGGAGAAGGTTCGCCCGCTTCCTTGGGGAAGGAAAGTAGGTAGTAGTCAGGAATCATGTCCCGGCGAACTCGATACAGCGTGCATGATCGACCGCTGGTCAGTGGGAATATTTCAGCGATTTCATGCATTTCCATGACCCCCAGCCAGCCAGAACCCGACAATCACTCCGCCCCGAGGAAATCCTAACCGGGCACGAGGCGACCCCTCTTGGAAGAGAGCTTCGCCTTGGCCCTGATTTGTGTGTCCCAACGCCTTTCTCTTCAATTCAACAATCGGCTGGAATTGGCTGGACAAATGGAGGGTCCGCCTGTCAGGATCGATCGGATGGAAATGGATGTCAAAATGGATGGAGCCCCCAAGGTCGCCGAGCTACGGATCAGCCCCGAGGTACTGAAGCTCATTGGAGGTATCGACGAGTTCAAAGGCGCCTGGCGGGCCATCGGGCGCTTGGCGCCCGAGCGCCTGTCCGCCCTGCGGCATGTGGCCACCATCGAGAGCATCGGGTCTTCGACGCGCATAGAAGGCTCGAAGCTGACCGATCGCGAGGTCGAGCGTCTGCTCGCCAATCTCCACATCAGGAACTTCGCCAATCGCGACGAACAGGAAGTCGTCGGTTACGCCGAAACGATGGAGACCGTCTTTGCCCACGCGCACGACATCCCTCTCACGGAGAACCACATCCGACAGTTGCACCGGGATCTGCTGCGACATGCGCTCAAGGACGAGCGGCATCGCGGTGAGTACAAGACGCTCCGGAACGACGTCGTCGCCTTCGATGGCGAAGGCGGCCAGGTCGGCGTCGTCTTCGAAACCGCCTCGCCCTTCGATACGCCACGCCTGATGGCGGACCTGGTGGCATGGACAAATCGGACGCTGCACGAAAGATCTCATCACTCGCTCGTCTCGATCGCGATCTTCATCGTCACCTTCCTCGCCATCCATCCGTTTCAGGATGGCAACGGACGGCTCTCGCGCATTCTGACAACGCTTCTCCTGCTGCGAAGTGGCTACGCCTATGTTCCCTACGCGTCGTTGGAAAGCGTTGTGGAGAACACCAAGGATCAGTACTACCTGGCGCTCAGGAAGACGCAGCAGACCATCAAGAATGACCGTCCCGACTGGGAGCCGTGGCTGCAATACTTTCTGGGCGCATTGTTCGAGCAGAAGTCGCGACTGGAAAAGAAGCTGGAACAGGAACGTCTCCTGCTCGGCGATCTGCCGGAACTCTCGGTCCGGATTCTCGCCCTCTGCAAGGAGCGAGGGCGGGCAACGGTGAGCGATATCGAGAAGGTCACCGGCGCAAACCGCAGCACGATCAAGGACCATCTTGCAGCCCTGACCAAGGCCGGCCATCTCACACGTCGCGGAGCCGGTCGGGGTTCCTGGTACAGCCTGAGCTAAACCCCAAGGACCATCACTCACACTCGACCGGGGCGGGTCCTCACGCCACAGGTGGTGCGCATACCTATTTCTAGGTTATTACGCCACACCGTATCTAGGTTCTTGTGTCAAACAAAATCCCGGCTTTTGAGCTGCGGCTCGCGGCCTTGCCAAGCTATTCAGCAAGCAACCGCAACGCGGCGCGATGCACGAGCGGCAACAGGCCACAGCATCCAAAGATCAGCAGCGCGCCCCAGAACGGAAAATGCGGCGCGCTACCCGAGAACTCAAGGACGACGGCGGAGACGATCCCTAACACCGCTATCGTCGTGAATCCAATCCGAACGATCGGCTCGCATATCAACAGCAACCAGTAGATCGGGAGACGTATCAGCATCCAGATCAACGCCCCGATGACGCCCAGCGCAGATAGCTGTCGTTTGCCGTTCATGCTTCTTGCTCATGGGCCGGGTTCGGCTTCTGCAGACCCAGCTTTTCAAGATAGTTCGCCCATGCCTGCATCATCTCGGCGCGCGGCTTCAAATAGAGGGCGTAGTTGTAAGCCGCGCTGGTGTCGTCGCGCTCCTCATGCGCCAACTGAAGCTCGATGTGCTCGTGCGCGAAGCCCTGTTCGTGAAGAATCGTGGAGGCTACGCCTCGGAATCCGTGCCCGGTCATCCGGCTCCGGTATCCCATCCGGTACAGCGCGAACAGCAGCGTGTTGTTGCTCATCGGCTTGTGCGGAATTACGTCACCCGGAAACACCAATTCGCGGCTGAAGGAGATCTCCTTCAGCCTCTCCAGGACCTCGATCGCCTGCGTGCTTAGCGCGACGACGTGAGGCGTCTTCATCTTCATTCGTTCTGCCGGAATGTCCCAACGCGCGTCTTCAAAGTTGAATTCCGGCCAGCGGGCACCAATCAGCTCCGAGGTACGGACGAACGTCAGCGCCATGAGTTTCAGCGCCAACACCGTGTGCTCACTGCCGGCATACGCGTTGATTGCCTGCAGGAGTGCCGGAAGTTCCTTCGCAGTGACCCGCGGGTGATTGCGCTTCTTGCGGGCCTTAAGGATGTCGGCGGGCCTGACGTCCGCCACGGGATTGCGCTCGGCCAAATCGTTTGCCACCGCGTAGCGCATGATCTGCGCGCAGTTCTGCAGCACCCGCTTGGCGATCTCGGCCGCACCACGCTGCTCAATCTTCTGGACCGCCTCGCGGAATGCGGACGCCGGGACTTCTGAAACAGGCTGCGTCCCTATTGAGGGGAAGATGTCGGTTTCGAGGCGCTTGAGAACATAGAAGGCGTATTGGTGATGTCGTCCCACTTTCCAGCGCTCGTACCACGCCCGAGCGACCGACTCGAAAGTCCTGACGGAGATCTGCTTCTCCGCGGCTGGATCGATACCCTCCGCCAGCAGGCGCCTCGCCTCGGCATGGCGCTCCCTGGCTTTGGCCAGCAGCACATCGGGATAGGTCCCGAGCGCTAGCGTCTTCCCCTTGCCCTGGAATCGGTAATTGAACCGCCAGTACCGGCCGCCACTCGGCATGACGTGCAGGTACAGCCCGCCCGAATCGAAAAGCTTGCGCGGGCGGTCGACGGCCTTGGCCCCGCGAATCTGAGTGTCTGTAAGCATCTGAGGGTATCTCCCGGATCAGCCGGTGCAGATACCCTCAAAAGTACCCACACCGGGTTGAGATGTTCCGAGAGCTTGAGAGACGCTATGAGACTGCAACACCCTGAGTTTCAGGGTTTTTTCAGCGTTTCTCGGTCCGCCTGAGCCGGCGTGAAATCAGAGATTGGTGGAAAGGGAGGGACTCGAACCCTCGACCCCGGCATTATGAGTGCCGTGCTCTAACCAGCTGAGCTACCTTTCCATCCGGTGCCCGCCGTGAAAACAGCGGGGGCCGCGGATTCTCCGGACGGCCCCCGGGGGTGTCAAGCCGCAGCGGCCTTACGGGCCCGCCTCGAGCGGCCGAGGCCCCGTTACCTGCCTCTAGAACCTCTTCTTCAGCGTTATCGCCCACTCGCGCGGATGCGCCGGCGAGCCGGAAACCACGCCGGCACGGTCGTACGCGTCGTAGACCGTGTTGTAGTAGTACTTGTTGAACATGTTGGTGACTTCTCCAGCCACCTCGAGGTTGTTGTCAGTGCTGCGCCAGGTCAGGCGGGCATTGGCCACTCGATGCGAGTCGATTGCGCTGCGTTCCAGGTTGTTGGTGTTGGTGAACTGCTTGTCCACGTAGGCAACGTCAACACGCGGCGTCAGCGTCTGGCCATTGCCGAGCTGCCACCGATACTGGGCACCCAGGCTCCACTTCCACGCTGGCGTATAGGGCGCCGTGCTGCCCTTGGCGATGGCGCCACCCTGGGCCAGTGCGCTGACCTTTACCACGTTGAAATCGATGTAGCTGACGGCAGCATCCACCGAGAATCCGCCACGAGCCTGGTAACTGCTCTCTACCTCCACACCCTTCACGTGTGCGGTGCCGACATTGAGTATCAGCGAACAGATCTGCGGCGCAGGGGGTGCCGGCAGGTACTGCGGCGGACAGGTCACGGCGCCGCCCTGAATGTCCTTGAAGTTGGAATAGAACACCGCGCTGTTCAGACGCAAGCTGCGATCCAGCAACTCGGTCTTGGCGCCGACCTCAAATGATGTCTGGCTCTCCGGATCGAAACCGACCGCCTGGATATCGTAGAAAGGCCGCGGATTGACACCGCCGCCCTTGAAGCCGGTGGCAGCCTGCGCGTAGGTCATGACGGCGTCGTTCCACTGGTATTGCACACCGGCGCGCCAGTCGACCTTGCTGCCGGAATAGTGGCCCACCTTGCCGTCAAGCAGCGCAATGGAATTCGCCACTACGCCGCCATCCGGAGCTCGCCGCGAGAACTCGTAGTCCTTCGACTCATCCGTGTAGCGCAGACCGCCGATCAGGGTCATCTGGTCGGTTACCGCGAAGCTCACATGCGCGAAGACCGCCTTGGCATCGGCATCGATCGGGTCGTTCTGCTGGAAAGCAGGCAGCGTGGAATAGCGCAGATCCTGATAGGACGGATACCACGAGCGCTGGTTCAGGTAGAAGCCACCCAGCGTCCACTCGATGCTGCTGCCGATCGAACCATTGAGCCGCAGTTCCTGCGTGAGGGCATGCAGCGGCTGCGTGCCGTCTCCAATCGACTGGCTGAGCGGTGAGAGGTCATTGTCGTTCTGGAAGCCGGACTGGTAGTCGCGGTAGGCCGTGATGGATTCCAGCAGCAGCGCGTCGTTGATCTTCCATTCCAGCTTGCCGGAAGCGCCCCAGCTGCGGAAGAAACTGCGGCCGGCAGTGGTGCGCGAAGGGCGGCTGCCCGATGCCACCATCGTGTAGGTGCCATAGTTGTAGTACGAGCCCGGCGGTGGCACGAAATCGCTCAGCCCATAGGTTGCGGGCGTGTGCCATGGATCCACATCGGCGCTGGGCGTGTAACCGGCCGGCCCGGCACCGAGCGGCTTGGCCGCGATGAGTACCGACGGCGTCGAGATGCGATCGTCGTCGGTGTAGTCGCCGATCAGCGTGAAGTTCACCGGACCGCCATTGTCCCAGCGCAGGATTGCGCGTATCGCGTCGTAATTGACCTCACCCTCGCGAGCCAGAACGCAGTTGGTGTTGTAGGAAAGGCTCCGCGGGAAGCCGCTGGCCGGATACAGGCAGCCGTAATCCAGACGGCTCACGTAGCCGTCCTGGTTCTTCGAAACGCCGGAGATCCGGGCAAACAGGCTATCAGTGAGCGCGAAGTCCGCGCTGCCGCGCACATCAATGCGGTGCCGTGTACCGCTTGTCACCGACAGGTTGCCGCTTGTCTCCCCATTGGGCATGCGCGAGTACAGTTTGACGGCGCCGCCGATCGAATTGCGCCCTGCCAGGGTGCCCTGCGGGCCGCGCAGGATCTCGACGCGATCCAGATCCAGCAGGTCCATGATCGAACCAGTCAGCGTCGGGAAGTAGACGTCGTCCACATAGATGCCGACACCCGGCTCGAAGGCAGGGTTGAAATCGGCCTGACCCACGCCGCGCAGGTAGATGGCCATCGACGGACCATAGGGGCCGCCCTGTGGTGACAGAGTCACGCTTGGTGCCTGTGCGGCAATCTCGTTCAGGCTGGTCTGGCTGCGCGCCTCCATCATCTCTGCATTGACTGCGGTGATGGCGATAGGGGTCTGCTGCAGGTTCTGCTCACGAAACTGGGCCGTGACGACCACCTCGGCCAGCTCCAGATCCTCCGCCGCAAAGGCTGAAACCGCGACGGACGCCAGCACTCCCACGCCCAACGCCAGGGTCACTTTGGCGGCCACGGAGCGATCAACGACACCAACTCGAAGTCTGGATCGTGACATGGAATTTCCCCTCATTGGCTTAACACGGGCCGCATTTGGCGGCGGTGAGGCCCAGACTCTAGCTGTGTGCTCCCAGTCAGCCAACCGCGGGCGCGTGGCCATAGACACATGTCTATTCGAGTCTTCGGCCACCCGGAGCAGGTCCGGGCAGGTCGACTGGACTAGACGTTGAAGCGGAAGTGCATGACATCACCCTCGCGCACGATGTACTCCTTGCCTTCGAGACGCAGCTTGCCTGCCTCCTTGGCACCTGCCTCACCTCGACAGGCCACAAAGTCTTCGTAGGCGATCACCTCGGCGCGAATGAACCCATGCTCGAAGTCGGTGTGAATCACTCCCGCCGCCTGTGGTGCGGTGGCCCCCGCCCGGATGGTCCAGGCGCGCACTTCCTTCACACCGGCGGTGAAGTAGGTGGCGAGGCCCAGCAGCTGATAGGCCGCCCGGATCACGCGGTCCAGGCCCGGCTCGGTCAGGCCCATGTCCTTCAGGAACTCCCCCTTCTCGGCGTCATCCAGCTGCGCGATTTCGGCTTCCATGGCAGCGCATACCGCAACCACCACAGCGCCTTCCTGCGTCGCGCGTGCCGTCACCGCATCCAGATACGGATTGTCCTTGAAGCCTGATTCATTGACGTTGGCCACGTACATGATCGGCTTCAACGTCAGCAGATGCAGTTCACGCAGGTCCGCAAGATTCTCCGGCGTGAGCGGCATGGAGCGCGCCGGCCGCCCCTCGTTCAGGTGTTCGCGCAGCTTCGTCAGCAGATCACGCCGCCGCACTGCGTCCTTGTCGCCGGCCTTGGCAGCCTTGGTCGCCCGGTCCACTGCCTTCTCCACACTGGCGAGGTCGGCCAGGCACAGTTCGGTATCGATGACCTCGATGTCGGCAATGGGGTCGACCTTGCCCGACACATGCACGATGTCGTCGTTCTGGAAGCAGCGCACCACGTGTGCAATGGCGTCGGTCTCGCGGATGTGCGCCAGGAACTGGTTGCCTAGACCCTCACCCTTCGATGCGCCGGCCACGAGGCCAGCGATGTCGACGAACTCCACGGCCGCAGGCAGCACCCGTTCGGGCTTCACGATGCCGGCCAATACCGCCAGGCGCGGATCCGGCACACCCACCACGCCGACATTTGGATCAATGGTGCAGAACGGATAGTTTTCCGCAGCAATCTGCGCTTTGGTCAGTGCATTGAACAGAGTCGACTTGCCCACATTCGGCAACCCGACGATGCCACATTGAATTCCCATACCCTTACGAACCTTCCTTCATTCAGCTCTCGCGCGAATGCAGCTTCTGCATGACCCGCTCGGCGCCCTGCTCCAGCATTTCACGGACAATATCCGCACCCTGTTGCACGGCCTGTTCTACTTCCTGGCGCTCAGTGGCGCGGGTCGGGCCAAGCAGCCACGGGTTCACCTGCTCGCGCACGCCCGGATGCCCGATGCCGATTCTGAGACGCCAGAATTCCGGACCGAAATGCGCGATCAGGTCTTTCAGGCCGTTATGCCCTCCGGCGCCGCCGCCCAGCTTCAGACGCAGGTCGCCTGGTTCCAGATCCAGTTCATCATGCGCGACCAGAATGGCAGTGGCCTCGATCTTGTAGAACGCCGCCACAGCCGCGCTGACGCGCCCGCTGTTGTTCATGAAGTCCAGTGGCTTGAGCAACCATCGCTCGGCACCTGCCAGCTGTACGCGCGCCAGTTCGCCCTTGAAGCGCGGCTCGAGGCGGAAGCTGCCACCATGGCGGCGCGCCAGTTCGTCCACCAGCCAGAACCCGGCGTTGTGGCGCGTGCTTTCGTATTCGCGTCCAGGATTGCCCAGACCCACGATGAGATGTATCGCGGGTCCGGGCATGTCTGGCCTGTCTGTAGCGGGCGGGCGCTGGTAACCCCTTCAGGGGCTACTTCTTGCCGCCTTCCTTCTTCGCGTCGGCCGCTGGCGCCTCGCCCGGCTTGCCGGCGTCCGCCGCCGGCGCGGCTGTGGCAGCCGCTGCTGCAGCCTCCGCAGCAACCGGCTCCGGCTCTTCGACGCGCGGGGCATGGATGGACACCACCGGCGTATTGCGACCCTGCACCAGCTCCGGAACTGTCACGCCCTCGGGCAGCTTCAGGTCCTTCACGAAGATGGTCTCATTGAGGTTCATGGCGCCCAGGTCCACCTCGATGGCCTCGGGCAGGTCCTTGGGAAGGCAGGAAATCTCCAGATCGGTCTTCAGGTGCGACACCTGGCCACCCTGCAGCTTCACGCCCGGGCTCGTCCCCGCGTTGAGGAAATGGATCGGGATATGGATGCGGATGGCCTGGTCGGCCAGCACGCGCTGCAGGTCCACATGCAGCACCAGGTTCTTGGCCGGGTGCATCTGGATGTCCTTGACGATGGCCTGGTGGTCCTGGCCGTCCAGCTGCAGCGTGATCACACTCGAATAGAACCGCTCGTTGTCGACCATGGTCAGCAGATTGCGCTGGTCCAGGGTGACGTTCTTCGGCTCGCCTTTGCCACCGTAAAGGATGGCCGGCACCTTGCCCGCGCGACGCAGGCGGCGGCTCGCACCCTTGCCCTGGTCGTTGCGCGAGTCGGCGCCAACGGTAAATGACTTCTTCATGTTGCTCTCCACAGATTGCTACAAGCGGGAGCCGCGACCAGCACCCGCCACCCACCGGAAGGCGCGACATACATCCCGCCGCCCGGTTGCAGATCGGCTTGCGCCGATTTGCATCGTCAGTCGATATACATCGAACTGACCGATTCCTCGTCGCGTATGCGGCGGATTGTTTCCGCCAGCAATTCGGCGACGCTCAACACACGAATCCGGCCACAGGCCTGCGCTGCCTTGGACAGCGGGATGGTGTCCGTCACCACCAGCTCATCAAGCGCGGAACTGCCAATGCGCTCCACGGCCTTGCCCGAAAGCACCGGGTGAGTGATGTAGGCCACCACCTTCAGGGCGCCCTGTTCCTTGAGAGCCTCGGCTGCCTGGCACAGGGTCCCGGCGGTATCGACGAGATCGTCGATCAACACGCAGCTGCGATCCTTCACGTCGCCAATGATGTTCATGACCTTCACTTCATTGGCACGCGGGCGCCGCTTGTCGATGATGGCGAGATCAACGTCATCAAGCTGCTTGGCCAGCGCGCGTGCGCGCACCACGCCGCCCACGTCCGGCGACACCACCACCATGTTCTTGTAGCGCTGCCGCCAGGCATCACCCAGCAGTACCGGCGAGCCGTAGACGTTATCGACGGGAATATCGAAGAAGCCCGTGATCTGGTCCGCGTGCAGGTCCACGGTGAGCACCCGGCTGGCGCCAGCGCGAGTGATCATATTGGCAATCAGCTTGGCCGTGATCGGCGCTCGCGCACCGCGCGGACGGCGATCCTGGCGTGCATAGCCGAAATACGGAATCACCGCGGTGATGCTGGCGGCCGACGCGCGCCGGGCCGCATCGATCATCACCAGCAGCTCCATCAACATGTCATTGGTCGGCGGGCAAGTGGACTGCAGGATGAAGACGTCGCGCCCGCGCGCATTCTCCATCAGCTCGACATTGACCTCCCCGTCACTGAAACGGCCCACGGAGGCACGGCCCAGCGGAACCATCAGGTACCGGGCAATGTCATGGGCGAGTGCCGGGTTGGCATTGCCCGTGAAAAGCGCCATTGACTGGCCGTCCACTAGCTAACCTTTTGAATTTACTGGGCAAGGGATCGGGGGGCGCGAATTATAGCGGGACACCCGGCGACGTGGGCGGCTTTTCGCCAGGCCCGGCGAGGCGAAAAAAAGGGGCGGGTGTTGCCACCCGCCCCTGGATCAGACCCACAGGCCGCGCTGGTTGCCGCGGCCCGCTCTGGCAGCAATCAGTTGACCACGCTCCTGGTCACCTGGATCTCATCTTCGATCGGGATGCCATTCAGGGTGTTCTGGACGGTCATCGTGTCTGGATTGCCAGCAGTCACCTCGAATTCAACCGGCGAGCTCGGACGCCCATCGTCCGGCCTGGTCAGGCCCGGGAACCGCGCGTGATAGTTCGGAGGACGGCGCGGTGTAGTCGGGCCGAGCCCAGTCGGAGGTATTGGGCCCACGAACGCCTGGATGATCTGCGGCACCGTGCTGTTGGCCGGCAGCGCACTGGGCAGATCGTAGGTCTTCGCATACCCGGAAACCTGCCGATAATTCAGCAGACCCGGCTGACAGGTGGGTACGGAGGAGAAGATCGTGCCCGAGGTAGCACTATCCGAGTGCAGTGAGTACCGGCCGGCCGAAAACGTCGAATCCTCGAGCGGCAGGATGCAGGTATCCTGCAGGTTGCCATACCCGTTGACGCCCATATGGAAGACGTACGTGTAGGTCTTGTCGTACACAAAGACCCGCTGGTGGTCCGCCGTGACCCATGCACCGCCCATCTCGCCCGGGTTCGATACCGGCTCCGTCATGCTCCAGTGGCGGGTGGATGACGGATTACCGCCCGTGAAATCCATATTGAGCGTACCCAGGGCGCCATTGGCGCCCTTCACAACATTGGTAGCCGTGATGAGCCCCCTGGTCAGGACACTTCCAAAGGGCGGCGTCTTGAACAGCGTCGTCGTGGCATAGCCGGGCATCCCGTTGAGGCCGCGTCCATTCGGGTTGATGTTGGTCGCCGTGAGGACATTGAATGCAATTGTTCCTGCTGCGCTGTTGTAAGTGTAGAACCCGTTTGCCACACCCGATGAGGCAGAGTAGTTGCCGCGAACAATGCCAGCTGTACCCGTGGTGAAAGTGGCGTTAGGCGAGGCGGACGTGGCACTGGCGCTATCCATGCCAATGCCGTACAGGAACGTGCCATCGTCGAAGAAGGTCAGGAACTCGCGCGGACGCCCGTAAATATTGCCGTTCGCCTGCGTCCCCGTCTTGGCATCCATCTGATAGGTACCGGTCAGGATGTTCGGCGCGACAGGAACCGACTTGCAGCGCACCTGGCGATTGGCAAAGGCCCACCAGTCAAGAACAGCCGGATCAAGAAGGGCCACGGCCGAACTGGTGGGTGCAGTGATGTTGGTACCGACGCCCTGCGTCGCCGACTGCGTATCGGCCACCACGACGCTCTGCCCGGCGGCGATGCAATGCATACCGGGAGGCTGCTGCGTAACCACAATCTCATAGAGTGAATTGGCATTGCCCTTGAGAGGAGTGCCGAAGCTCAGCGTGGTGTTCGCGTAATTGAATGGGCTTGAAAAGGTCTGGCCGGTGTAGTTCGCAACGCTCAGGGTCTGCTCATCCACCCCTGTGTAGTGGTTACGCAGCGCCAACGACAGGCCACCCGTAGCTGCTGTCGACGCAGTCGCATCTTCATTTACGACTGAAACCGTTGCAGTGAACGCGCAGGCCGCGACCGTCACGGCAAGTGGCCCCTGCGGAACGACGGCTCCCCCGGAAGAATCCAGATTGGTGCCACCCGATGTAAACGCTGTGAGCGGGCTTGCGACGGAGATTGGCGTGAAGTTGCAGTAGTTGGGAATCGTCTCGCCGCCAGCGGTGTCCTGATAGGTCGCCTTGACACGGTACTGGAACAGCGGCAGGTTCGACCCGCTGTTGAACAGAACTGACGGGAACGTAACGCTGGCAATGCCGGTAGCGTCCTGCACTTGCGTGCCGTCCTCAGTCGCCACCGTGATCTTCATGTTCGGCAGCGTCTGGAACTGGGCGGGAATGTTGACAGTCAGGTCGTAGCGGGGAAAGTTGACTGTGTCGTTCACGCAAGTCACAACCGGAGCGGGGGCGCCCGACCCAACGGTCCCGGAGGCATTGGCTACCGTGCAGATCTTGCCGTAAGGCTGAGACTCCACGTTGATGTTGTAGGCCGTGCCCTCGTCAAAGGAACCAAAGCTGAATGTCTGGCTGGTCTCTCCTTCGATTCCCAGGAACTTGCAGGGAGCCGGCAACCTGTTGGTGGGATTTCCCGGATCCGGAATCTGGCAGTCCTGGTTCCCGGCTCCACTCCAGCTCATCACCATGGAGCGCCGGCTGCCCAAGCCCGTGATCGTGCCGCCGATCAGCCCCGTCGGCGTCGGAACTGCCGTGTAGGGCTCATCACGGACATCCTTGATGGAATCGCAACCCACCAGCAGGACCGCACAGAGGCCGGCCGCTACAAGTCGAGAAGAACTGATCTTGAAATTCATGAAATCCCCCCAGAAAACCCCAGTCTGCCCGCACGGGGTGGGGGGCAAGCCACCCACCCGTCATCAGGCGATTATTTAGAACCTCATCCGGACGCCGAAGCGATAGCTGCGACCCATGATGTCGTGGTACTGCGAGCTGGCGCCCGAGATGCCGCCACCGGTGTAGGGCGGGCTCTTGTCGAACAGATTGTTGATCGACCCGAACACCTGGAACTGCCGCATGTTCCCGACCTTCAGGTTGTAGGAACCGTTCAGCGCAAAATTGAAGTACGACTTGACACGGTTGTTGTCGATACTGCCGCCCAGCAGATTTCCGTTCTCATCCGCGTAGTACGGGCAGCCCTGGGAGGCCTGCACCGGATCACACAGAGCCAGGTCCAGAACCGACGCGCCAATGTAGCGCGCCGACAGCGTCGTGGTCAGATCCCCCATCAGATAGGACGCGGAGAAATTCCCCGTCCACTTCGGACTGGCGGCCACGCCAGGAACGTACACGCTGCTGCGGATCGCTCCCACCAGGTCAATCGGGGCGTAGCAGGTCAGGTTGAACGGGTCATACACAGCGCCGGGACTCCGATCTGCGCAGTTCTGCGCGGTGTTGCCGAACGACGAGATCACCTGAGTACCAGACGACTCCAGCGCACGCGTGCCGCGCGCCGACAATGACATCGACCCCGGTATACCTTCGAACATGCGATTCAGCGGGAAGTTGTAGCTCAGGCTGAGGTCCAGGCCACGCCGCTGGTAGGGCAGCGCGTTGACCGGCCGGGCCGAGTTGTAGCTGATGATGTCCTCAAGGTTCACCGAGCCGTCCGAGTTCTCCCCGAACGTAATGTCACGGCACGGGAAACTCTGCAGATTGGCGTCGTAATAGTCGTAGTCGATGTTGCCGTTGACGATGCTCGGATCCTGCATCGACGGATCCCGGTTGCCACTTCCCTGCCAGCAGCTATTGATGGTGGCCGTGGTGCTTGCGATGAATGGCGTGGTGATACCGTCCTTCACCCGGATGTTGTAATAGTCCAGCGAGAATCGAGCGCCCTGCGCCCAGCCACCCGGCGACAGCACCAGACCCAAGGTCATCGTGTTGCTGGTCTCGGGCTTCAGCAAAGGATTGCCCTGCCGGATCTGGCCCCAACGCTCCTGGCGAGCCTCGGTGCTGTTCGGGTCGTACTCGCGCCAGGGATTCTGGCCCGAGAACTGGTCCGGCAGACCAGGCTGCTGCAGGAACAATTCACGGAAGCCAGCCGCACGCTGGTCGGCCGAACGGGTCAGGCGGAAGCGCAACCACTCAAACGGCTCATAGACGGTCTGGAATTTCCAGTTGAACACGTTCTGCGTGGAATGGGCCCCAGTCGTGCCTGAGCCACCCTTGTTGTAGTACGAAGTGTAGCGGCCACCGAGATTCAACGAGAACAGGTTGATGCCTTCCAGGCCACTGACGATGGGCATGTTCAGCTCCACATAACCTTCCGTGGTGCGGAGTTTGCCGCCGAAACGATCGGAAAAGGCTGCTGCCAGATCCGCTCTTTCATAGTACGACGCGCTGACCGCAGTGCCCGCATTCACAGTGCGGTTCTGGCTCAACGTTGCACCGAACGCGCCAGTCAAGGGGCCGGCACCGATGCCGTCCCACAAGGTACCCGAGGTGCTGAAATCCAGGGTGGCCTGGTCGTTCCATCCGGAGGACACGCTCTCTACAAAGGCGTAGTCGATCGCCTCCTTCTGCAGCTGTGCCGGGTTGTATGCCGCACTCGCAATGCCGTCATAGGCCGGCATGTAAGTCAGGGCATCGGCGTAGACATTGCCGAACACATTGAGTGGCTTGCAATTATCCGCCAGGCCCTGCAACGCCGCCGAGTCACTCAGTGGCCGTCCCTGAGAGTCAACCACTGGTATCCCGTCACGGGTCACACGGCAAACTGGCTGCCCGTAGGTCGCCGAACCGGGACGATCGTCGATGACCGCATCCACCGCCATCGCGAGCCTGAGGTTGGTCGCGACGTTGTTCTGAGTCGAACGACTGTCGGTCTTGCCATACTGCGCGTAGGTTTCCCACCGCCAGTCGCCGCCGAAGCGACCACGTATGCCGGCCATGGCATTCCACGGCTCCTGAATCTGGTGAGTCCGTTGATCGAACTGCGGGTTCCACACCTTGCGCACCGCCGTGTAGCCGTTACAGGCGTTGTTCCCGTACAGCGTGTCCAGGCCAGTGGCGGCACCACCTCCGGTGGTCGTGGCCGCGCCGGTCATCAGGCCGCCGGTAGTCGGATCGATGATGTTGCCAAAGTTGTTGTTCACGGCGAAGGAATTACGCAGCTGAGCCTGTGCCTCGGGAGACAGGTTGTTCAGGAACGCATAGTCATCGCGCCCTCCGGTCGGGAGCACGGCCGCACCACCCGGATCGTCGAAGCTGTTGGTGAGCGTCACGCCGAGCAGCCACCAGTACAGGTTGCCATGAGCATCAGCACCGGCCGCCGGGTTGGTGGAATTGAACGTGATCAATCTCCAGATTGGCGTTCCATTGGTGAAGTTGAAGTAGGTAGAGGGGGGGGCGTTATTCTGATCAGCGTGATATAGATTCGCGGGCGAGTTCGGATCGGCCAGTTGTGCATCCGACACAATCACAAAATAGGGCGCACCACCGCCACCAGGGGCATTGAAAGCTCCGCCACTCCAGCCCAGCCAAGCGCGGAAGCTGGCGACATTCCATGTGTTGTTACGCGGGTAGGTGGCATTGCTGATTACTTGGCCGCTGGGGTAGTCGTAAAGCGTGGAACCGGCAGGGGCGCCATACCAGATCGTTGCACCCGCAGCCAGAGTGGCACCCGGCACCCGCGGCTGGCCCTGCGTGTTGAAGCGCACGCAATAGTTGCCCGTGGTGTAGGCGTTCACGTTGATCGCGTCCGTCTTGGCGTAACGGGCCTGCACGTAGGCCGTGGTGCGCGACGAAATGTCGTACTCGAAATTCGAGAATACGGACTTGCGCTCGTTGGATGGCTGCATGACCGTGTTCCAGGTCGCAAGCGGACCGTCCCCGTTCATCGCGTTGTTGCCTGTGCCACCACGGAAGCCCAGTGGGTATTCCTCCAGATCGGTGCCCGCGTCATTGAACCGGTAGTTCGAGGTTACGTTGGCGTTGTTGAAATAGAGCGTGCCCGTGGGTGCGAACTGGCTGCGGCGCACATTGGCCATTTCAAACTGGGCCGGATAACCCGCGTAGCCAGGCAGCGGCGTGAACGGGTCGTCATTGGCCTGGTTGAAACCAGTGTAATTGGTCAGCTGGTAGCGCGATTCGGCGCACCAGTCACGCGCGGCGGCGCAGTTGCGGATGGCATGTGTGTCCTGCCATTCGACGCTGAGCAGGAGGTGGCCCTTGCCGTCGAACAGGGGCATGCCCCCTGACAGCGAAACGTGCGGGCTGCCGCCGTCGCCCCTCTCGTTGACGCCGTAATCCATGTCCAGGTTGATACCGGTGAGCCGGCGATTGAGAACCAGGTTCACCACGCCCGCCATGGCGCCCGAGCCGTAGGTCGCCGACGCGCCGCCGGTAACCACGTCCATACGCTCCAGCAGGTTGGACGGAATGATGTTCATGTCGACGACGTCCGCCTGGTTGGACGTGGAGTTCACGCGTCGGCCGTCAATGAGGGTCAGGGTGCGCGTGCCGAACCCGGGGTCGAGGCCTCGCAGGTTGGCAATGGTGTTGCCAATAAAGAACGAACCGCGGTTGATGCCATCCATGCCGCCGCCACCAAAGCCGGACTGGTCGTCGCCAGTCATGGTGGGCATGTAGGTCGAAATATTCTGTGGCACCAGGGTCGTGAGTGCGTCCGCCACATTCACGATGCCCAGTCTTGCCATTTCCTCGGCCGTAATGGACTCAACCGGGTTGGCCGAGGTGACGTTCGGCAGCTGGATTCGCGAGCCGGTAACCTGTACTTCACTCAATTCCAGCTCGTCGTCGGCGTCGTCTGCCGCAGCATCAGCAGCAAGTACCGCAGACGACCACAACATGATTGCGGCCCCGCCCAGCGCAGCGGCCACCGACGCGCGCACAAATGACGCGCATGCAGCGTTTTTGAACACTTTAAGCCCCCCCCAAAGAGTTTTGTTCGACCTCACTGCCCTCAAGAACGGCTCGTTGCCAACTGACGACAGTTACAGCGAAGCGAGTATTGGCTTCGAGTCTGCAGGCACGCAAGAGTCTATTGGGGGTGATAACCAGAAGACTATGTCAAAAAAGAAATTACTCAGCCCTGCTCTGCTCGCCTGCGCCACAGTCACATCTGGCTGCCAGCTCCTGACTTATTGGCTGCGCAAACGCCTAATTCTGCGCGCTGCCCCTGGTTGGGGTGGGAGGATTCGAACCTCCGAATGACGGGATCAAAACCCGTTGCCTTACCACTTGGCGACACCCCAGTGCTTCAGGAATCAATACCCCGCACGACGTAAGTGCGCCACTGGCCAGGCAGGCCAGCGGCCACTGTCTCGGCCATGACGCGCGTGTCGAAAACAGTAAACACACAGCCACCCGTACCGGTCAATCGCGGACCGAAGGGTGCCAGCACCGTGAATACCTGCTCTATCTGCGGATAGCGTGTGCGCACCAGCGGTTCGAAGTCATTGCGGCCGCCGTCCTCAGGCAGCGCGCGAATGGTGAGGGGCGGCGTGTTGCGCGTCAATTCCGGCGCGGCAAACAGCTCGCGGGTGGAGACTGCCACGCCTGCGTCCACGATCAGGAACCAGCGCGATGGCACGCGCAGCGGCAACAACTGCTCACCGCGACCTGCGGCGAAAGCATTGCGGCCGTGCACGAACACAGGGACGTCGGAGCCGAGAGTCAGGCCCATGGCTGCAAGGCGCTCGACCGGCCAGTTCAGGCCCCACAGCCCGTTCAGCGCTACCAGCACCGTTGCCGCATCGGAACTGCCGCCGCCCAGGCCCGCTCCGGCGGGAATGTGTTTTTCTACATGAATGCTGGCTCCGAGACGGATCCCGCTCTGCTCCTGAAGCAGTCGCGCCGCGCGCACGGTCAGGTCAGTGGAGTCCGGCAGCTGCTTAAGCACGGCGTCACTGGGCGGCGGCTCGCGCACGATCCTCCCATCGTCACGTGTGTCGATTGTCAGTACATCATGCAGGTCGATGAGCTGGAACACGGTTTCCAGCTCGTGAAACCCATCGGGCCGACGACCGATAACATGCAGGAAGAGATTCAGCTTGGCCGGAGCCCGGTACTGCATTCAGTCCGCCCGGAGCTTCCAGCGATTCACGACCAGCTTCAACCGCACGTCGGAGCGGGTCGCTGTCAACTTTTGCGGAACCTGGACTTCGCCCAAGCTTGTCGCGAGAACCGTCCAGCGCTCATAGCTGATGTGCCAGCCCCATTGCGTCAACTCGGCCAGGCGCCCTGCCCCATTGGTCTGCTGATCTGTTGGGGCTTCGCCAGGCGCCACCAGTCCCAGCACCCAGTACCGCAGGGCATCGAAGGGCGGGACGAATCCGAGCTGATCGGAGAGGATCGCAGCGGCATCATCGCCCGAGTACTCCTCGCCGCGGCCGCTTGTCATGTGCAGTGATCCAGGGCTGTATCGGAGAGTCAGTCCACCCACTCCAAATAGACCAGTCAACCGGAGCAGGGATTCAGGGCCTTGCTGTCGCCACGATAACGATGGCGTGGACCCATCATGGCCGACCCGAACTCCGGCTCGCCCTTCGAACTGGTAGCCGGGCAGATCCTCCAACAGCGCTTCCTGCGCGGCTGCCGACAACGGTTCATGTGACAGACGCGTGGTTGCACAACCCGCGAGCAGCAATGCACCACAGATGGCGACCCAGACGTGACGCGTAGTGTCAGTGCGGCGACACATCCTCGCCCGTGAGCCGCTCCATGGTTTCGCGCAGGTGCGCACGCTGGGGATCCGCATTCAGGGCCTGCTGCCAGATGTAGCGCGCCTTGCCTTGCTCGCCGCTCTTCCACAGCACCTCACCGTAGTGCGCAGCGATCTCCGCATCGCCACTGTTCTGCCAGGCGCGTTCCAGAACCGGCAGAGCCTCGGCCTTCTTTCCGCGGCGGTACAACACCCAGCCCAGGCTGTCCTGAATCGCCGGATTGTCCGGCGAAACTGCCAGCGCAGTGCGGATCAACTCTTCGGCATGGCGCAGCTTGAGCTTGTGATCGGCCATGGTGAAACCCAGGGCATTCAGCAGTTCCGGATCATCGGGACGATCCTTGAGCTCCTTCTCGAATTGCGCCACGGCGTCATTCGTGCGGCCACCCATTTCCAGCACGGTTGCGCGCGTGTACTGCAGGCTCGGATAGTCTGGGTATTGCTGGTCGAGCGCATCGAGACTGGCCAGCGCGGACATCAGATCACCGGCTTCGGCCAGCAACGTGGCGCGCGAAGCACCCACATCAAGCCCGGCATCCGGACTGTCCGCCGCGTATTGATCCAGCAATGACACGGCGCTCTCGATGTCGCCATGTTTGACCAACAGCTCGGCCGCGGCGAGCCGGGCAGTCAGCCCCAACGGTCCGTCGATGAGCAGCTGGTAACTCTGCACGGCGCGGACATCATCTCCACGACGCTCTGCCAGCTGGGCAAAATACAGCACGGCAAGTGCAGAATTGCCACGCTCGGCCAGCAGTGGCTCCATCTGCTTCTGCGCACCGTCCAGATCCCCATTGCGCAGCGCCATGCCGATCAGGCGCTGCTGGGCGCCCAGGCGCGTGTCCGGATCAAGAGAGAGCTTCTCAAGCACCTCCTGTGACTCCCCGTCACGATCGGCCGCATCGAGCAGGTCAGCAAGCAGGAAATTGTCCGTGCCCGCCAGCGAATCCGGACCAAGCTCGCGTGCGCCGGCGATGGCGGAATCGTGCTGGCCCAGCACCGACTGCGCACGCAGGTCGATGCTGCGGGCCTCCATCATGTCGGCATCGATCTTGAGCGCACTTTGCGCGGCTGTGCGCGCCGCTTCCATGTTCTGCGCGGCGAACGCCAGACGTGCCTGCGCCAGCAACACTTCTGGCGCGGCGTCCTTGCCCACCAGAACATCGGTGAATACCCGATACAGCGCCGTGGCATCGGCTTCGTTGCTCAGTGACTCGGCGAACGCCAGCGGATCCTGGCTGCCAGCAGAACCGGATTCACGCCACGCGGTGAGTGCCTCGCGCGCCTTGTCCAGGTCGTAGCGCTTCAGTGCCACCAGCGCGGCAGCGAGCGCAGCCTGACCGTTCCACGGATCCAGTTCACGCCAGCGAGCCGTGGCCGCTTGTGCCGTGGCCAGCTGATTGCAGCCGATGGCAATCTGCGCAGCGCGCGAGGCGACACTCACTTCCGTGGATACCTGCGCTGCGGCTGTGTAGTTCTCGCTGGCTTTGCGGCAATCGCCGTTGCGCAGTGACATTTCGCCGGCCATCAGCAGTTCGGATTCGCCCTTGGGAGCAGGCGCAGCATCAGCCCGTCGCGGCATTTGCGCGCAAACGCCCAGCAACGCAACAAGGACCACTGGGAACGCGCGTGAGGGATAAGGCATCATCGCGTCACTATAGCCTGTGTCGCCAATGAAAGCCTCGATCCGCCAAAAACTGGAAAAGACCTCCGACCGATTCGAAGAAGTGGGCAGGCTGCTGGCAGATCCTTCGCTTGCCGGTGGTTCCGATGCGTTCCGCGAATTGTCGATGGAATATGCCCGGCTGGAGCCCATCGCGACCGGATTCCGCACCTATGCCGAACTCGAAGCACAGCAGGCGGCGGCCCGCGAACTCGCGGCCGACGCCGACCAGGCCATGCGCGAAATGGGACAGGAGGAGGAAGCACGCCTGAGCCCTGTTCTGGAGGAGCGCGAGCGGGAACTTTCCCTGCTGCTGCTGCCCACGGACCCGCGCGACGAGCGCAACATCTATCTGGAAGTGCGCGCCGGCACGGGAGGCGACGAAGCGGCCATCTTTGCCGGGGACCTGCATCGCATGTACACGCGTTATGCAGAACGGCGCGGCTGGCAGGTGGAAATCCTGAGCGAGAGCCTGGGCGAGCACGGAGGCTACAAGGAAGTCATCAGCCGGGTGGTCGGGCGCGGCGTGTTTTCCGCCTTCAAGTTTGAATCCGGAACGCACCGCGTGCAGCGCGTGCCGGAAACCGAAGCGCAGGGGCGTATCCACACTTCCGCCTGCACTGTGGCCGTGCTGCCCGAGCTGGATGAAGTCGATGACATCGAGGTCAACCCGGCCGACCTGCGCATCGACACGTTTCGCGCCTCCGGCGCCGGCGGCCAGCACGTCAACAAGACCGACTCGGCCATCCGCATCACGCATCTGCCCTCTGGTCTCGTCGTGGAATGCCAGGACGAGCGCTCCCAGCACAAGAACCGCTCGCGTGCGATGGCGCTGCTGAAAGCGCGGCTGCTGGCCGCTGAACAGGAGAAACAGCAGAACGTACAGGCCGCCGCGCGCAAGCTGCAGGTCGGCAGCGGCGATCGCTCCGAGCGCATCCGCACCTACAACTTTCCGCAGGGCCGGGTGACCGACCACCGGATCAACCTGACGCTGTACAAGCTGGCTGATGTCATGAATGGCCAGCTGGACGAACTGCTGGCCGCACTGCAGACAGAGTTCCAGGCAGAGGAACTTGCCGCCGCAACCGGCGAGTGACTCAGCTGGCGGGCGTGGTCACGGCGCGATAGGCCGCGACACTCACGGCACCGACGTACACCACCGGCACGGCCACGATGCAGGCCATCAGCCAGCGCGACAGGGACAGCCCGGCATGGGCCGGACGATCACCTTGCCCGGCCAGGTACATCACTACCGCCAGCAGGATGCCCACCAGCAGCGTGAACACGATGACCACGGCCAGCACGGCAGCCAGCAGGCTGGCCACCGCCAGGAACCGCCCACGCACCAGCGCCATGCTCCGGCGGATGGCGGCCAGCGGCTGCAGCTTTTCTTCGATCAGCGCCACCCATGCAAAGAAGAACAGCACCAGCAATCCCAACCCGGGCAACAGCAGCAACAGCCCCGGCACGACGGTGACGACCAGCAGCAGATACAGCCCGAACGTGGGCAGCAGACCGGCCAGGCTGTCGCGCAGGGACTGCAGCACGCCACAGCGCTGTCCCTTCGACCACCCCAGCTGCTGGCGCAGGATGCCCGCGTAGCACAGCAGCATCAGCACCGTGCTGGCGAGGAACAACCCCAGCCCCTGGGCCGTTGCCAGCAGGTGCCACAGGTCCAGGCCCTGCTGATGGGCCTCGGCACGGGGCACATCGCTGGCCGCGGCTCCCAGTACGGCAAGCGGCAGGCATCCGGGCAGCGAGACCTGAAATAATGGCCACGACGCGGCCAGTACGTCGCGCGTGGCGAGGCGTGCCGCGCGCGGTGCTCTCGAATCAGGAGCAGCGGGTCCTGTGGTAGACAAGGGAATGAACAATCCTGCAGCCGTGGAAGGCGGCGGCAATGTAACAGAGCGCCAGCGGGTCGACGCGCTGCTGAGCGCTGCCCAGGCGCAGGGCATCGCGCGCCTCGATGCGGAAATCCTGCTGGCTGCGCTGGCACGTACCACGCGGGCACACCTGGTTGCGTATCCCGAGAAACAGATCGATCTGGTCACCGCGGCCATGTTCCAGGCCGGACTGGACCGGCTGCATTCCGGCGAACCACTGGCCTATGTCACCGGGCTGCGTGAATTCTGGTCGTTGCCGCTGGTGGTCGCGCCGGCGGTGCTGGTGCCGCGACCAGAAACCGAGCTGGTGGTGGAGCTGGCCCTGGCGCGCCTTGCCGACGCCAGACAACGCGTGGCGGATCTGGGCACGGGTTCCGGTGCCATTGCGCTGGCGCTTGCCACGGAGCGGCCAGCCTGGTGGATCGTGGCCACCGACACTTCCGCGGATGCGCTGCAGATCGCGCAGATCAATCGCGACCGGCTGAAGCTGGGCAATGTCGAGCTGCGGCAGGGCCGCTGGTGCGATGCGCTGGGCGCGGAGCCCTACGATGCCGTCGTCAGCAACCCCCCCTATGTGGCACCTGGCGACCCTGCCCTCACGGCGCTGCGCCACGAACCCGTGGCGGCCCTGGTGGCGCCCGACGATGGCTATGCGGACCTGCTGGCCATCGCAGCCGGAGCACGCTCGCGGCTGAAGCACGGGGGCCTGCTGCTGCTGGAGCATGGCGCCACGCAGCGCGAGCGGCTGTCCCATGAACTGGCTGCCCTCGGGTACTCGGGCATCGAGTGCCACCATGACCTGGCCGGACGCGATCGCGTCACCGCCGCGATCTGGCCCTGAGTTGCAACTCGCTGTACTGTTCGCACCCCGCGATCCGCACTGAAGGAAGAGACATGGTCCGATTCGAAACCTCGCTGGGCGAGTTCACGCTGGAGCTGGATGCCGACAAGGCGCCGGTCTCGGTCGAGAATTTTCTCGCCTATGTGGACGAAGGCTTCTTCGACGGATTGATCTTTCACCGCGTGATTCCGGGTTTCATGATCCAGGGCGGCGGTTTCACGCCTGACATGGAGCAGAGGAAGAACAAGGCGCCCATCAAGAACGAGGCACAGAACGGCCTCACCAACAAGCGCGGCACGATCGCAATGGCGCGCACCAGCGTGGTGAATTCGGCCACCTCGCAGTTCTTCATCAACCTCAAGGACAACGACTTCCTGGACCACAGCGGGCCGGCCAACTTCGGTTACGCCGTGTTCGGGCAGGTGGTCGAGGGACTGGACACCATCGATCGCATTGCCAAGCAGAGTACCGGCCGCAAGCATGGTCATGACGACGTGCCCGTCACCGACGTCGTGATCCTTTCGGCCAGGCGCGTGGAAGACAAGGCGTAGCACACGCGCATGGCAGGCAGGCGCAGCGGATGGCGGCGTCTGTTGCGCTACGCGGCAATCGCTGCCCTGGGCGCCCTGCTGCTGTCGATGCTGCAGGTACTGCTGTTGCGCTGGGTCGACCCATGGACCAGCGCCTTCATGGTCAACGCGCGGGTCGACTCCTGGTTCGACGGCGACCCCAGGCCGCTCCACCTGCGGCAGCAGTGGCGCGACTACGAACACATTTCGCCGCAGCTGGCACTGGCCGTGGTCGCCTCCGAAGACCAGCGCCTGCTCGAACACCATGGCTTCGATTTCAACCAGATCCAGAAGGCGCTGGACGAAGCCGATCGCGGCGGACGCGCGCGCGGTGCCAGTACCATTTCACAGCAGGTCGCCAAGAACCTGTTCCTGTGGAGCGGCCACAGCTGGATCCGCAAGGGCCTGGAAGCCTGGTACACGGTGCTGATCGAAGCGCTGTGGTCCAAGCGGCGCATCCTCGAGGTCTATCTGAACATCGCCCAGTTCGGACGCGGTGTGTATGGCGCCGAAGCCGCCGCGCAAACTTTTTTCGGCAAGCCCGCCGCGCGCCTGACCCGCGCGGAAAGCGCACGACTGGCAGCCGTATTGCCCAATCCGGAAAAGCGGCACGTCGACGCGCCAGGCAGCTACGTGCTGCAGCGGCAACAGGAGATCGAACAGCAGATGGCGGCGCTGGGCGGCACGCCGTACCTGGCCCCGCTCAGATAGGCCCGTTTCAGGGACGCGGCGACCAGCCGATCGACAGCGACACCATCCGCGGCCGCACAGGCGTGTGCTGGTCAGTGCTGTCGACCGAAAAGGGATTGCCGTACGAATAGGTGTCGGCGCGCGAGTCCAGCAGATTGGTCACGCGCAGCGCCACATCCATACCCCGGCGCGCCAGGTCCAGGCCCGCGGCCATCGTGGCAAAACCGCTGGTGCGCCGGTCCAGCGCCTGTTCGAAGCTCAAGCGCGTCGAGCCGAACAGGTCGACGCTGGTTCGCAGCGTTCCCTGCCATCCACCGATTGCAAACGTGCGCGCGACAGCGCCGTGCAATCGCACGTCCGGAACCACCGGCAGCCGCGGGTCACGCCCCACTGCCACCAGCGCGTCATACAGTCGCGCACGCTGCAGCGTGCCGCCGCCTTCGAGCGTCCAATGCCTGGCCAGCAGCCATTGCAGGTTGACCTCCACGCCCAAATTGCTGCCATTCCCGGCGTTGCGCGTACCCACCAGCCCATTGGGCAGCAGGTAGTCCGACTGGATGTGCTGCCAGATGGTGGCGAAGGCGACCGCCTGCAGGGCCAATGCACTGCCGGGTCGCTGCATGCGAACGCCCAGGTCCAGGTTCGAGAGCTTGTCGGCGCGGAAGCGCAGATCCTCTCCAGTGCTGGCCGGGTTCAGGCCGCCGGCGCGGATCGCGTGCGCGTAGCGCAGGTAATAGAAGCGCGCTTCGTCAGCCGAGCTCCGGTCGAGCGAAAAGCTGGGCGTGAGCGAGGTCTGCACGGAATTCCTGAGAACATCCTCGTCGACTTCCTCGCCTGTGCGGGCATTGCGGATGCTGTTGCGGAACAGGCGCAGCCCGGGCGTCGCGCGCCAGCGGTCGGCGAACGGAATCGACAGCTCGCCGAACAACGCAATCTCTTCCACGCTCTCCGAAAGCGACGGCACCTCGCGAGTCGCGGCAGCCTCGGACTGCAGCGTGCCGGTGGATTTGCTGGTGGAGGCAAGCCGCGAAGCGCCGGCCAGCCAGTCGATGCGCCCCTCACCGCTGCTCCAGATGCGCAGCTCCTGGTTCTGGATGCGGTACTGGCGATCGTCACGGAATTGCAGCGGCGCGGTCTCGCCCCAATCCGCAGCGGCCGCGCTGGCATCGAGCCTGGCATTGGCCTCGTGCCGCACGCCGCTCACGGTGACCAGCGCGTCATGGCCGAACATCTGTCCGCGCGCGGTCGCGGCGGCAAGATAGAAATCGTTGTCGCGTGGCTCGGGCATGACCCCCGAGCGTTGCAGCGATTCGCCGCGGGTCAGCAGGTACTGCGAGTCATCCGTGCTCATCAGCTGGGCAATGCCCTGCACATCCAGCGACCAGTTCCCGGGCAGCCCCGCACCCAGTCCCAGCCGGGCACCGCGGATGCGCGTTTCGTTGGCATCACTGCGACCATCGGTGTTGTCGATCCAGCCGGGTTCGGTCTGGGCATAGAACACGCCGCGCAATGCCAGGCGTCCGGGCACCGGCGCCACGTTCCACATCATGTCGCCACCGGCCCCGAGCTCGCCCTGCGCAACGCTGGAGGAATGCACGGCGCCGTGAAAATCGTTGCGCCACAGGTCCGGTCGCCGCGGCACGATGTGATACACGCCGCCCAGCGAGCCGGTGCCGTACAGCGGACCCTGCGGTCCCTTGAGCACTTCGATCCGCTCGATATCCAGCAACCTGAGGTCGGGATCCGGCCCATCGAAGGTGGCGCGCGTTTCGTCGAACTGCAGGCTGACCGTGGCCTGGCTCGGCCCGAGGAACGCACTGTCGGCGACGCCGCGGATGAACTGCCGGTCGCGGCCGGGCCCGATGTTGGTGCTGCTGGTGGTGACGTCCAGAAGCGCTGCCGTCGCAGATCCATCCGGCGGCACCGCGTCGGCCAGCGCGTCGCCGCTGAACACCTGGATGGAATTGGGCACCGTGCGCAGATCCTGCCCGCGCTTCACGCCGGTCACGATGACTTCGTCGAGCTCTGTCACGCGGGTAGACCTTGCGGGTGCGGTGCTGGCGGCCTCGGGGGCCCGCTGCAACCGGAATGCGTTGCCACCGAGCTGCCTGGCTTCAAGGCCAGTGCCCTCCAGCATGATGATCAGTGCCTGCGGTGCCGTGTAGGTGCCGACCACCGC
>Ga0164241_10001624_pt1 | contig 26917 bp, 25 predicted proteins | sample OricomyardsoilBY_FD_108780 | JGI IMG/M metagenome (GOLD analysis project Ga0164241, IMG submission 108780) | Backyard soil microbial communities from Emeryville, California, USA - Original compost - Back yard soil (BY) | ecosystem: Environmental > Terrestrial > Soil > Unclassified | place: USA... | reverse complement strand
GGGGCAAAGTCGGCCGTTGGGGTCCCCGCTAGTCGCAGGACTTTTTCATCTGCTTCGCGCTCTGCTTGTAGGTGTCGAGCGCTTGGCGACAGCCCTCGGCCGGCATCATGCCGCTATCGAAGTTGTCGCAGGCGCTGGATGCGCTGCCCGAGATCACCTTGCAGCACGCGGCGGCTTGCTTGCAGACGCCGCCCTTTGCCTTCTTCTTCGTGTGCGTGGTGCCGCTCTCGTCGCTCTCGCTCTCGCTCTCCGACGACGACGAACCGAAGTAGCGGCCCCAGTCGACGAAGAAGTAGCCCATGACGATCGCGATCGGGACGGTCGTGAGGAGCATCATGAAGATGATGCGCGGCATCGCGCTCTTGTATTGGGGCGTCATGACGCCGATACCCATCGGCTGCTGAGCGCCAGCCATCCCCATGGGCTGACCGGCCATTCCCATCGGTCCGCCAGCCATCCCCATCGGAGGCGGAGAGCCGTAGCCAGCAGGCTGACCCCACGGTCCTTGAGGCATGGGCGCCGAGCCCGCCGGCAGGACGCTCGCGAGGGCCATGCGCTGCGGGTTCGCGCGATCGATGCGAAGCTCGATCATCGCGCCGGGCTGCACGCTCGGGATCTGGAGCTCGCTGATGAGCTGCTCGAACGTCGCGGTGTATGGCGCGCCCATCTGCGGCTGCACTTCGACCGTGAGGACGAGCTTGAGGTGACGGTGCCCCATCACTGCGACGGAGCCGCCCGTCGTCCCGAGCTGAAGAATGCGTCCGCGCGCCGGCATGCCGGTCTGCAGAAGCTGCGTCGTCTGCTGCTGGCCACGCATCAGGCCGCCGAGCACGAGCGCGATGATCGCGATCGGCAGGAGCGTGCTGATGAGAATGATCCCGATCCCCATCCCGCGAACGTATCTCAGGTCGAGGATACGGCGCGTACGCTGTTCCGACCCTCCTAGGGCACCGCGACCTGGAGCTCTTTCGCGGCGACGGCCTGGATGGCTGCACCGACGTCTTCGAGCCACGGACGTTCGACGTCGATTTCGAACGCGAGCGAGGGAGCGCCACCGCCGGCGCCACCGAAGCTCACGAACGCGGGCGCGTGTCCTTGGTGCGGCAGCTTCTTCATGAGCTCGGCGAGCTCGCGCAGGTCGCGATCGTGCTCGTCGAGCTTCGCGAACGTGTCGGCGTACTTCCCGATGCTGAAGAAGCCGCCGCCCTGCATCGGGAGCTTCAGCCGCGCGAGATCGGTACGCGCCGCCAGGGTGTCGTCGGCCTTGGCCCCCTTCACTGCCACGGTGAGCTTCTGCTTCAGGAGATCCGGATCGACGGAGTACCCGAAGAGATAGCGCCCCGCTTCGTCCGGAACCACCGCGAGACGCAGCGTGACAGAGCCCTTCTGCTCGCCGGTCTTCGGGTGCTCGGGCCGCTGGTCCCAATCCTTCACCGGGTGAATCAACGACCACGTGTCCTTCGAGGTGAAGTGGACCTCGATGTCGATCGTCGCCGTGCCCTTCGGCCAGCCCGGCGCGTTCTCCGTGAGCTTCACCTTCGGGATCTCGCTGTCGAGCTCGGTACGCTTCTTTTGGTAGTACTGGCGCATGTCCGGGCTCGCGCTCTTCAGGTCGCGGTCCGCGTCCTCTTTGATGAGGCGGACGCCGCGGCCGTAGACGTCGACGCCGCGCTTCCAGAACGCGATCATCTGCGCCGCGTCTCCTTGGGCACCAAACACCGCCCAACCGGCGATGCCGCGGGCCCAGTTCTTCGTCTCGACGATCGCCTGCGCGGGCGTCATCGTCTCGGGCTTGTCCTTCGAGGCTCCGCCGGGCAGCGGCGCGAGGTCGCCCGTCGCGCTGATCCAGGCGCCGCTCGAGGTCGGCAAGGCATCCAAGAGGCCGAGGATCGCTTGCTTGTCCGCGTCCGGGATCGGCGCGAGCTGCAGCCCGAAGGCGGCGCCCTTCTTGGCGACACGCCGCACGCCCGCGAAGAGCGCGGGATCGGCGGACTGACCGAACAGCGCCGAGGTCGAGTCCTTCGGTAGACGCCAGAACGCCTCCGGTGCGGGGCCCGGGGCGCCGTTCGATCCGGTCAGCACCTGCGTTGCCCAGGACTGCTTGCCCTTGAAGAAGAGCTCGGTGCGAAAGTGTCCTTCGCCCTTGGTCGGGTCGACGACGATCTCGGCCTCGAGGTGGTCGAGCTCATCGAGGAACGTGGTCAGCTCGCGAGCCGACATGCTCGGCAAGTCGAGCAGCTCTTGATCTCGGATCCCGGCGCGCTCGATCTCGCCGCGAGCGTCGCCGACGAGCTCGTCGAGCGCCGAGCGGACCTTCGGCATCAGGCGCTCTTGGAACGCGGCGGCATCCACGCGCACCCACGCGTCGGCGTTCGGGCGCGGCTCTTTCGGCAGGGTTCGCAAGAGCCACGGACCGAGCTCGCGGAACGCGGCTTGTCCGTCGCCGCATGCGAGGCGTGCCGGTGCGGACGGCGAGGCGTCGAGCTCACATTCGAGGTCGCCGTGCTCTTCTCGAATGCGGAACGTCCCGGGGCCGATCTGTCGGACCTCGTCGCCCTCTTTCTTGATGATGTCGATGAGCCCTTGCGCGTCACTCGTCAGCGGCACGCTGAAGCCGAAGAAGAACTTCGGATCGTCGACCGTCGTGGTCGACGGATCGAGCGCCAGCGCCACGTCCATGGACTGCGTGAAATCGACGAACTTCGTCGCGCCCTCGCTCGAGTCGGCGAGCAGCGTCTCGATCGACTTCGGGAGCTTCACGAACTTCTCGACGGTGGCGATGCTCTGCTTCGGGTTGGGCAGGCGCGCCAAGAGGAGCAACGTCCGGGGCATGGGCGCGTTCGGCTGCGTCGCGTCACCCGCGACGACCCCGCCCCCGTCTGTCCCGACAGCGACCGTAGGCTGAGTGGGTTGATCGGCTTGGGGCGTCGCGCCAGAGCATGCCGTGAGCGCGACGAGACCCACCAACGCGAGGGAGCGAGAACGCATGGTCGGCCACGGTACGGCAAAACCATTCATCCGCGGAAGGCTCCTCTTGCCTCTTTCGATGGCGGCTCCTATCGATGGCAAGAACCATCCGAGAACGTGCGCTCGCTTCTCGCCCGGGCTCGCGTCAGACTCTCGAGACCAAGCTTTTACCCATGGCCCCTCCCGTCCCCACCCAGTGCAAATGCGGCCACGACAAGCACCACCCGATGGTGTCCCCGGCCGGTGAGTACACGACCATGGGTTGGGTGCTGATTTTGATCGGCATCTCCGCGGAGCCGAAGGCGATCCGGTACGTGTGCCGGCGGTGCGACCGCGTGATCGATCGGACTACCGACAAGAAGGTCATCGCGGACACCCAGCTCTGGGGGTAACGTCGCCGTGCCATGAGCGACGCTCTCCTCGAGGCGAACTTCGACGGGATCGTCGGACCTACGCACAACTTCGCGGGGCTATCCCACGGCAACGTCGCGAGCGCGGCCAACGAATCGCGCTCGGCGAGCCCGCGGGGCGCGGCGCTCGAAGGCCTCGCGAAGATGAGGGCCGTCCGTGATTTGGGCGTGGCGCAGGCCGTCTTGCCACCCCACCAGCGACCGAGCCTGCGCGCTCTCCACCGCCTCGGCTTCTTCGGCTCGCCGGAAGAGGCCCTCGCGGCCGCGCAAGCCAAGGATCCCCATCTCCTCCGCCTGGTCTCGAGCGCTTCGGCGATGTGGGCCGCGAACGCAGCGACTGTCGCGTCGGCGAGCGACACGACCGATGGGCGCCTGCACTTGGCGCCGGCGAACTTGCGGCAAATGTTCCACCGTGCGCTCGAGGCGCCGACGACGCTCTCGATCCTCCGCGCGATCTTCCGCGATGGCTCCCGGTTCGTCGTGCACCCGCCACTCCCGGGCGAGCAGTTCGCGGATGAGGGCGCAGCGAACCACACGCGCTTCGTGACCGAGGCCGGAGAGGGCGTGCATCTCTTCGCTTGGGGACGAAGCGCCTTTGCCCCGAGCACGGACGGGCCGACGCGCTTTCCGGCGCGACAGACGAAAGAGGCGAGCGAAGCCATCGCGCGTCTGCTTCATCTGCGCGAGGGCTCCGCGCTCTTCGTCCGCCAGAACCCCGCGGGGATCGACGCGGGCGCGTTCCACACCGACGTGGTCGCCGTCGGCCACGAGCGCTTCCTGATGGCGCACGAGCTTTCGTTCGCGGACGTGGCGACGACGAGGTCCGAGCTCGAGCGGCGGATCGGCGGGTTCCAATCCGTGTGGGCCTCGAACGAAGAGCTCCCGATCGCGGACGCGGTGGCAAGCTACGTCTTCAACTCCCAGATCGTGACGACCTCGCGCGAGCCGCACGCGATGACGCTCGTCGCGCCGATCGAGACCCGGGAAAACCCGCGGGCGCACGCGTTCGTCGAGAAGGTCCTCGCCGCCGACAACCCGGTGCGCGACGTCGTTTATCTCGATGTCCGGCAGTCGATGCGAAACGGCGGCGGCCCGGCTTGTCTGCGACAGCGCGTCCCGTTGACCCCCGAAGACCTCACGATGCTCGGCGGGCGCGTCGTCCTGGACGATGCGCTCTACGCGGACCTCGTCACGTGGGTGACCACGCACTACCGCGATCGACTCCTCCCGACCGATCTGGCGGACCCGCTCCTCTGGAGAGAGAGCATGACCGCGCTCGACGAGCTGACGAAGATCCTGCGACTCGGGTCGATTTACGACTTCCAAGAAGAGTGGTGAGGTCCGTCATCGAGACTCGCGCTTGGCGCTGGTTTCGGGCATTCTCCCGCCCGTGAAAAGGCCAGATCGCTCTTTCGCGCTCGTCCTCTCCTGGCTCGCGCTCGCCCTCGTGGGCTGCGGTTCGACGCATTACAACTACGAGTACGCCAAAGAGCTCGACCCGCGTCAGCACGAGTACGTGATCGGGCCGGCGGACATGCTCACGATCAACGTGTGGCAGAACAACGATCTGTCGACGCAGGCGCTCGTGCGCCCCGACGGCACCATCACGATGCCGCTCGTCGGCGATCTGAAGGTCGCGGGCCGCACGCCGAGCGACGTCCAGGCAGAGATCACGAAGCGGATCTCTCAGTACGTGAAGGCTGAGGCGGCGATCGTCACGGTCGCGGTCAGCGCCGTGAACAGCTATCGCTTCACGGTGACGGGGTCGGTCGCGAACCCGGGGTCGTTCCAGTCCGCCTATTACGTGTCGGTAGCCGATGCGATCGCGATGGCCGGCGGACCGACGCGCTTCGCCGATACGCAAGACATCGAGGTCGTCCGCCAGGGCACCGACGGCAAGCAGCGCCGCATCCCGATCAACTACGAGGACATCCAGACCCGGCGACGCCCTGAAGCGAACGTCATCCTCGTCGCCGGAGACACGGTGTACGTGCCCTGACTCGGACGGCCGCGTTTCGCGGCGCGGCACTCGGGTTGCTAACGTCCAAAACATGCCTGCTTTCTCGAAGCTTTCGTGGGCCGCGCTTCCCGCGCTTTGTGCCACCGTGATCAGCCTGTCCGGGTGCCCAAACCCGTCCTGTGACGGGTGCAGCGACGACGGGCCGAGCCAGCAGCCCGAAACGAGCGTCGCCTGCGTCGACGCGACGGCGCCGACGGGCACCGAGCCGGTCATCGTCTTCGGCGAGGGATCGGGCGCGAGCTTCGAAGCGCTCGCCGACGGTGCGAGCCGCCAGATCAACTATGGCGACCAGGGCGGGCAGCACTTCTTCGTGACGGTGCGTTGGTATGCGCCGCCGACCGACGGAGTGCTCCTCCTCTCGTACAAGGGCGGGACCTCGAACCACGGGAGCAACACGATCTTCAACGACCCGGGCTGCACCGGCTGGCTCGAGGCGGCGACGTACGTCCAACTGGACAACGCCGACCAAGAGACGGGGACGCTTCACGCCGCGGGCGGTCGTTGCGACGCGAACAACGGTTGCACCTACGACGAGGCGACGAACCAGTACCAGCTGACCGAGACGCTCGCCGAGGCTGACGTCGATCTCAGCTTGCAACCGTAGCGCGGCGAGCGGCCGCTACTCGACCGTGACGGTCTTCGCGAGATTCCTGGGCTGGTCGACGTCGGTGCCCTTGAAGTCGGCGACGAAGTACGAGAGCAGCTGAAGTGGGATGGTCGTGACGAACGGGCTGAGCCACGCGTCGACCTTGGGGACGTAGATCGTGTTCTTGGCGATGCCGCCGATGTCGGTGTTGCCGCGCGTCGCGACGGCGAGGACGTTCGCCTCTCGGGCCTTCGCTTCTTGGACGTTGCTCGCGATCTTGTCGTAGGACCTGTCGTCGGGCATGACGGCGACGACGGGCATGTCGGCGTCGATGAGGGCGATGGGGCCGTGCTTCATCTCGCCGGCGGCATAGCCCTCGGCGTGGATGTAGGAGATCTCCTTCAGCTTCAACGCGCCCTCGACGGCGATCGGATAGCTGACGCCGCGCCCGAGGAAGAGCGCGCTCCGTGCCTGCGCCAGCGGACGCGCGAGATCGCGGATGATGTCGTCGAGCGCGAGCACCGTCCGCATGTGGGTCGGGATCTCGACGAGAGCCTGCAGAAGCTCGCGGGCACGCGTCGCGTCGAGCGTGCCGCGCCGACGACCGAGGAAGACGGCGAGCAGCACCATGCTGGCGAGCTGCGTCGTGAAGCACTTCGTCGATGCGACACCGATCTCCGGACCCGCGTGGGTATAGAACGCGCCGTGCGAGGCGCGCGGGATCGCCGAGTCGATGACGTTCGCGATCGCGAGGGTGCGGGCGCCCTTGTCGCGTGCGACGCGCAGCGCGGCGAGCGTGTCGAGCGTCTCGCCAGATTGAGAGACCGCGACGACGAGGTCTCCGGCGCCGACGACCGGATCGCGACCCAGGAACTCGCTCGCGAGCTCCGTCGTCGAGGGCAGACCCGAGATCGCCTCGACCAGGAAGCGCCCGTAGAGCGTCGCGTGGTGGCTCGTGCCGCAAGCGATGAAGTAGACGCGGGAGATCGACTCGGCCGTCTGCGCGTCGATGCCGATCTCCGCCTCGATGACGTCGGCGCTCGCGAGATCGACGCGGCCGCGCAGGGTGTCTTCGATGGCGCGCGGCTGCTCGTGGATCTCCTTCAGCATGAAGTGCTTGAAGCCGCCCTTCTCTGCTTGCGACGCGTTCCAGGTGATGGTCCGCGGCTCGCGCGTGACCCTCTCTCCTGACAGCGTCTGCAGCTCGAGGCCGTCCTTCGTGAGGAGACCGATCTCGTTCTCTTCGAGGACGAGCATGCGCTTCGTGTAGGGAAGGATCGCGGGGATGTCGCTCGCGCAGAACATCTCGCCGTCGCCGAAACCGATGACGAGCGGAGACGCGTTCTTCGCGACGACCATGCGATCGGGCTGACGCTCGTCGATGACCGCGACCGCGTACGCCCCATGAACCAGGCCGAGAGCGCGGCGGACGGCGGTGAAGAGATCGTGGCCGGCCTTCGCTTCGCGATGGATGAGGTGCGCCACGATCTCGGTGTCGGTGTCCGACGCGAGCTTGACGCCCTCTTCTTCGAGCTTGCGACGCAGCTCGAGGTGGTTCTCGATGATGCCGTTGTGGACCAGCGCGATCGGACCCGAGACGTGCGGGTGCGCGTTGACCTCGGTCGGGCGTCCGTGCGTGGCCCAGCGCGTGTGACCGATGCCGGGAGAGCCGGTGAGAGGATGCTCCGCGAGCGCCTTCACGAGGTTGCCGAGCTTGCCGACGGCGCGGACGACTTGGATCTTCTTGCCGTCGAAGATCGCCAGGCCGGCGGAGTCGTAGCCGCGATACTCGAGGCGTCTCAGGCCATCGACGAGGAGCTCGGGACAAGACTGGCTTCCGACGTAACCGACGATGCCGCACATGGGGGCGACCCTATCACGGCGCTGCGCGGGCGGAGAGGCGGCGGCGGCCGAGCACGGCGGCCCAGACGAGCCCCCATCCAAGAAGCGCCAGCGGCACGCCGACGAGCACGAGAGTCCTCGCGCTCTCGGTCGGCCCCTGTCCCCGGCGTGTCCATTCGCGTTCGTCCTGACGTGCGTCGCGCACGCGACCGAGGGCCCGGTCGAGATCGGTCGGCGCGATCGAGGGCGCCTTCCGCGCGCCGCCGATGATCGCGTGGAGCTCGGCGCGGGCGTCGGCGAGGGGGCGCGCTCCGAGCTCGAAGCGAACCGGATCCGCCGCGGTGACCTCGTCGAGGACGGGTCCGACGACGCGGGAGACGATGGCGTTCGTCTTGTCGGCGTCGACCTGCGCGGCGAGCGCGATGAGCCCCGCGTCTTCGATGCCGCGTCGCAGCGCCTCGAGTCGCAGCGACGGGACGACGCCGTCGAACCCGAGATCGTGCTTGCCGATCGCGTGGGGCATGCGCCCCGGATAGACGAGCATCCCGTCGTAGAGGCTCGTATCGCCGTCGGCGTTGTGAAACGTCTCCGGGTTCACGAAGACGTCGGACGGGCCGGTGCCGCCGCGGTTGTGATCCTCCCAGAAGATCGACTCCCAGAAGAACCATCGCCCTACGTCGAAGGTCGCCGCGATCCATCCGTCGACGGTGAGGCTGGTCGGCGGGACGTCGAGCACCATCGCGCCTGTGAACGGCAGCATCCCGTTGTAAATCCAGACGGCCTTGCCCTGAGCCCGGGCGGCCCGGGCGGTCTCCGGATCGAAGGCTTGCGCCGGGATCATGGCGATGTCGACGTCCTGCTCCGCTGGATCGCGCTCGCAGGTGTGACCGGCCTTTACCCGCGGATGAAGGTTCTCGTCGCGGAGCCACGCGCGCCAACGCGGACCGCGCGGGCTGTCACACGACTCGTCGACGGCGTAGACGAAGAGATCGTCGACGGACTGCGGGATCATGGGCGCGAGGGCGCGCACTGCGGCGAAGGGACCGGCGCCTGGGTCTCGAAAGGTCCCGTACGCACCGAGGGCGACGATCGACGTCGGAACGCCTCTTCCTGGACCTGCGTAGTCACCGTCGAACCAGCTCCCATCGAGGGCGCCGCGCACCCGGTCGACGTCCTCGGGCCGCGTAATTTGGGTCAACGCGTCCAGATGATGCGCATGCAGCATGCGGACGAGGTCCCGCTCGGCGAGATCCGGATCGTCGAACCAGTTCTCGAGCGTGGAGCGCTCGTAGTACGTGTGCATTCGCACGGGTCGATACGGCAGCGTCGCGTCCAGGACGCGGATCGTCACGTCGATCGAGCCGACGTAGCCGTTCGGGCGGACCAGCACGACCGAGCCCGTGTACGTCCCAGCGGCCGCATCGTCTGGGATGGTGACCTCGGCGTAGTAGACGCCGCGCGGCGGCGACACGTAGGCCGGGTCGGCGTGATCGATCCTCGCGAGCTTCAGCGCTTGCTCGGGCGTGAGCAGCGCATCCGGAACCAGGCCGAGCTCGCCCTCGTCGGGAAGCATCGCCTTTTTCGTGAACCCGAGCGCATCTTCTCCGCGATCGTTTCGCGAGCGCGCCTTCACGTCGACGAAGCGTTCGACGTACACCTTCCCTAAGAGGCTCGCGCCCTGAGACTCGACGACGAGCGGCATCGGGACGACAGCGTCGGGCGGGGGCGCGTCCGAGCCACGCGGCTCGTAGACGAGCTGAAACGCCGCGGTTTCGCCGCGGAGCGCCGTCAGTCGCACCGCGCTCATGCGGCCGCGCATGTGCTCGACCCCCACGCTGAGCACGCGCGCGCCGTCAGGCACCGCATAGACCTCTGCGTGCGCGCGACCGGCAGAGGCCATCATCGCGAGGAGCGACGCGGCGACGGCGAGCTTCTTCACGGAGCGCCTGCGCCTCCGCGCGATTCGTGCTCGTGGGCCTCGTGGTCCTTTTCGGACTTGGCCGCGTCGTCGACGGCGCGCTGGCTCTCCGGCGCGACCTGCCGCAGGAAATCCGGGCTGACGGTCGGAGGCGGAACCGAAACGAACGGCGCGGCGCCGCCCGCCTCTGGCGAGCCGGGGAAGCCGAACGTCACCGTGAAGAGCCCCGCGTGTCGCGAGAGCGCCGGCAAGACGACGGCGCCGCTGTCGTCGGCGTCGGACGCGAACTGCCGCGTGTATTGGTAGCGCGCTTCGAGGCGGACGAAGCTCCGTCCTGGGACCCAGCCGAGCGCCGCGTCCGCCAACACCGCGTAGCCCGGCGGGCCGATGCCGTCGGCGGAGAGAAACGACCGCGTCGCAGTGAACGCGCCAGACGCGCCGAGATCGAAGCCTGACGCGCCGAACGGCAAGAGACCGCGAAGCGTCACCGTGTCGTTCAACGTGATCTCGTGCAGCAGCACGTTCGGCACGGCCCCGTGCGAATAGAGGAGCGCCGCCTCGCCGCGCTCGTTGCGGAACGAGACGCTCGCCTGCCCCGTCGGATGCACGACCGGCGTCGACGCTTGGACCGCGTCGTAGCCGACCACGACGCCCGCCCCCAGATCGCTCGACCAATCCTCGTTGAAGGCGTGCGTCCAGTCGCCACCGACATGGTGGATGATTTGCGCCGAGGTCGGCGTCGCGGCGGCCGCCGCAGCCGCGGCGTAGCTCGGAGTGAGCTGGGCCTCGGTACCGAACGTGCCGCCCAGCGTGTTCGTCTCGAACGCTTTCGTCAGCCCGAGCGACAGGGACGCGAGGATCGACTTCTGATCTTCGGCCTCGTCCACGATCGTCTGGTTGATCTGGGCGCCGAGCGCCTCTGAGAACGTGACGGTCTCGCTGAGCTCCGATTCGAGCCCCTGGGTGGCTCCGAGGGTGAAGAGCAGGTTGTCGCCGCCCTGGTTGCCGCCCACCGGCGTCACGGCCGAGGCGGTAGCGAGGTTGAAAGCGGCTACGTTCGTCTGCGACGCGGAGAGCCCGAGGATGAACGTCGTACGATCGCTGACGGGAGCACGCAGCCCATAGGTCAGCGAATTCTGGACGGCGTTCGCCTCCGCGTGCGTGAAGTAGAACGTGTACGCGAAGGCGTAGCCGAGGGTCTGCGTCGCGCGCGCGGACTCGATCTGAAGCTCGAACGCGGGGCTCACGGTACCGAATCCGTCCGCCTCTGGCTGGGGCGACGCGTCGTCGACAGGCGTCGGCGTGTTCGCGACGTTGTCGGTCACGCCGACGGTCGCGGCGCCCGTCACCTGCCAATCGACGGCCGCGTCGGCGCGAGCGTTCGACGCGAACGCGCACACCGTGAGGGCACTGCAAAACGCGAAGACCGGCTTTCGCACCAACGTCCTGTCCAGGATGAAGAGGGTGAGCTCGGGCTGACGCCCGGGCATTCACGTGGGTTCGGTAGCACGATTCCTCGCGGGGCTGCTATCTAGGGCGAGTGCGCGAGCCCGGCTTCGTGCCCGTCCCCGACATGACCGCCGTCCTCGCCCTGCTGGCCGAGGCAGAGGGCGGGCATGTCGATCGCGTTCCGGACATCGATCTCGACGCCGCGCGCTTGGCGCGGGCGCTCACCCATGGAGATCGACGGCTCGTCGGACTTCTGCCGGCTAGCGCATGCGACGTCCCGTCCGTCGCTTTGGCGATCGGCCTCGCGCTCGGCACGATCGCCGAGGCGATGGTCGTCGTCCTCCTGCCCGAGCGACCCGTGCCCGCGAATGGTGTGCCGCCTGCACCGGGAGCGCTCGCGGCGTGCCTCGGGCCGTCCGTGGTCGCCATCGCGCCCCTTCAGATCTCGCCCGTCGGAGAGAAAGAGCGTGGCATCTCCGCGCTGCTCGAGTTCATCGAGAGCCGCGCCGACAGCTGGCGCAACGTGCTCATCGATTTGACCAGCTGCGAGCTGCCGGGCGAGCTCTTGGCGACCCTCGCCTTGCTCGACGGGATCATCATCGTAGGCCGAGCCGGGCGGGTCACGGAGTCCGACCTCGCCCGCGCCGCGAGACTCGTGCCTCAACACCTCTCTGTCGGCGTGCTACTGCACGAGTGACGATGAGCTTCGCGTCGTACCTCAAGCAGAAGCAGCTGCATCGCTGGGGTGCCGACTACCTCCGGCACATGGCCGTCCGCCGCCGAGAAGGCCGCGCCTACGAAGGCACGCGGCACCTTCTCTTCTCGCTCTGCGATCACTGGGAGCCTCTCTTCGGCGGCGTGTCGGATGCGCGCGGAGACGAGCGAGTCCGCGCCTGGGAGGTCGGATATCCAACGCTCGCAGATCGCTTTCGAGACGCGGACGGCGTCGCACCGCAGCACTCGTTCTTTTTTCCGGGCGAGCACTATCGGCCTCGCTGGATCGACAAGCTCGCGGATCTCTCGAGACGCCGCTACGGCGAGGTCGAGCTGCATCTTCATCACGACGGAGACACGAGCGAGAGCCTCAAACGCGACGTCGAGCGATACGTGGGAGAGCTCGCCTCGCACGGACACCTCAGCCGCGACGCGAACGGACGCCCGCTCTTCGCGTTCATCCACGGCAACTGGTGTCTCTCGAACAGCCGCCCCGACGGAAAGTACTGCGGCGTCGACGACGAGGTCGAGCTGCTCCACCGCCTGGGCTGCTACGCCGACTTCACGTTTCCCGCACCCGAGAGCGACGCGCAGCCGCGCGCCGTGAATCAAATCTTTTGGCCGTCGGGCGACCTCACGCGACGGCGTGCCTACGAAGACGGCGAGCGCGCGAAGGTCGGCGACCGACGGTCGGATCGCATGCTGTTCGTCTGCGGGCCGAGCGCGTTGTTCCTCGATCGCGCGAAGAACCGCTCGCCGACCGAAGGTCGCTCGCCGACATTTCGCATCGAATCGTCGGCGCTGACGGCCCACGATCCCGCGACGGCCGCGCGCGTCGCCCTGTGGGGAGACCTCGGGATCTCGGTGGAAGGTCGACCGGAGTGGGCATTCGTGAAGATGCACACACACGGCGCCCCGGATCGAGAGGCGGCGAGCCTGCTCGGAGACGGCGGCGCCCGGCTGCACGAAGAGCTCGCCGCGAAGTACAACGACGGCATGCGCTGGAAGCTCCACTACGTGACCGCGCGCGAGACGTTCAACATTGCCGCCGCGGCGATGGACGGCAAGTCGGGCGACCCCGGTCAATATCGAGACTACGTCCTCGCGCCGCCGCCGATCCGCGTCTCTGGCTGAGATCTGCGCGCCGTGAGCGCCCGGAACGTGGCTACTCGAGCAGCAACGTGCCCAGAAACGTGCGCGAGCCGAGCTGATCGATCCCACGCTTGACGCTCTTGCCGTCGCTCTTTCGACCCATCGCGACCATCAGGAAGCCGTCGACGGAGTCGGCGATGAGGTTCACGTCCGCGGTCTCGAGAACGGCGGGCGTGTCGACGACGATGTAGTCGTAGCCGGCCAATCGCAGCCGATCGATGGCGATGCTGAAGGCGATCGGATCGAGCAGCGGGCTGAACTTGTTCACCGGGTTGACGGCCATGATGTGGAGCTGCGGCAGCACCTCTGCGGCGACCCAAGGCTCGAGCGGCTCTTTGCGATGCCGACGAAGCTGCTCTTCGAAGCAGACGGGCGGCATGAACCCGAGCATGCTCGCGATGGACGGGTGACGCAGGTTTCCCTCGAGCACGAGGACTCGACCCCGCGCGCCCTCGCGAAGCGACGCAGCGAGGTTGATCGCGGCGGTCGTCTTGCCCTCTCGTCGTCCTGCGCTGGTGACGCCGATGACCTTCGGATCTCCGCGCTGCGTCAGCCGATAGCGCAGCGCTCGATAGGCGTCGGCCCGGACCGAGAACGGATCTCTCAGCGTCGCGAGGTTTGGATCGATATCGTCCTTCAACGTGACCGGCATCACGTCGAGCGGCGTCGTCGGCAGGGCTCCGCCGCCCTCCGTGATGACCGTCTCTTCGACGCCGCCGCCGCTGAAACCCCGGCTCTCTGGCGCGGGCGGCACGCGCACACCCGTCTGAAACAAGTGCGAGCCCGACTGGGAAGACTGGAGATCGCGACGCGACGCCGACTGCGGGAGCATGTCCGACGCAGCGGCCGAGATGTGAGAGACGCGCGCGAGCATCTCTTCGCGCACGTTCGGGGCTGGGGGCACCGAGCGCCAGTTGTCGATGATCGATTTCAGGCGGCGCGCCTCGATGAGGAGCGCGCGCGCAGCCGGGTTATCCGCGGCGAGCGCGAGTCGCTCGACGAGGACGTCGAGGTGACGCTCGACGCCCTGGCTACCGGGCATACCGGCCGTCACTTGCGCCACCTTCGAGCCCCGCCGCGCGGCACGACCGCGAGCACCGGTGAGATCCGCTCGAGATCCGACTCGTCGTAGATTCGGTCGTCCAGGAGCGCGCGAAGGATGGCGAGGATCGTCCCGAGAATGAGCGCCGCACCGGCCGCGATCAGGACGATCAGCGATTTACCCGGGGGCTCGGGGCGGGTCGGCAGATAGGCCGGGTCGAGCACCACGACCTGATCGGAATAGCCACCGATGCTCGAGCTCGCTTCGATTTGGGCGCGGAAGTAGTTTCGCTCCAGTTCGTTCATCTGCGTGCGCGCTTCCGAAACGTCGCGGCTGAGTCGCGCCCACTCGGTCTCGAGGCCGACGATGCTGCTCGCCTCGGCGTTCGGCGTGATCGCCGCCGTTTCTTGCTTGCCCTTGTCGCCGAGCGCCTTCTCGCGGACCGCGATCTCGGCGTCGATTTTGCGCTTCTTCTCTTTGAGCTTTTGCTTCGCGACCTCTGGGTCGAGCGAGGCTGCGCCCGGGTCGGCGAGCCGCGAGGCGTTGACCCTGTCCGCGGCGGTGCGTGCGGCGGCCTCGGCCTCGGCGACGCGTCGCTGCGCAGCCTTCACGTCGGGGTGGTCGTCGGTGAACATCCCTCGCTTCGCGGCGAGATCGGATTTCGCGGACGCGACGGCCGAGTCCGCTGTCGCCTTCGCCGCCTCGAGCTCCGGATCCGCGCGTGCCTCGATGCGAAGCGCCGGAGCGTCGCCGGCGATGGCCGCGTCGAGTCGAAGGCTTTGCCGGCGGAGGGCGTCGAGAGACGCGTCGGTCGCGCCTGCCTTGTCGTTTTCTCGCTCGCGAGCGCGGACCGCGACGCCGGAGCTCGACGAGTTCGAATCGAGCGCGAACTCCGGGTGGTCCGCGAGGAACTGCGCCTGCTGCCGCTCTTTTTCCTTCAGCTCGGCGTCGCCGCGGTCCTTCTCTGCCTCGAGGAACTCTCGCTGCACGCGCGACTGCTCGACGCGGAGGTGCTGGTTTTCGTCGATGAGCGACTGCGCGAGGAGCGCCGTGACGTTCTGTGCGACCTCGGGATCGGTGTTCTTGAAAGAGATCGAGAAGGTATCGGTGGACCGCGCCTTGAACGTGACGTCCTTGCGGAACTCTTCCACGGCGTCGTTCATGCCGCGCTTCACCTTGACGTCTTGGTAGAGCTGAAGCTTCTCGAGCATCGTCTCGAGCTTGCCGCGCGCCAGGAGCATCTCTTCCAGGCGGGCCCCGAGCGTCAGGCTCTGTCCGCCGGCCTGGTCGTTGAGCCGCACGCCCTGGCGGTAGATGACGATCGTCTCCGAGCGATAGTTCGGCTTTCGCAGCAGCGCGAACGCGAGCCCCACGCCGATGGCGAGGACGATGAGGACGGCAGACGGCTTCCAGTTGAGGAGCGCCCGCCTCACGATCGTGAGCATGCGCGCGAGCTCGACACCTGCGCCCCCGCGAATACCGCCTTCGTTCGACTGTCCGCTCGTCTCCATCGGTCCTCGCCGCGCTCAGACGGCTCGCTTCATTCTTCGAACGACGCCGAGAGGCACGAGGCCGGTCCGCTTGACGTCGCCGTCGTCGTATACGCGCCCGTCGAAGGCGCCTACCCCCATCGCGACGACCGGCAGAAGGCCGAACAGCGACAGGAGGAACGTCTGGGTCAACGCGAGCCAGGGGTTGATGGCGACCTGCGGCGCGCCCCAATCGATGCGGTCGAACCGCAACGTGAGGCTCTCCTTGTCGGCGTTTTGCATCCCGACCAACTTCCTGCGGGCAACGTCGGCGTCCTTTTGCTCGACCTGCGCGCGTTGCACCTGGCGCTCGAGGTCGGCGATCTCGACGTAGATGGGCCCGCGTTGGCTGGGATCCACCGACTCGAGCTTCTCGCGCGCCGTCGCCAAATCGCGTTGGCCGCGTGAGAGCTCGTCGCTCGCCATCGTCGCCGTCTGCCTGGCCATGTGCGACTGCGCCTCGAAGCGTTCGCGTCGGTTCTCGGCGTCGCGGGCGATAACGAGGTCGCCGAGGTCTCGGGTCATGTCGACGGCCTCTTTCGGGTCCGGCATGCGCATCGAGATTGCGATGCGGGCCGAGCGAGGCGGCTCGCCGTTGTAGCGAGGCTCCGTGAACTCGTTCTTGTAGATGTCGATGTCGAGATCGTCCCGGAAAGCGTCGAGCACCATGCGCTCGTTCTTCGCCTGCAGATCTGGTCGGTAGTCGTGCTTCTTCGCCATCTGCAGAAGCTGGCGATCGGTGAAGACCGCGTACCAAAGATAGTCGATGAGCTTGCCGTTCGTGTGCGCGGCGCCGTTCATGACGTCCTCGCCCTCTGTTGCGCTCAGGACGACCCGCGCGGGATACGTCCGCTGCTTGCGCGATTCGCGGACCACGATCCCCACGGTGAGGAGGAGCGTCACTGCGGCGACGAGGGCCTTGCGCTTCGACGCGCGTCGGAAGAGCCGGCGAGTCTCTTCGATGACGCCCCGCAGATCGAGCTCGCGATCCTCCCAGCGCGTGCTCACGGGGCCTCGATGGCCGACCGCAGCGACTCGCCGAGCGCGCGCGCGCTGTCCAGCCACGTGCCGCGCCCCGAGAGCGCGATGATCTCGCGCGCGTCGTAGGAGCGCGCGAGCGTTCGAAGAATGGCCGCCGCGAGCGCGGCCGCGTTCTCCTTCGGCACGAGCTCGCCCATCCGTTCGTCGTGGATCATGTCCGGGATGCCGCCCACGGAGGTCGCGACGACAGGTCGGCCCGAGGCGAGCCCTTCGATCACGCAGTTCGGCGTCCCCTCGGCGTGGCTCGGTAGGACGAGCAGGTCCGACGCCGCGATCTGATCGGCCACGTCGTGCATCCCGAGGTTGCCCGTGAGCTTGACGCGTCCATTCGTGCTCTCCGCGAAGATGCGGCACGCGGCGGTGTCGTCGCCGTCTCCGACGAGCACGAGATCGACGTCCGGCCTCAGGTTGGAGATTTCGCTCCACGCCTCCATCAGCTCGTAGACGCCCTTGCGCCGCTCGAGCCGCCCGACGTAGACGACCGACTTGCGCGCGGGGTCGTAGCCCAAAGCACGCTTCGAAGCGGCGGCATCTCGAGCGTAGAACACCGTGTCGTCGACGCCGTCCTGGACGACATCGACGCGGCTTCGCGGCACGCCCGCCTCGACGGCGAGGACGGCGAGCGGCTCGCTCACCGCGACGATCCGCGCGGCCTTGGGGAACTGACTTCGGATCCAGCGTCCGGGCGCCGGCAGCCTGGCGCCGACGTTCATGTCTCCGCCGTGCAGCTTCACCACGACCGGGATCTTCAGCGCACGCCCGAGCAAGATCGACGCGACGCCGTCGGGATACGCGAAGGGGCTCAGGATGACGTCGAACGCGCCCTTCAGTCGAAGCACGTCGGGCGCGATCCCGGTCGCGTAGAGCGGCGCGTGGACGCTGAGCAGCTTCGGGATGTGCAGATACCTGGGGTGGTGGACGGTCAGCCCCGAAATCACGTCTTCACGGGGGATTTGCCCGGCCTTCGAGGCACGGGTGCGCTTGCCCGCGAAACCTGCACCGGGGAACCAAGGGATCGGGTTCACGACGGTGACGTCCCAACCCACCTTCGCCAGCGCGGCGAGCTGCTTCTCGTTGAACGGCCCAAACGTGGGCTCGACGCGGTTCGGAAAGATCCGCGTCACGCAGAGGACACGCATGCGCTACGCCCCGGGCTGACCCGGGAAGACGCGGTTCAGCTGGAGCAGCTTGAAGATCGCGAGCGGTTGGTCCTTCAGCCCGGTGATGCGCACCTCGCCACCGTAGGCGCGCGCGCGCTTGAGGAGCGACACGAGCGCGCCGACCCCCGAGCTGTCGATGAGCCGAAGGCTCGAGAGGTCGACGGTGATGCTCTTGCGCGCTTCGCTGACGAGCTGATCGAGCGTCGGCCGAAGCTCGGGCGCCGTGAGCGCGTCCAGCGTCCCGTCGATCTTCAGCGTCGTGTCATCGCCAGCGTCGTTGCGACTGTGTCCCATTGATGGCCTCGAGAGCGCGCCCACTCTAGCAGGGTTGTCATTCGGGCGCGGAGAACCGTTTCCGCAGCGTCAGGACGTTCGGTGGACCCCCGACGTAGTCGATGTCGTCGATGAAGTTGCGGATGATGAAGAGGCCCATGCCGCGCTCGGGCTCCGCGTCCGGCGGCGTGCTGTGCGAGTGGGGATCGAAGACCTGGCCCGTGTCCGTGATCCGGATCACGACCTCGCCGGCCCCGGAGGCATCTCGGGTCCCGATGATCTCGATGTCGATCGTCCCCGACGGCGACCCGCCATAGCCGTGGATGGCCAGGTTGTTGAACGCTTCACCGAACGCGGACACGACCTGAGAGCCGAAATCGTCGGCGAGATCGGGGCTCGACGCGCGTCCCGCCGCGGGGCCGAGGAGCTTCGCCGCGGCGCCGACGACGCGCACGGCGATGTCACGGTAGAGAAGTAAGCCAGGGACGCTGAGCGAGATCACGCGGACGAGCCTCTGCGCACGAGGGCGCACGACAACGCGAGGCTACACGACAGCGTAGCCCGCGCGCTATAAAGCAGCCGTGCTCAGGACTGTCCGTCTTGCGAAACGACTCGTCGACATGGCCGGGTCCGGTGCGCTGCTCGCCGTGGCGGCCCCTCTCGCGCCGATCATCGCCGCCGCGATCTGGATCGATGATCCGGGACCCATTCTCTATCGCCAGCGCCGCGCGGGGATGCTCCGCGGATTCGAAGAGAAGGATGGCGCCGCGCTCCCGGTCTTCGAAGAGTTCGACATGTTCAAGTTCCGCACCATGCGAGTGGACGCGGAAAAATTCACCGGCGCCGTCCTCGCGAGCGAAAACGATCCGCGAATCACGCGAGTGGGGCGCGTCCTTCGGAAGTCGCGCCTCGACGAGCTGCCGCAACTCTGGAACATCTTGAAGGGCGAGATGAGCTTGGTCGGGCCGCGACCCGAGCGGCCGGAGCTGCTGGTGAACCTCGCGCTCGCGATCCCGTTCTTCGAAGAGCGCATGCGCGACGTGAAGCCCGGTCTCACCGGCCTCGCGCAAATTTCACTCGGCTACACCGGACGCGCCTTCGAAGGGAGCGAGGCGGCGACGCACGAAGAGACGCTGCTCAACCCGTTCGAGCTCGAAGAGACCGAGGGGTCGACCGCGGACGACATGCGCATGAAGCTGCTCTTCGATCTCGCCTACGCCGCAGCGCTCGAGGGCCTCGCGTCGTTCGTCTCGATGGAAGCGAAGATCATCCTGAAGACGCCGTGGGTCATGCTGCGCGGCGTCGGTCGCTGAGCCCGGACCCGCGAACCGATCCCGGCCGGATGCGCAGCGCTCGAGCGTGCGGGCTCAGTGCCCCCAGAACTGCTGACGCTGCTCGCGCATGTCCCGCCTGCGCTGCTCGGCCTGGGCCCATGCGCGCATGACGACGCCCACGACGGCAGGCGCGCCGACGTCGAGCGACTCGCCGCGCTCGAGCACGGCCGTCGGCCCGCTCGCCGCAGGGACGACGGCTGGAGGGCTCGTCGACGCAGGTGCCCCGGTCGGGGGCGTGGCCGGAGGCGCGCCGACGGCGGGCGGCGCAGGCAGCGGTGCAGCCGTCGCAGCTGCGGCGTCCTTCACACGGCACACGCACCCGTCGGAGTACTCGCCCATCACGACCATTCCGGCGAGATCCATCCCGAGCGCGGCGCACTTCTCGTGGCAGCCGGCGGCTCCGCCGGGGACCTTCGCTTCTCCCTTGAAGGCGGTCGGCAAGCTGCACGACACCACACCGACCAAGGTCGAGAGCAACAGCCAGGAAAGCACGCGGCGCACGCGGGCACCATACCAGCCCGCGCGCGTTCGTCGGAGGCACACGAGCCCTCGTGGACCTGCGTGTCGTTCAGGGCGCGCCGGCCCAGTCGCGCGGACCCGTGACGCTCGCGCGCGTCAGGCGACGCGGTGCTTGCCGCGCGGCTTGGTAAGCTGGGCGGCGCTGTCGCTCTCGTTGGCCCAGGCCGCGATGTCGCGCGGGACGCTGGCGGGCGGCGGGATCGATTCGAGACCGTCGCCGTCGAGATCGAACGGCGGCGCGGGATCGGTCGCGGCGACCATGTGACGGGGGGAAACCCTGTCACGGGAGGAAACCCTGTCACGGGCGGAAACGCTGTCACGGGCGGAAACGCTGTCACGGCGGGAGACGACGGCATCGTCGGGCTCTTCGACGCGCGAGGCCTTCGGGTAGACGCCCGAACCAGGGCTCACCTTCTCTGCCTTCGCCTGGGACTCGTCGCTCTCGAGCACCCAGCCGTCTTCGTCTACGACAATGCGCATCTTCGACCCAGGGTCGGACAGTGAGGTTTCGCCCGCCGAAAGGGGATGTAGTCGCTTCGCGCTTTCTGCGTCAATGGGCCCCGAGACGGCCGTCGGTCTCTGTCGCAGGCTTGTTCGCGGCGTCGGGTCGGCGCGCCGAGAGCTCGTACTCGCCTTGGTACTCGGGTCTCACCTGACCGGTCCCGGGATCGACGAGCCAGAGCGGCGGCGATTGCCACGGAACGCGAAGCTTTTCTGTCGGCGTGTGGGTCCCGAAGAGGCGATCGAAGATGGGGGACGTCACGCCGTGGTTCATGCGCGGCGACCGGTAGTGGTGGGCCAGATGGTTTCGGCGCGCCCACCGACCGAACGCGTTCCGAGGCGCGTGCGTGTGGATGCGACGATGCACCAGCTCGTACGACCCATATGCGACGGCGAACCCGACGCCGAAGCTCACGGCGCGGCGAGGTCCTACGAACGGAGTCAGCACCGCGCCGAGCGTGGGGATCACCGCGGTCGCGGCGAGCAGCTTGTGAGAGCTGGGCGCGAAGTACTGAGTATTGGTGTGGTGCGCGACGTGCTCGACGTTGAACGCCGCTGCGAGCCCGGACGGCGCGAGGCGGCCCCAACCCTTCGGGGCGTGACGCAGCTTTCCGTGCCCGACGAAGCGATGAATCGCGTATTCGCTCGCCATCCAGGAGAGCCCACCCAACGCAAACCACGAAACGCTCATCGTCGACTCCTCGGTTCGTAAGACTCAGCGTGAAGACTCATGGAGGCGCCCCGCGAGGTGCGCGGCCGCAGACAGGCGCTGTGGTGACGCGCCGAACCCGACGAGCAGAGCGCGCGCGCCGACGCGGCCAATCTCGACCGCGCCGGGAAAGCCTTCTGCCAAGCGACGCGTCTTCTCCAGGCACGAAGCACCGTGGAGCACAGCCCAGAACGCGAGCAGCTTCGTGTGGCGCGCGGCCCCGTCGATGGCGTGCGTCCGTTCGGCGTCCGCGAAGAGCGCGTCGACGTCGAGCAAAAATCTCCCCATGAACGTGCGCGTCTTCGCCGCCTCTTCGTCGGAGAGGAGCGGTCGCGGATCGCCGAGCAAGAGCGCGACGAAGTGCCACGCCTTGGGGAGGGTGGTCGGCAGCGCGAGGTAGGTCTCGCTGGCCACGAAGAGCATCGCGAGCGCCGCGGTCTGCGGCGTGGCGTCGACGAACGCGGCTCGGGCGGCGGCGAGCTCGCTCGCGAAGTGCCGATGGATCTCGTCGATCGCGCGCCGCTGGAGCGCCGCGCTGAGGGCGTCCTTCGAGGGGAAGTATCGATAGATCGCGGTCGTGACGTAGCCGAGCGACTCTGCGACGCGCGAGAGCGTCAAGGCGTCGAACCCCACCTCTTCGACGACCTTCATCGCGTGATCGAGGATCTCTTCGGTCCTGCGATCACGACGCGACGTGCGCCGTTCGGCTTCTGCGAGCTCGGCCGAAACGGCCTCGACGTGAACCACGTTCACATTAGTGAACCACATTCACATTGCTGTCAAGAGCGGACGTGCGCCGCATCACCGGCGACGAGAGGGCGCACGTCAGCGACGCGCATCAAATGGGTACCCTTGCGTCAGGGGTCCCCGGTGGATGCGCGCTCCGCTGGCCGTTCGTGCGCCGATCCCGCCCGTCGAGGCAGCGGCCAGCCGAAATCGCCGCCGCGGCGCATGAACGGCGGGTGGAGCGCGCACGAACTGCCCACGGATGACGCAGCCCCGCCCCGTTCGTGCGCGCGGACGCGGCGTCGCTTCACGCCCGCACGCCCGCCATGGAAACATCGGCGTCCCCCAACATCCGGCGCAGGCGTAGCCACAACGTTTGCCGGCTATCCTCTCGAGGTGGATCCCGTCGACCAGCCATGGATCGCGGTCGCAGCCCTCAGTCCGGAGTACGGCGACGCGCTGTCCGACCACACGCCGATGGTCGCGGAGTCGCTCGAGCGGCTGGGCCGCCCGGATCGAATCGCGGCCTATCTCGAAAAGACCCTCCCGAAGCGACGCGCCCTCGTCGACGAGACGGATCCGGAGCTTGCGGACTTCGGGCGCCTTCGCGCAGAGGCCGAGAAGGATCTCGAGCAGCTCGCCGTCCGCGGAGCCCTCGAGCGCTGGGTCGATCGGTGGGGCGATGGCCTGTCAGGCGCAGCGTTCCATGGAGCGCTGCGCGTGGCTCATGCGCTTCGCGCGCTCGAGCGGCGGGACAGCGCACCGAGGCGACGGGAGCTCGCCGGTGCGCTCGCCTACGCGACCCTTCGCCGGGCCCCGCTGCAGACGGAGAGCCCCGCGAGCAACGAGAGCCCCGCGAAGCCGACGACGCTCCTCGAGACGCTGAGCGTGCTCGAGCCGGATCCCGACGCGCTCGTCGGCCGAAGCGGCCTCATCTCCACTGCAGTGGCAGCGCGAGCGGCGCGACATCCGACGCTCGCGTCCCGGGCTCGAAGCCTCGCGCTCCCCGACGACGACGCCCAATCGGCCCGCGAGCTGGTCCACGCTGCCGCGGAGCTCTTCCTGTCCGGCGAGATGCTGTCGGGCTCGGTGTTCACGCTCCTGCATGCCGTCACCGGGATGGCCGCCGTCGCGAGGATCTCGCGCGAGCTCCCGCTTCCAAAGCGAGACGCGCTCCTTCGGCAGGGCGCGCACGCGCTGCTCGCGATGCGCGTCGCCTTCGTGGGTCGGTTTCCCTTCGCGTCCGCTCCCGCGGCGCCCCGGTCCTTCGACGAAGGCGTCAAGCGAGCCATCGAGACGCTCGACGACCACGCCGTCAAATTGGCAGTCACGCTGCGCGACGCAGACGCCGGTCTCGACGAGCGGGCGCGCGCCGACGCGCTCGATCGATGGCTCTCGCGACTAGCGGGGCCCTAGTTTCGGCGCGTTCTCCCGCCCGGCCCTCGCTGACCCTCGCGAGTGAAGGTTGGGCAGGCGGACGCGCCGAAGCCGCGCTTCTGGTCCACCCCAATGTTTCATCGCCGCCCTTTCGGGCGGATTACCCCGCTGAAAGCGCCCGCGCGCCGCTCAATGCCCCTTCAAGCGGAGCGCGATCTTCATCAAGAGGGGAAACGCGCACGCGGCGCCGAGGACGGCGACCTTCTCCCACAATCCAAGCGCGATCTTGAACGAGGGATCGTGCCGGCGAATGACGACGTAGAGCGCACCAGACAGTCCCAGGTAGATCCAGAGGACTTGGTGATAGGTAAACGAAAGAAAGAACGCCCCGACGGCGACGCCCGCGAACCCGGCCAAGAGCGCGGTACCCCACGTCGCCGCGATCCTCGCCTCTTCGCTCTTGTCGTATCGCTTGGCGGCGACGTAGCAGATCTTGAAGGAAAGATAGACGATCGCGAGAAACAGAAATAGTCCGGGCACGCCGAGCTCGGCGACCGCGAGCATGTAGCTGTTGTGCGCGGTCATGAAGTGATGCTCCGTGTACTGCTGAAACCCCACGCCAGAGATGGAGTGGGCGCGCACCATCTCGATTCCCGCGGCCAGGGCGTCCGTTCGTTCATCGGCCGAGTCCGTCGCCTCGGAGCCGCTGCGGCCGCCGAGCAGCACGAGCGGGGCCGCCAGCAACGCGCCCGCGAGCGCACCCTTCAGCCCGAAGCGCCGGACGAAGTAGACCGCGACGACGGCCATAAAGACGAGGGTCCCGCCGCGCGACTGCGTGAACACGATCGTGGCGGCGATGACCAGGACCGACACGACGAGGAGCAGATACCGAAAGATGGAACGTCGGCGCTGTAGTCGCGCGACGTGCATCGGCATCGCGGCGCCGATCGCGAGCGCGATCTCGTTCGGATCCTTCAGCACGCCCCGGTAGCGGACACGTCCTCGACCGACGCTCACCGTGCCGAAGAGCCCCTGCCGCTCGCATTGGTACTCGGCCCCGGGCTCCGCGTCCCCGAGATAGCATTCTTCCGAGCGTTCGCACGGACGGCCGTCGGGCCGCAGCGACTCGAGCTCGGCGCCCTCTTGAACGGCGCAGCCGAGCGGAGCCAAGCCTTGGTGGAAGCAGACGAACGCGACGAACATGCTCGAAAACAGCACGCTCCCCATGACCGTCTCGAAGGATCGAAACGACTGCACGCCGAGCGAGAGGATCAAGAAGAGGACGCAGATGATCCCGAGATCGAGCGCGGCCGATGGGAAGCCCGCCCCCCCAGCCGTGGTGAGGTAGCTCGCCATGCACCACGGGGCGAAGAGCGCGACGTAGGGCCAGTGGGGCGGAGGGTCGAACTTCGCGTGACCGAGACGGAGATCGAGCACGAGCCCGAACGCTGCCATCGCGAGGACCACATAAAGAAGAGGCAGCCCCGCGAGGCCCGGGATGAACTCTTGCGGCTTCAGGTAGATGAGGACGATGAGCGCGGCGATACCGGGAGTCGCAAACATGGACTCACCGGCTCTGGGCCGCGGCGCGGAACGACGAACAACCTGGTGGGAGCGAGGCCGCGCAGAGCCCCTTCACCACGTCACCCGTTGACCTTCACCGACGTGTTTCAGGAAGCCCTGAAGCGCGGCAGTGTTCAGGACGACGAACGTCCGCGCGAGCTTGCCGGGCGCACCGGCGCGCGGACCGGCGAGCGCCAAGAGGCCGAACGCGATCTCGGCGCCGACGAGCGCCTTCATCGACGTTCGCTCGAACGCCGTGCGGCCGAAGAGCGCGCCATGGACCGCCCCGCCGACTGCGCCGCCCATCATGAGCGGGCCCGCGAGTCGGAGCAGCTTGTGCGAGGCCGTCTCGAACCACATCGGATTCGACAGCGGAGAGAGCAGCGCCGGCAGTCGCTCGAAGAGCTGGAAGTTTCCTGCGAGGGTCCGCACCTTCCGGCCCTTCTCGCGATCGTCCTCGAAGGCCTCGTCGACGGCGACGGCGCGCTCTTCGAGCACGAGCTTCTTGCCCTGAAGGGCGAGCCTCATGGGGATCCACATGTCGTCGAGGATGATGTCCGTCGGCACCTCGCCGAGATCGCGGGCGCGAATGGCGTAGAGCGGCCCCGTCACGCCGACCATCCCACGGAAGCGAGCCTCGCTCTGACGGATGAAGTTCTCGTACGACCAGTAGAAGCCGGCGCCCGTCCCGCCCTCGAGGACGAGGTTGCCGCTCACGCACGCGACCTCTTCGTCGTAAAAGTGGCTCACGAGATCCGCGATCGCGTTCTTCGACACGGGCTGGCGAATGTCGGTGAGGACGAGGATCTCTCCAGTGGCGAGCGGGCGCAACACGTTGAGCGCCGTCGGCTTGCCACGACGCGCCTCGCCCCGGACGAGGCGAACGCCGCGCGCTTCGAAGCGACGAATCTCTTCGTCCGTGCGATCCGTCGACGCGTCGGAGTAGACGAGAATCTCGAGCTTTTCAGCCGGGTAGTCCTGCGCGAGCAGGCTCTCGAGCTTCGGGGCGACGTAGCGCTCTGCGTCGAACGCGGGGATGAGCACGCTGACCTTCGGCTGGTACGTCGGGTCGCCGCGGTGTGGCTTGCCGAGGGCGCGTCCGAGCGCGGCGATCAAGAGCGGATAGCCGGCGTAGGTGTACGCAAGCATACCGAGCGAGATGGCGGCGACGCGACTCATCGAGACTCTCCGGATAGCAACGGCGCCCCACGGGTAGAAGTGCAATCTACCTTCGCGCGCGTCGCGGTGGTCGCGCGGAAGGTTCGGCGACGCAAAGTCTTGGTACCCTCCCCGCGTGCAAAAGGCTCCGACCTTCGAAGACGTCCTCCGCGCGCGTGATCTGCTGAAAGGCCGAGTGCACGAGACGCCGGTCCTGCGCGTGCCGTCGCTCGACGTGCTCGCGGGCGCGGAGCTGTACCTGAAGTGTGAAAACCTCCAACGGATCGGCGCGTTCAAGGCGCGTGGCGCGCTCTTCGCGGTCCTGTCGCTGCCGAACTCGGAGACGTCGAAGGGCCTCGTGACGTTCAGCTCGGGCAACCATGGGCAAGCCGTCGCGCTCGCGGCGCAAGAGCTCGGCGTCCCCGCGTGGGTGGTGATGCCGAGCGACGCGCCCGCGGTGAAGATCGACGCCATACGAGCGATGGGCGCAGAGGTCTCGTTCGCAGGTACGACGACCACGGATCGTCGACGCGAGGCGCTCGCGATCGCGGAGCGAACGGGCGCGGTCGTGATCCCCCCGTTCGATGACGCGCGGATCATCGCGGGCCAGGCGACGGCGACGCTCGAGCTGATGGAGCAAGCCGGGCGAGACGGTGCGCCGCTCGACGTGGTGCTCGTACCCGTGGGCGGCGGCGGTCTCCTCGCCGGCGCGTGCATCGCCGCGCAGGGCTACGGCAGGAGCACACGCGTCGTAGCGGTCGAGCCGACGCTCGCGAGCGCGTTCAGCGAGAGCCTCAAGAAGGGCGAGCGCGTCCTCGTGACGAACGGCCCCACGATCGCCGACGGCCTGAAGCCGGCGCAGATCGGCGAGCTCAACTTCGACATCGCGCGGGGCTTGGTCGCCGCCGCCATCACCGTGGAAGAGGC